>Ga0123352_10003103_pt1 | contig 23828 bp, 13 predicted proteins | sample TergutLab28metaG_FD_89700 | JGI IMG/M metagenome (GOLD analysis project Ga0123352, IMG submission 89700) | Labiotermes labralis P1 segment gut microbial communities from Petit-Saut dam, French Guiana - Lab288 P1 | ecosystem: Host-associated > Arthropoda: Insects > Digestive system > Gut ...
GGAAATCCCCCCCCCTCCCCCCCCCCCCCCCCCCCCCCCCAAAAAAATTATACGAGACAGCTTGAAGCGGCTCAGTCTACAGAAAGCAGCAGCACTTAGCACAGGCCGTACAGTTGGAAAGACTTCAGCAGAATAAGGAATAATGACTGCTCTGTCAACGATATGTACTCTTTTAAAAGCAAATGAACTGCTCTGAAATAACGACGATGATATTGATAGTAAAATTTATTATTATCATCATTATTATGGGAAATTTTGTCGCTTTCCCTTCTCTATAATGGCGAAATGGGAACGAAGGAGGGCTAACAAATTCAGAGATCATGTCCTTACTACTGAGAGTTTTAAGACAAGGTGGCTCTTCCCGTTTCACCCACGCCACCAGTCCCAGGGTCTTTCGGTGATCCGGACCATGACCGGATTACCAAGACACGATCACCGGAAGGAAAACAAAGGTTACAGTTGGCCCAGAATTGTCCGCACTACCCAGAGACCCGGATAATCTGGGTCCGGTCTCGCGTTGCAAGTCATCTCTCTCTTCACAGCAACTGGCATCGTGAACACCGAATTTCGTTGAGACTGTATATATGGTTGTTCTGGGTAGGTAAAGGCTGTCAGATGGGCCGATTCACCATGCAGAGGGTCCGAAAGAATGCCTTGATTGATGATATCAAGACACATCCTGAACTGGAAGAAGTCAGGGGCATAATAGGTGGCAGCTAAATGTGGGGAAAATATAAGGAAGGAAGGAGGGAAGTAGATAAAGGAAAAAATTATTATTATTATTATTATAGTAAATGTCCCTGACACAGATTTCTTCTGACCTATAATTGCTATGCAAAATGCTGGTCTTCGTGAGACATAATAAACAATTCAACTGAGAGGAAGCAAGACAGCTTCCATGCGATATGTGGATAAAGGGTTGGAACAGATGGTTTAATGGACTTTGCTGTATCTAAGTAGTGAACAATGTAACCATTGTCTTAACCCTTTACGCCTGTCTGGTATAAATAAACTACTACTGCAAACAACAGAAGGTGTTGTGTGGTATATTTGCTAGCAGACATTTGAAGTTCCATCTAATGTGCACACAATCTGCCAGCCATTAGTCGAGTTGTGGGCAGAGAGGGGTTGAAGAGTAGAGGTCCCAGCAAATACACAGCCTTCCTACATCCCTAACTAATTGTCACAAACTTTTCATTTTGTAAGAACCACCCTCTCTTTTACCATTTCTTATTCTTCCTTCCGTCCAAATATAGTGGGTCGTAGAAGTAGTGTGAGGTACAAAGGAAATGTCGAGGACAAAAGCAAAACTTTCAAATTATCTTCTACACGAAAGAGCCATTACTCTCTCTCCAAACAATTATGTCAGCTAGATCTTCGCTTCCCATCTCGGTCGAATAACTTGGGGGTGATATGGGCACCGAGACAGAAGGTAAAGGTGAAATGTTGCTGCCACGTCAGGTCGCTAAAGTGACGCAGTTTTGATGACATAGCCAAGATACGTATCTTACATAAGGTGCAAAAAAATTGCTAATGGACATACAATTAACTGCCTCTCTGAAAAAAAAGGGCCCTTCTTGAGAAGCTAACAGTCGCTTGGGTAGTCAAGAAATTACCTGCCTTTTATGGGCCCGAAGGTTCGTCACAGCGTAAACAAGAAACCTCCACTGGACCCAGGTTAAAGTCAAAATAATCTTGTCAACAACCACCAAGCCAGAGAACGGATTGCTCAGTTAATACAGTTACCATTAACCTTTAAAGGACCACTGGTAATTATACGTACCTATGTATTCCGCAACTTGCTGCAGTATTAAAATACTCAGTCCTATATCAAAAACAGAACTATAAATATATGGCTAAATGATGGTGTTTATTAGCAATGAAAAAACAACATGTTTCGGCCTATAGCGGCCATCTTCAGGTTTTGACAACTTTCTTGCTAAAAGATTTTTTTATAATATGCCTAAACCGCGTGGTGATGTTGAGATCTCATCATCATTTTACGTGCTTTCGTTAAGCTGAATTTGGTGGGATGTCTATTGGGTCAATGGATTTGTAGGTAGCGGGTGTGGATCTTTCCGGTTGGGTAGGTGTAGGGTTAGGAGGAAACTGTGATTGCAGGTGCGGTATCTTAATGCTCCTATGTTGTGTTTTTGACTGAATTTACCTCATCATATAGTTTAAACACACAACGGAGATGACACACCTCAGAATTACTAAATCCTTCCACACAGCGTGCTGAGTTACTTTGCATAGCCTTGACAATAAACTTTGAACATTTTCCTAAATATAATTAACTGATTAATTCTTATAATGAAAATTAACCGTGTTATCTGTGAGATAGAACTGAAGCTTAAGAGTAAGAAGGGGTTAGGACGTCCTATCAGACAAAAGGGGCCACCCCATGCATTTTCCTATGTATATGTTTGAAATCCGTGTAAGAGGTCAGAGTATTAACGAAGCGTAGACTGCTTTATTTAAAGACCCAGTCCGTACCGCGCTGTAGACACTTTTCATCTCGGTTACAAAAACCAGTTTATGTTGTAAGTGGCACAAGTCGCTGTTTATTCTCAGATAAATACAAAACACATAAATACAGTGTGGCCAGAGCGTGCAGTCGTTGAATGTTGACTTGTTGCTGCATCTCGTGTACAGAGCTCTCTGAATCACAGTCCGAAATTTACGGATGAACTTTAATTTTTGTCGCGTTTTCTACAAAAGATTTCACACTCTAATTGGTTAGTGTGTTAGTTTGCAAGGGCTATTCAGAAACTGTTTAATGCCAGCACGAAGACAGGGCATGGAAATCTAAAACTGTGCTTTCAGATTTTGGAGTTAGTCACTGGTGTAAAAAACAACGCCGTTCTATTGGTGTGCGTGTTTTGGATTCGTGAGACCACCTTTGTTAGGGTAAGAGACCAATGTTGTGTAAATAAGGCGTAACCTCGCGCCACTGAGTCTTTTAGTGTTTGAGTGAATTTCATATTTCAAAACGTTGAAGCAAATTCTCTTTTTTCCCCCCTAATTTCTCTTCTAATTTTCCATAATATTTTGTACTGAAAGTGCAGCGTCTTTTAAAGCGGACGGGGTCTCATATTTCACAAATTTTTAAAACTGTTGTTACTTCATAATGTGCAAAATATATATTTTTTATTGCCAGGGCCTCCTCATTTTCGAGGCTTCACGATCACACGCAGACGCACCACACAGTTGGAATATGGACGAGTTATCACCCCGACGCAGAGATCTCTACCTGACAGCCCCTAACACCCAAAAAAGGAAGGCACCTATGCCCCCCCCCCCCCCCCCGCGGGATTCGAACCCGCAATCCCACCAAGCGCACGGCCACTGGGATCGGCACAAGACGTTATACAAAAAATAAATGATAAAGAATAATGGATAATAAAAATTAAATGCCTTACAGGTTGGAGAAGAATTTAACATCTCTTGCCCATACCATGGGGGAAAGTGCGTCCACAACAGTGCTGCGTTTTTGATCTCGTGTGAGTGTGCAAGAGTCTGGAACCGATTTTAAGTTCTGCAGATGGACCCACTAACCATCCGTTTCGTTAAACTGCTAACGGAAGCTTTTCCAGTTTAAGATAATTCCTGTTATGCGAGTGTTTATGAATGTGTTAAGTTGTTCTAACTTCCCCATTTTACCACACACACACACACACACACACATATATATATATCATCATCATCATTATCATCATCTTCCCCCATGGATTAGGTCGTTTGACCTGTTCCGGCATCGACGCATTGCCATCGTTTCTTGGGGCGTCCACGATTTCTTCTTCCTCGAGGTTTGTAGTTGAGGGCGTGTTTCGGGAGTCTGGTGTTGTCCATTCTTTCAAGGTGGTTGCTCCACTTTTGTTTGTATTTGAATCTCACATCTTGTATTCCAGAGATCTCTAGTTCTTTTCTTATGACTTCGCTTTTTATTTTATCCAGCCTTGTGTATCCCGTAACACTTCTTAGAAAGCGCATCTCTGCAGCTTCTAGGCGAGTCATGTCTCTCTTCGTGGTTACCCATGTTTCGCTGCCATAGAGTAGTGATGGTCTAGCTACAACTTTATAAAATTTCATTTGGGTATCTGTACGGCGTTTCTTTAAGTGCTTTCTGATAGTGCCGCATATTCCTTGAAATCTGTTTACTTTTTTGTCAAAATCTGGTTCACCGTCTAAACTCAGTTCGAATCCCAAATAATTAAATTGTTTCACTTGTTCTAAAAGCCATAATTTTTGTTTTTTCCGTAGATATTTTGAGGTTGGAGTCTTTGCTCATTCGGTTTAATACGTATATGGACAGATTTCTGGAGTTTGTCTTCAGAGTCTTGTATTATTACTTGGTCGTCTGCGAAGAGTAATGTGTTAAGGTAGAGGTTCCTTTTAAGCATTATACCAGCGTCAGCTTTTTGTTTCCGGTTTCTTAGGAGGTCGTCTATGTAAATGTTAAAAAGAGCCGGTGACAGATTAACCCTTGTCATACTCCTTGATTAATCTATATTTTGTCAAGAATTTTCATTCTTGTATCAATTTGTACACTGGTATTTTTTAAATATGTAATTCATATTTTCCAAATAAACGTTTCATAAATTTATTACCTCCCCGTGCGTGTTATATGACTACCAGCTGCAAGTACTCGAATTACTACTACTACTACTACTAATACTACTACTACTAATAATAATATAGTCTAGAAATTATGAAACTCCTAATATAACCCACAGTTCTGTAATTTTCTCTTTCCAAGGCTTGCTTAATCTTACGTCTAACATCACATAATTACACAGCTGTGCACTACAAATTCCAGTTACGGAGTGGGCGACACACGTTCCGAGCAGGCACAACACACAGAGAGGAAATAATATTACAAAAGTGTTAGGTCACAAACAGGGGTTCATAGAGGGCAACATTAGTGCCAATAGGAGTGGTGAAGTGGCAAGTGCAAGGCGGAATTCCCAAATCTGGGGGAAGCAGTTTAGACTGGGAGGTGGAGATGGTGGTGGTACTGTTAATGTTATTATTATTATTTTTATTATTATTATTATTATTAATAGTAGTAAACAGTAGTGTAGTAGAAGTAGTAGTATTAGTAGTAGTAAGTAGTAGTGTAGTAGTAGTAGTATTAGTAGTAGTAGTAGTAGTAGTAGTACAATGGCTTGAGGCAGCCCAAATCACGTGATGGGAGACTAGAGTGTGCCCTTTAACGACGCAAGTAGCTGCCTAAGCTGGGTGTGAAGATATTACGCCACTCCACACAGCACCGGCCGTCTGCAGACGTCGACAGATAAAAAGGTTGTGAAGAAATTTCACGCCTTTCATGAAATCCGAAGGTTTACTGCTATGCCCAAAGAACCTCGCCCTGAAATCCTATCCTGTGGCTTTCCAGTCCAATTCATGTCTTCACGCCTTATGAATTTAAGATGTATTTCAATACCCTCTTCCTACCCACGCCACGTCTGTCACAAGTGGTTCTTTTCATCGACATCTTACTACTCTAATTTTAAGGTTATGCTAAATATATCCCGTGGGAAATACACACTCCGCCAATCCCATGATCGATTGAGTTATCGCTACAATATTAGGGAAGAAATTAATTTAATAATTGTCCAACAAGATGCGACTTATTCAGTTTATTACATTACTGTGGGCAGCTCTACATGTTTCGGGGTTGACACCCATCATCAGGAGCTGGTACAACTGTAATTACAGCCTCTGGTATTGATTAACCGGATCTACTAACATCCGCTCTCGTTGTTGAGTTCCGACTCAACAACGAGAGCGGATGGTAGTAGATCCGGTTAATCAATACCAGAAGCTGCAATTACAGCTGAACGAGCTCCAGATGATGGATGTCAACACCCGAAACATGTAGAGCTGCCTACAGAAATGTAATAAACTTAATAAGTCGCATCTTGTTGGACAGTTATTAAATTCGATTCACGATGCACGGACCCGTGTATATAAAATATTAGGGAAGATTACATTAATTATGAAGCTTACCATTATAAAAACACTCCATATCGTATTTTTTAAGTTTCTTGCGCCAAAACGTTCCCATTAGCATGCTGTTGTAAAACACTATCAGCCTTGTTCTCCATCAAGAGCGAGGTACAGACATGACACACTGATCGTGACGTACCAAGCATGACGTTCGTGTAAAAATTACACTCAACTTCAAAGCGTCTGGAGAGGACACAAGAAGATAGAGGATAAATTTTAAAGAGAAATCTGACTGAACTGGGTTCGAGCGATGTGTTAAGTAAGTACAAACCAAATGATCTGCAATTAATAATAATAATAATAATTATTATTATTATTATTAACTGCAATTAGGTTGTCACTCGGTGGCAGTGGTTATTTAAATGTATACAAAATATGAAATTGGTTACTAATAAATTTAAGTCGGGAGGGCTACATGAGAAGCATGTAGTGGCAACTTGGAATCTTGGGAACCATCTCAGCATTTGCTTATACACACAGCGAAACCAAGAAAAACCTGTGTCGAGATGGCCGGTCGCAGGACCTTCCGAATGCTGACTTCTAGCCAGCAGTCCGGCATCTAAAGTAAAATCAGCAATACACACATAGTACAACAAATACACATAAGATTACAACAATACACACAAGATATCTTAAAACACAACATGTTGAAAACACTGTAACGATGTTATAATTCTGTGTAATGGTATAAAAACATTAATTGCTGCTAATATTAAACCATCCAAGACATTCCGCCCTGAATATAATGTTAATCACATAGACACAAAACACAGTGGATATGCCGTATGTTACGGTGATGCGGCAGTACATGTTCAAAGCCCTGTAGTTCCTAATATTCTACACGAGATGGCCAGTCTGAGTGATAAGTGATAGTTCCGACGATAAAACGACTGCACGGTGGGTATCTGCGGCCTAGTGCAGGGGCTTGAGATTCAGAAGCAGTAGCGACCGGAGGGCGCCGAGGATTAGAACACATTGGTATTGCCTGACATTCTTCGTGGTTTTCCTTAATCTATGAAGGTTTTTACACATGCATAGTAGCTTCAGACGAGATACAGTGGCCGCCTTCCAATTATTGGCCGACTTACTCGTATCCATTCAACGTTACGAAACGTTCGAATCTACAATTGTGTCACTATATCGAGTAATTACTAAATTAATAATTATTATCTACCACTAGATGTAGCCGTGCGAATAATTCACAGAGAAACAATAACATATTTTGGCAGCAAATACTGATTTATATTTGACCGTGCATCTTCCTCATGAAATAAAGTGAAATGCCAACTTGATGCAACTAGGTAATTTTATTGATGTATTCTTAGCTCGACATGTTTCGGGTACATACGCCCATCATCAGGAGCATCAGATGTTGAGTTGCAGCATATGGTTTTCTGCACCGAGATTTTGGATGGGTGGTGGTCTTGACAGTCGCTGTGTAGGTCGTGTGTGCGGTGCGGATGGTGCCGTGCACGGCACCATCCGCATGGGCGTATGTACCTGAAACATGTCGAGCTAAGAATACGTCAATAAAATTACCTAGTTGCATCAAGTTGGCATTTCACTTTATTTCACTGATTTATATACCTGAAATTTTAAAGCACTTCCCGTCATAAAATATTCGATGCTATACATCACTTCCTGTATCCTCTTGTCTTTCACTAACTGTAACAGCGGCCATGTCAAATGCAGATAATCTGGACAATAGAGGCAAGGCACTATAACGTACCATAGAGGCATGTTCGTGCAACTATTCTTGCAGTGGGAATACAATAAATATTACACATTCTGAGTGTGTGTATGTAACCTTAGGTATCCCAACATGTAATGCGCATGTGCCATATTATACTGTCACCTGTGACCTGTCCGGTTCTACGTACAATGTTTTTGCACATCATCTCATAAACGACATGATTTTAGAAGGGGGGAAAAAAAGGTACTGAACATAAAATGTGTTTTGATTTTCCCTATAAATTTGCCCGAAACATATCTCATTCTAAGAAAAACTGAGCGAGAAGTGATGAAAATGTATATTGGTCTGCAGGTAAAGTAGACGTCATACGTGTTAGATTTTTAAAAACTTGAATTTTCTCGACAGATTTTCGAAAATTACTAAAATATAAAATTTCATGAAAATCCGTCCAGTGGGAGCCAAGCTGTACCATTTGGACCGACAGACGGACAGACATGACGAAGATAATAATCGCTTTTCGCAATGTTGCATAGGCGCCTAAAAATTCGACGGTAAAAAAACAGCTATGGTGAATGTATTCCAGCATGTCTAAGCATCTGACATTGAGCCTTACTGATTGTCTCGGTAAAAGCGATTTTGACCGGAAATAGTGTTCTACATATTTTGAGCGGAAAGTTAGGATCTGATGGACATAACTGAATTCTAGGTACAATGACACTTCTAGAACTAATAACTTCCGCTGCTATACAGTACTCGTACAAGCCTCTTAAGACCTTGTGCTGCCAAAACGGGAGGCCTAAGGAAGCTAACATATTTCATATACGAGGTAGGCCTACATACAATGACTTCCGGTAGAGGCACCACTATTAATGTTTAGCGTTAGATTTTTTGTTAAAAACAATTCTTTGAGAAGGAATTAATGAAAACAAAGGAGACTTCCATCATTGCTAAATCAAACTTTTCTAAAAATGTCTTTACTGATAAGCTTTTTCGGTAGTTCAGTGGATCATGATGCCGCAAACAAACGATAATGTACTACCATGATAATGTATGGAGTTTTATGTCCTCCACCACCTAGGTGCCTTCCCATACAGTGAAATACACACACGCACAACAGGTCACAATATGCTGCTATAACACCGACCTTGTCCATGTCAACGGACACGATATAACCATAATTTTAATTTTTAGCCAAGCACTGTACAAGGCTCACTGAAGATGGATCCTTTGTGATCCGAAACATGTTGGAGCACTTTTAAATATTTTATAATTTTAATTGTATCTATAAATGATATATTGTGCATTATTTGGTTAATAAAAGTATTTAATTATTACTGATAATTTGATATAAAGCGATACCAAACTCACAGCTGCCGATTAATGTTATTAAACTGCAGACCAAACGACATTCTCCTTACAGGCATACAGACAACCTTTACCCAGTGCCAGCTGAGTTTTCGTCAGCCGAAGAGCGGCAGGCATTTCAATGCTCTCCGACCCTGAAGGGCCCGCTTTGTGGTTAAGAATATTATTTTTCGTCACGTCAAAATGCATAGGAGTTTGAATTCCATACTGCAGGTACGTGCAAACACTCGCTCACGTCAGCAGTTACATTCGTCATTTCTGTCATAAGTCTACAGAAATTATCGTAGGAAAATGGGGAGGGGGGGGGACGAGACAGCAGAGGGAGGAATATACGGCAAAGAAGGGGAAAAGGAATACATAAGTGTAGGGTGAAATAAGATAAAGCAAATAAGAAATAGCAAAAAAGGGTAGGATGAGGAATGTGAGATTGGAGAAAAAAGAAGAAAAAACATGGAGAATAATAATAGTGTGAAGGAAATGAAAGAAGAACATACAGAGACATGCAGAGTTGTTAATACGGCACTTGTAGCATTTCTACTTCAAATTTTGTGCAGCCGAGCTTAAGGGATCAGTGTTAGAGTTTCAGGTGCGAAAAAAATTCAGTTTTGTCTCTCTCTTTCTGTTCTCTGTTGGTACGCGTTTCAAACCTGTTCAGTTAGTACGGTCACTTCATAATTTCACTGAAACTTGACACATTTACGGGGTTACACTTTCACACAATTTGTTTCAAATTTTGAAAGATATCACGCCGGATGATGACATAGCAAGTGAGAGTTGTACATTATCTCACATGTGAATCGATGAATTACCGTAACTCCATGCACATCTTAATCACGCCTGGCTCAGCTGAAGTTAACATTTTACAAAATTTCGTGAAGTGACATCTTAATCAGCCTTAAATCTCTTGCTAAATTACGCATGTTTGCCTATTTTGAGCAATTATCACTTATCATTGTTGGTGTTTTTAGCTTTGTATTTTCTTCCAAGATTTCGTAAAAAACGACGATTGACGACTGAAGCCCTTGAAATTAAAAGGCCACAATTAAAATTTTTCATTACATTCACTAGAACCAAAGCAAACTGTCCGCATTTACAAACATGGCGAACGCTTTAAAACGCTGGAATTTAGCACTGAATCATAGTGGACACGTGGAAGTTAAAGAAATATGAAAGATCAGCAAAGGATATCAGAATCATGGAAAAGGTCTAGTGAACGCCAGCTAACCAGATAAAGTGACGATAGCACTTAGGAATGAGTCAGGAGAACGCAAGCAAACAGTGTGTTAGGGGAGAACGTTAGGGAACTGCAGTGAATGCTGTCAGTCTGCAGCACACACGGACACAAGGAAGTACTCACGGATCAGCAAGGTGTCCTACAGGACGCAATGGAATGCCATAAAATACGACCAAACGAATGGTCTCTCGATTATAGTGTACACAGAAACGTTCTGATAATGATGATAATGATAACAACAATAATTCTTCATTATTAATGTGCTGGCACAGGAGTCATTGCGCCTAATACTTAGCTAGAACACGAAAATGAGATAAAATACATAATAAACAACAAACGAATTGAGATGATGGGGATAAAGGGGGGAAGAAAACAACGAAAGGTACCCTGACGAGAACAATAACAACATGAGAAGAGGAAGATGAAATAGGGGTAACAGAAAAAGATGATTAATTCCTTAATGCACTTTGTACGTTCCATATCTGTGCATTACAGAATATTATTGTACTGGCGTGAAAAACCAACAAACGAACATCGATAATATATATTTTATCGTGTATTATTATTTACCAACATGTTTCGGTTGCTTCTACCACTATTATCAGGGTGACACACACACACAGTACTCGTACGCGATCTTCACTACGGCCAGCATCTTCACTTAACTAACAGGGTGTGTATCAACTATATACAGCTAAGATGCTACATTAATACGCCCAATTTTATCTGTTTTGAAAGATAATATAAGTTGATATTTTATGAACATAAGGATCACTTAGAATACTAACTGTAACATCAGGTGGTTTTCATTACACATTTTGTGCAATTGTTTGTTTATATTATTTGTATTCATTAATGACACCATGAAGATTATCGCAGAAGCGGTCGAAACATGTCGGTAAACAATAGTATACGACAAAGCATACTTTGATCGATGTGCATTTGTTGGTTTCTTTTGTGACTACAATAATAACTTAAGGCTGCTTTATGCCCTTTATACCTTTCCAGCTCTTTTTCGGTGGACTGACCCTTGATTTAAGGGAATCTAAATGCTTCCTCCGAGGGCCCGAAACACTCGTGGATATGAACGAACAACTACAAAAATTTCTGGTAATTTAGTCCATAACAGGATAACTATTGTATCCTTTATTAGTGCGTCTCTTAATTTCACTATTTTCTAACAGGCCCGAAAAGTTAAAATTTTGAATTCTGTTTCGTCTTTGGCTACTAATGACCTAACGTTGCCCCCCGTGTTATGGCCTGTACGCACCGCACATGAGCTTCCTACCGGCCTTCCTTAATGTGTACTCCTGACTACCATGCATCCTTCCCTGCAAGATTTAAGAGGTCCCAAAACTGTCAAAGTTTAACAATTGCCACTATTTCAGCATGACCGGAACCCATTAATTTTGACGCCGAAACAATGCGACAACTGCCAGGCTCTCCTTGCCACTTGCAACGCGCAAAGTCTCATTCGTTCTAAACGTCCATTTATTTTTTCTGTCCACTATGCCTTACCACCGGCCAGATAGATGTCCTAACTCTCTGCCATTCACACCACTTGCCCACTGCGTCAATCTCTCTTTTAACATGTGTGCAACGGTTGTACCTTTCCCTTCTACATTTAACTTCTGTATAAACCGCCAATGCTTGCTTGTGTATGAAAGGAACAAGGATGAACCAAGCCTTGAGCACGCAATTCCTCAACGAGGTGTGTAACCAGAGACACTGTTGGAGCATCAGTTTTCTAAACAATTCGTGTTAATAACGTATAACCCATCCTTGATTTCTTCCTTGGCTAGATTATTCGGCTCCGCACCTCGTTCGTAATATAGTTAACGTGAGGTATGAGGATCGGCCTGCTAGTCTGTTCAGCGGTGACCTTGTCTTATCTCAAGGAATATACGTGGCAGGTTCAAGGTAGCCAGGGACAAGCATAACGGTCTGTGGATAGGTATTAATGGGGTATGCCATTAATGAAGATGTAGTCACTTATTAATCTACTTCTGTTATGTTCTTCTAATCCTTGCACAAGTTACTTATTGTTCACAAAGCATCACCAGTACACTGCCTTACACATACATACACATAGCGGCACGTACAGAGGTCTCTTTGATTCCTCACGCAGTAAAGGCCTAAACACAACTGACCACAATACGCTGTTTTCCTCGAACTCCAAGGCCTGTGCCTTTGTCCTTGTATTTCTCTTCCCCTTTCATGACTTACAGGACCTCAGTGTCCCAAAATCTCTTTGACATGGCGGTGCCGACCACTGCTAAAACTCTCAGCCCTTTCATCCCACGTTCATCTTCTCTTCTAAGACCACTTGTACTGTTATAAACGAGAAGGTTTTATCAAGAAGATACGTGTACAGAAGTAGAGAAGGTGAAGAAAGAGATAATATGGGTGCTAATGTACGGATTTAATAGTCACTGTTTGAAATTTGTGTGAATTTTCCGCAAGTTTCGTGTCTGAACTACACAACATGTGTACGACAACTACGCTAATATTATGGGACAAATTTAATTCCGGTGTTTATCGCTGCTGTAATTGCAGCACAAATCTAATTACACGTATTGATGTCATACGAAATGCTAAGAGTCGGGACCGGCCCGAGATATGTGGGCGCCCCGTGCAGGTTAATAATTTGGCGCCACTTAAAACCGGTATTGTTGAATAGTTTTCGGTCCAGGTTAGGGCTGGCGGAATTTCTGAGGGCGCGCGCCCAAAGTGCGGATCATTTTTAGAGAATGTCTTTGGCGTATAGACACTCGATCCTACTAGTGTCATATTACTCACTTATTTAAATGACGTCTTAGCGCCCCTTATGGGCTGGCGTCAGTGGCAACTGTCCGGCTGTCCCGGCCCTTATGTGGCCTTGCTACCAGTATGAGAAAACACGATGCTAAGCACAACAAAATATTTCTTTGAAACATTTTTCGAAATGTTTAACACATTTTATTGTAAAACAGCACATCGGACATGTTACGAATTACCTTTCTTCAGCATTGGAATTCCCTGTTGCTCTACTTTCTCATTAGTTACAGCACTTTTATGCAGTAAGATATAAAGATAAGACGGTAAGTCGAGAGGAGGTAGGAATATGGTTTGAACTACATAAATGGATACAAAGGCCTAGGGAAATAAACATTTCGAAATAACTTCTTCGTATAATTACCGACCAACTAATAAATAAGAAGCTAATCAGACCCAAACCACTCCTTAGTTAAGCACTGGCGAAGTGAATGAAGAACCAACCAACCAACCAATTAACCAAACAAACAACCAACCAATTAACCAACCAACCAACCAATCAACCAACCAACCACACAACCAACCATCCAACCAACCAACCGACCAAACCAATCAATCAACCAACCAACCAACCAACCAACCAACCGACCAAACAAACCAATCAATCAACCAACCAACGAACCAATCACACAACCAACCTTCTAAACAACTATCCAACCATCCAACCAATCAACCGACCAACCAATCATCCAATCAACCAACCAACCGACCGACCGACCGGCCAACCAACCAATCAATCAACCAACCAACTAACTAACCAATCAACCAACTAATCAACCAACCAACCAACCACTCAACCAACCAGCCATTTATCTAAATAACCAAACGACGTACTCATCAAAGTACCCTAAAATTCGCTAAGAAGTTCAGTGGCTTTGAGGAATGATTTTTTCTGAATGTAACGTCAGGTATTATGGCCGATAGGCGTCGACGTTTCAGAAGAGCATTATGCCTTAATCTTCAAACTTCTTGACTGAATAAGAAATGTGTTAATCCGAAATGTTCGCACTTGTCTACCAAGTAACACGGCATCATGACCCACAGAGCGGCAATCACCGTTTCCACCGCCATAGTAACTTCGAGACTCATAGATAACTGACAGGCTGTGTGTTCTGTGATGTGACGCCAGTAGTATCGTAGACATTGTGCAGCTGCCTTCCTCCAACGTGGCCAAGCTTGTCCACGTTGGAGGAAGGCAGCTGCACAAAAAATATGGCCAGTACCGGAAGCTGTAGTTACAGATTTGTGTACTGCTGATGATGGGCGTGGTTAGCACCTGAAACACGTTTAGTGAACTTGCAGAATAATAAATAGACTGCTTTGCGTTGCATCTCGTTGGTCAATTATTAAATAAATTGTAAAGACGACAATGCCAATTATAGTCACCACCGTTAGAAACCCCAAATTTCGCAAGTAAATACCATATCCCAATTGAACGGAACGGGATGGCTTGGTCGGTACAGAGACTAAGCTACCGGCACGAGAATCGAGAAATTATGGCTCGAATCCCGACAGGTGCGGATTTTTCCCTTCTTGAAGGCGGCTAGACCCCAGATATGTTGTGGGCCCATGTAGTCTCCTATTTAATGGGCACCAATGGTGAAGAGGGCGGGTTGTGGAACTAACCACTCATTTTCATCAAGTGCCGCGGCTAAGAATAAATGGAGCTATATCTCCACTTCCCCATACGCACTCATTGTGTGCACAGAGACAACTTCACATTTATCTTTTCGTCTATACCGCTACAGGCTCCGTCTCACAATATACTTCACGAAAGTGAAATCTCCATAAGAGTGCCTGTCTGGTATTCAAATTGTAGGTTAAAAATAACTTTCGTTCTTTTGGTATACCACATTGGGGCCCTTTGTGAAGCAGATTGAGCAGAAGCTGTGTTCAGGCCCGAGATGGCAGCAGCTGCACTCCGGAACTCCATCCTCCGCATCCGATACAGTCTCCAGGAGATCTGCTTCTGACAGCTCAATTACGAATTCGTCAAAGTCCATGCAAATGAAAGACGTAAAAATTAACCGGGTAAATGTTACCTACATTTTAGGGAACGGGCCGAGAAAGAATAACTGTTCCTAGATATAGGCCTAGAGACCTACAGATATCTACAGAAGTCAGCTAGACTGACTGAGTCTTAGAATTCGTCACTGTGTACAGAGGCTAACGAAATCCTAAGGCACCCAAACCTATTGCGTATTTTCTCTCACACACACACACACACACACACTAATTTCCATATTAATATCGTACTTCATCCTACGCCAGGCATGTTCATTCACGGAATATAAAACCAGGCCTGGAATGTTAATACGTGGGGGCTGATGTAGGAGGAATAAAGAAATGGCAGTCGCAATAATATTGTCAGACCCGCCGCTCCTACCAACCAGGCTTAGAAAACGAGTACAATGATCCATACACCAAAGAATAATAACCGGTTGAACACGCCTGACCTTGAGCTATCCTTACGTGCCCCTTTCGATTTAGTCACCTTGAAGTTACCAAAAGACAAGTCAATTATGACTTCATTGAAAATAAATCTCAGTTAGCAAACGTGAATATTTTTATTCTCATTTTAGTAAATTCGCGTTCGCAATGCGGTATGTAGACATGTCACAACCACATAGAAATCTATTTTAACGTGGAAGATTTCGTATCATTCCAAAATTACTGAATATCATTGCTTGTTGCATGTACTGTCGTAATTCAATGCGCGGGAAAATCTATCATCAGACAATCTTCTTTCCACACTTAATAATTTCTTTTCTTGCGTCCTTCTTCTCCAAATTTCCCATTTCCACCTTATTTTTATTATTTGTTTCCCTTCTCCAACTCCAAAATCCTTTCTTTCTTTGTTCCTTCATATCACGTTCCTTCTGTTGCTCTCCATCGTTATTTTTTTCTTTCCTACCTCCCCCCCCCCTCAAATTCTATACTTCTTTATTTTGTTTTATTCCACAATATGAAGGCCACGACTCTACTTTCCGTGCTTCCTGTTCGCCACCGAACTGTACAAACAGTCTGATGGGATTCGACAACACAGTTACCTCAACATGTCGCGTGCTGAGACAAAAAGCAGGCGTTTGAAAGCCCTGCTATATCGATTGGGTTCCATTTCTTGAATATATCTACTGCTGCACTTCTCAGACATTTCTCTTTCACTTCCTCTCTTTGCACGAAGTGAAAGCGTAATACGGAAGCCATGCCTGAACATCCACGTGTTTACCCCCTACCAAAATCATCGACGGCCGAACACATCCCCTCTTAAGAACTGTTATCAAATATTGATAACTCAGGTTAGCACTGTGGCCGTCACAACAACTGCAACTTACGGGATGCGATACAGTGAAGTGCTTGAATAATTACACAAATGGGTGAAAGTAACATGGCCTAATTAGCTGGTAACTGACTGACCACTTGATTATTCCACAGGTCAACTGAATGTCTCACGAACTCATTAACTAATGAACAAAAAATTACTGCTTACACTACGGTAAACCTGCACGGATTTAAATGGACCCAAAGTAAGATTAGCGACAATGGTTATTTTAATTAATATTAATGAAGACACACACAATAGGGCTTAAGGAAAACTGGAAAGCGTGACCAACAGAGCTGAAAGGAAACGTGTCATGCGCCAATGGCAGCGGGGGACGTCAAACAATAAATCAAGTCTTTGGCAAGTATATTGAAACACTAAAGGAACAGCTATCATTGAAATGTTGTTCACAATAAAACATGTTTGACTTTGCACAGACGATTACAAGCAGAATGTTCAAGATTTAGGCCTAAAAGCTGTAACACACTTGAAACAAAACGTACAGTCTAGAATGACATTAACGAATTTGTATAACATATATACCGTTAGTACACAACTGTATATCAGTACAATGATATAATATATATACTCAGGTCACATTATGGCAACATGTCTCAACCATAAACGGTCATCTTCAGGCCAATAGAGAACATTTTTAAGGTGCAATAAAGTAGCACTCAATGGGATCCCATTTCGTTTACAGTAAGAATTGAAATAATGTATGATGAAATTCCTATTTATAATTAAAACAATTAAAATTAGATGGTAATCAAGTAAATTAAAATCTTCAAGACACTATATTGTTGTGGTCCTCAATATAGTTGCTAAAACAATAGTACTCTATATATCAACGAAATTGTCTAAAACTTACAATTTTACCACCAAGTCTTACTTCGACAAAAAAAGACCGACAAATGTTAGGATAGGTAAAGTAATGCTGGCTGCATGACGCGAATTTCCTGAAGTTGCTGCTGCTCTTCTTTTTTTCGCGATTCTGCGTTCGTCAATGGTTTTGAAGTAATTTTAAATTCTTATTAAAATTTTGTAGTGCAAGAAATGAAACACATTTATTCTAGTCGTTATTCAAAAATTCTCATTTAAACCTACACTATAATGCTTCAGTAAATAAGTTCAACTTATTTATGGTATAAAAAGCTGTCTCGCTAACTTACTGTTACTACATTTTATCGACGACCGTTGGGATCATTTGTTCGGGGAACGAGACAGGCATAGTGGACAAGAAGAATGTTGAGAAAGTTAGCGAGGGAAAACTTGGAGGACTGAGGGTGCTTGGAAGACCTAGCGTTTATATGAGGATGCTATTGAAATGGATCTCAAACAAGATGGAGGTACAGCGACTTGTAGTTGAAGAATAAAAAACCAACTGGATGCAATAGATTTTATTGCAAAGTACCGTCATACACAACAATTGAATTTCAGTTGCAATTTTACAGCTTCTTAATCAATTGATGTATATGACGGTACTTTGCAATACAACTGATTACACATGCACAACCGGGATGACGTCATTCAAGTTCAAGATAAAAGTCAGTCAGGCGCGCTCCATCTACCACTACAAGAGGCTGAAAATTAAGGTACTAAAATATAAGGCCGATATTTTTTTTAATAATCAGTGTCTTACCAAAAAGATTATTCCAAATTACGCAAATATAAGCCTGATCAACCAGTTGTAAACCTACAACTGATATTCAATTGTTGTGTATGACGGTACTTCGCAATAAAATTTATTACACATGCAAAACGGAATGGCGTCATTCAAATTCAACTAGATGTCACTTGCTATTTTTATTTTACTTCTTACAGACTGAACATGTTTCGGGCATTAATATGCCCATTTCCAGGAGTTTGCGACTATGTTGTTGAACTACCAAATTGGCCGTTTCGTTCTTGGTTTGCTGTGTGTTGGAGTTTTGGTGCGGTTCGTCTGGAGTGGTATCCGGGCTGCCGGCTGAAGCGCTTCAACCGGCAATCCGGATACCACCCTAGCCGAACCGCACCCAAACTCCAACACACAGCAATCCAAGAACAATAAGCCAATGTGGTAATTCAACAACATAGTCGCAAACTCCTGAAGATGGGTATATTAATGCCCGAAACATGTTGAGTCTCTAAGAAGTAAAATAAAAATAGCAAGTGGCAATTAGTTGGTTTTTTATTCTTCAACTATCACAATGATGCATGGTTCAATAAACATCAAACAGCGACTGGATTCATCTAGCTCAAATAGAGACAAGTGACGTGCTATTGTAAACACGTAATGCAACTAAAGATCCCACAAAATTCCGGGGAATTACAGATTAATTTAAAAAATTATCTGCTTCATAACTCTGCTGCGTGGATTTAATTTTCTTCTTATGGAACAGGCAACACTTTCCTTACCACCTTTCAGCTCAACTATGTTTTCTTTTCTCACTGAACTTCAAAATAAATAGTTCATTCAGCGTTATTAGTCTATGAAATATTTAACCTTTCCAGCATGTGAGAGGTTCATTAGTAATCCTCCGATAAATCTACCTTTAGGGTCAACACTATTCGGGTAGCTAGGTAAATGTCACTCAGCACTTTGGAATGAACAACTACACGGCGCGGCTGATTACAGCAATATTCCTTGTGTGGAAGTACAGTATAGCGTGGCGCTGTCGGTCTCAATTATTCAAATCCCGTTATGATGTAACTAAAAAGTCACGGTCTGTTGCATAATTTAAGGCTCTGTCGACTAATAACAAGACTCCCTGACTACAAGTCGTCTAGACCGGTTACCGAATGACTGTTTTATGTGTGTTTCAGACGGTATGGGTTGTTTCCTGATTCAGCGCAAGTACAAGTTCCATGCAAAATAACAACAAATTTCACTCAAACGACAGTTTACTTATTGCGCTGACTATAAAATCACTTCCAGAACTTAATAAAGGAGGATCCCAGTGGCCGCGCGGTCTAAGGCGTACATCTGCGGCAGCACGCTTGCTGGGATTACGGGTTCGAATCCCGCCGGGGACATGGATGAGGTCTGTCACTTGTGAATGTCGTTTGTTGTCAGGTAGAGGTCTCTACGTCGGGATAATCGCTAGTCCAGAGGAATCCTACCGTGTGTGTGTGTGTGTATGTGTGTGTCACTGAGTGTGTTGAAGTCCAACTACCTACTACACTTGCAATGATTAGGCAGAAGAGGTCAGCCTAAGAAAGAATAAAAGAAGACCTTAAAATACTGAGAGCAAGATATTAAATCGAAGTCCTGTATGTCTTGTTCTTTCTCTCTCTCTCTTTCTTGCTGTATGGGAGATGCATAGGGTCTGGATTAAAACTGTGGTCTTTTGGGTTCTGATACCGTGTGGTCTTGTAGGGGAAAGATGACGTTCCGGTGAAACACGCTGCTTTCATCCTCATCGTCGAAGCTAACAGAATAGCGACGCCGTTAAATGAAACAGGCAGGATGTAAGGAATGGTGCCGATCAGATCCACGGGATGGGAAGAGGAGATGAAACCCAGTGCGGGCAAATAGAATCGTTGAGCAGGGCGGTGTCACAGCCAAAAGACAGCGATTTGGGAAAGTGTCGTCATCAGGTTTGCGTAAAGCCAGATGGTGTAGGAGAATATGGCGATAGACAAAACTCCTGACAGGGTAGGCAGCAGAAGCGTGACGTTACGCAATGATAAGATGCATAATTTGTATATGTTAGATATTACTAATGGTTATATAGAGGAGGATGAGATCGACAGAACATGTAGAATGAGTGAAAAAATACATTAATAAAAATATGAGTTCTAAGGCTTGAAATTAACTGAGGGAGAATTCTCTCAGCATCTTATACTTTACCCATCTTCAAGCGTCAACAAAACTGCTTGACCGTTGAAAATATTACCGACAGTTTGTGTCGAAACGTCAATCACCAAACAACCTACGCCGCGAAATATTCCAGAAGAACGATGCCGCGATTTGAACCTACGTTTATGGGTTTAAACCTATTATCTGTACCGAGGCTAAATAACTTCCGCAGTTAGACCAGCGTCGTTAAACCGACCAACTTCCCACTGCCGATTTGTGTTGTGAACGTATTTAAAACAAAACTCCACCTTGCATGACATGTCCACGCACCGAAGAGCACAGCACATGTTCGATTGTCCCCTCGCACAACCGGAACACGTGTTATCAACATCTGCGTCGCAAGTAACGCCCCGTTTCCTACAATCTGCTAATTCCACAATTTGTTTTCCTTTGCAGCATTTGAGAGTCTGACTTATGAACCACTCCTGACTACTACAAACATCCTGATTTTGGCGTTAACTTGTTTGTACTTCCCTACTATCTCACTCCGATCCATTCCCATGACGTCATGACTTCCTCTTCAATATACACAGACTACCACACACACCCCAATCCATTAGGCTATCCCTTGGGCTTCCCTTTCCTCGCTTCCATTCATTCCCCCTCCCATCCTCCATGAGCGCAGGTTATAATTCCATACGCTGCCGAACGCCGGTGACTGACGTCTGATGTGTACTCCCAATGGTGCACTACTGCTTTAATGCACTCTCCAAACGATCACATAAACGGGTATATGAAACAAAAAAAGGATCAAGGTTAATGCAGCAAATAAGTGTCGTGTTAACCCATCGGTACATTAATATCCTTGAAGAGGAAAGTGAACGTGCGTACTGTGATATTTGTCCGTAAAATGAACCGAATTCTTTGCTTCCCATAAATTGATTACTCCCAATTGCAGCCGATATTCCATTATTTTATTTGCTGGACAAAATGGGGGAATTTAGTTACTATAAGTTGGTCACATTGGTGCTGTAATATATCACCTCACTACTGATACCCTAACGGTAAACGACATTGATTGATTCGTCTAGGGCATGTTAAGTGGAAAGAGTGTGTATATTCTAGACAGGTTCTTTGCGACTTTGCATGCCTCATTGGTCTTAACTTTCATTTATTACCACTACAAATCTATTAAACTTATGGGCAAATCTATCTTACCACACAAACGAAAACTGTGTGACGTTAAATTAGTTGAGTAGAGAACAATGCATCTGAAAACACCGGCAGACTAAGGTCGGAATTGCTCAAGGGATTCAACCCAGCTTTTGACAGTGACCAACATGTACTGCAAAGCTAATCACACAGAGCGGATCGTCAGAAATTGTTCTGCCGTGGGATTTTGTTCACTTTACTACGATTGATTGTAATTTATTTCTCAAACAGCTCTATTATTTCACATAAGAATCGGTACTACAACAAGGCCACTCTTCCTCCGCTATTGTTGGGACACAAATTTAATTACGCCAGACAATAATGTACTCAGAATGTGGAAAGACAATGAATGAAACTAATGAGGGAAGGTAAAGAGTTGTTGCAAAAGATATTTGAAATTCTCACAGCGGTAATAATGGAAACAACTGTCTTCTGACATAAGAAATAGTGCATTAGGGTAAAAATTTATCAACATGGCAGGGGAACTGCTACCTGTGTTTTTATCCTGAAGGCGGAGGAAGTAGGTGCTTCCGAAACATCGGTAAATGTTTACCAGACTACACGGCATCACATCCCATGAGACATCCTGCATGTTGCAGAAGTTATCCACACAATGGTTAAGTTATTGTTCCTGGTATCTCATACAATACTCTTCACACTGATAGAAGTTTCCGACACAAGTTTCAGGTCACAGTTTGGCCTGGGCCTTAGACGTACGAAAAACTCATTCACAACGACCATTTTGTGAAAGCATCGGCTACATTTAAAGCTGGGAACTGTAACAAACATATTTCACAATTCAATTCTCCGGCAAATTGTTAGGAAATAGACTAGTGAAACCAAATCTGATGAGTGAAAGTCTGAGGGCTTTTATCTCGCACTGCCCCTACCAACGGTTTCTGCCAAATCACAAGCAGGTGCCACACACGATTTAACCTAACACTCGCATGACGTCATTTTCACCCTAGAATGCATCTTCGTGTGTTACAAGCGCCTCGTGTTCCTGCTCCTACTTGGCGATAAAATGCAATATTACAGATGAAAACAAGAATATTCAGGTAAAGGTAGGTTCACCGTAGAACAGGTCATGAAGGCCCGGGGGGCGGGGGGATAGATGTATAGCTCTACTCTTTCTTTAAACTCGGCGGTAGATGGGGGTGAGTGGTCAACGCCACGCCCCAGCCGCTTTAACCCCGAGAAAGAGACCTGATTACCATTGCACAGAAGGCTGGGTGGCCCCCAGGGCCGAACTGGACGGATGCGGAAAATTTCGACCCCCACCGGGATTCGATCCTCGGACCGCCCAGCCCGTAGCGAGTCGATATACCGACTGAGATATACCGGCCCAAATGAAAATATTCAACCTTAAAGAATTCTGACAATATTATAGGCATATATCAATAGGCCTGAATTGTGTTTTGGACATCGCCATGTGCCCTGTAAACAAACGGTATTAAAAACTGGGCGTTTCTTTCTTCTTCGGGTGGAAAGGGGAAGAATCGAATCTTCCGGGATATGACCGAATGGTAGCAGTTAAGAACATTTCGCAGCAGCATTGAAATCTAAATTTGCTGTCCATGAGAAGTGCAAGGGCCCTGAGGATGGAGGCAGCAAAAAAAAAACCGAAACGTTGATAACTGCTAATATATTCAGGGTTATACCCAGAACACTCGGACACTCATCAATATAATCTGTGTAAAAACTTCAAACCCCAACCCTAATGTGGTGCTTTTTTAATCCCTGTCACTGTTCTTACCAAATGAACCAGCCATATCGGGTCTAATAGCCCTCACTGGCCAGGCATCTGAACACAAAAACAAGTCCTGTTTCTGAAACTTTGGGGCATAAAAATGCAATAAGTGAGACAAAGCCCAAAACACTAATTAAGCTTTTGGAAATAATATGTTTTCATAAAGATGCACTGATAATCTTTATCTTTGCACCGTTCATTCTATAGTTCACTTTATTAATCAGGTAAAGCAGTCCCATTACAGGCCCGGAGGGGCCCAGAGAGTTCCAGGAAGTTACGTTTCCCAGAATACGTGAAATGGCCCAGGATGGTGCTAAGGTTGTCAGCCTTACGCACCGGCCGTTTTTACCACCAGGAAATGCTCCTGGTACTCATTTCTGTTAGAGGCTCAGTCGACCCCAGGGCCATGGTGCGATCGGAAGGATTATGTCAATGAAAAATTCCAATGACACCATCTGGAATCGAACCAGCGACCTTCCGGTTTGTAGCACAGCACCTTAACCACTGTGCTGCCGCGGTCCCCAATTTACTTATTTAATACACCAACAAATGCACATATATTCATTTAATGATCTAAAATTCACATTAAAACACTTAAAACGCTCCTACATGTTTCGATCATACGATCATCCTCAGGAAGCA
>Ga0123352_10003108_pt1 | contig 23815 bp, 21 predicted proteins | sample TergutLab28metaG_FD_89700 | JGI IMG/M metagenome (GOLD analysis project Ga0123352, IMG submission 89700) | Labiotermes labralis P1 segment gut microbial communities from Petit-Saut dam, French Guiana - Lab288 P1 | ecosystem: Host-associated > Arthropoda: Insects > Digestive system > Gut ...
ACCCATTGGTATGTCGGGCTTTCAGCCTATTTTGTGAAAAGATGGATTTATTGTGAAAAATAAATCGGCTATTTTGTGAAAATTCAAAGCGTTGCTACGCAACGGTTGTAGCCGTTTTATCGGCGCTTTTATTTGAACATGCATCTTTCATATAAAGGGCATAAGGGGGCGTGGCACCACCGCGTTGCGATGGTGGTCGGCAAAGCCGACACGCCTGAGCCGGATTTACATCCGCCTCACCTCTCTCCGCGATGCTCCGAGAGGCCCGCGAGTTGCAAGCAACTCGTATGCCCGTGCCCCTAAATTGTATTCAATTACGGCTCGATACGTAAGTTCAAAATTCGATGCTCCGCACCTTTTTCGCTTGCGCCTCTCCCGCGCACTTGAATGGCGTTGCGTATCTGTGCCAACTTGACTATAAATTGTTGTTGGCTGGCTTAGATACGGGCCACAAAGGGCGTATTCATTTCGGCTCCCTAAGCCTGCAAATAAAAAGTCAAGAGGGGAATGAAAAAGATTTTGAAAGAGGCAAAAGACATCACAAATAGGCCGCCCTAGATGAGCCGCCTGTAAGTAAAATTGTAGAAGGCTACTCAGAGTGATTCAAAGAGGTCAGGTGCTCTTTTACTCGTCCATAGTAAATGCGTAAGAACTTGTTTGCGCCAGCAGTCATGTAGACGTAATAAGGCTTGCCCTCGGATCGTTTCTTGTCGAGGAATTGAAAAACGGGATCATCGTATGGAGCATTTTTGATGAGAGCTGCCATGATCAGAAAGAGGGTTCTTCGCAACTCAGGTGATCCTCGTTTTGAGGATGCGGTGCTTTTGGCTTCATAGGTACCAGATTGGTTAGGTGTCGGGTCGACACCTGCAAAGGCGGTTAAGGATCCTTTATGCGCAAAACGGCTCACATCGCCAACTTCGGCCATGAGCTGCGGACCAAGAGAGCCACCTACGCCATACATGGTCATTACAACATGATACTCAGGAAGTTGCTGAGCCAGCAGTTTCATTTCGGCGCGGAAAACTTCAACCGTCTTAGAAGTGGCATTAAGTTGGGCTATTCCTTCATATACCAGCATTTTAGCCGGAGCCTTTTTCGGAAGCATGGCAACCAGTGCTTTTGCGCCCTCGTGGATTTCAGCGGATTTAGTGACACTAAAGTTATATCTATGCCGCTTGCACCACTTGCGGTATCGTTCGGTAAAAGCAATTTTGCTCATGCTCCGCACACAATCCACATGCCAGAAAGAAGTCGCAAAATCTACCCACTTCTGACTTCCATCTTCACGAGCAGGACTGTCGAAAAGAGCATTAACACCGGGATAGGTCTGGTCAAGGAGTGCAATCAGATTGTTTTTTAATGCAACCTTGTTTTTTGAGTACAGACCAAACTGCCGATTCATCATTTTCAGTTGGTAGCGAATTGTATCCATAGGAGTATGTTGGCGTAATTCGCCCCAGTTGTCAAGTCCATACCGGGCAATCTTCACGGAATCAGCTTTGTCTGTCTTGACGCGGCGCAGGGAGTTATTTCCATACTCCTTAATCAGTAGTGGATTTACCGCACTGACAAAAATTCCGGCGTCATGAAGCATTTGAGCGACTGGCTCGTAGTATCGCCCTGTATGCTCCAAGATAACTCTCGTCTCACCATCTAGGTTCTTTAGAGAGTTCGCCAGGTTTTGGAGCTCGCTGGCAGTGTGACGTACCTCATGAGGTCTGATCACGACCTCGCCGAAAGGACGCATGACTGCTATCATGCTTCTTCCCTTTGAAACGTCGATTCCTACTGCATTCATAAAACATTCTCCTTATCGCAGATTTACAATTGGTTGCCCACCCTTTCTCATTGCCGATTCTATCTGTTTGGTGACACGAACGCACTGATCAGTGGTTCTACCTGCATAAATCGAACGCTGCGAACGAGAGGGCGGCTGACTGACTTAGGGACGGACGTGGTTAGTCCTAGGGGGTCGCCGTCAGACCGATTGCCCTCTTATTCTAACAGCTTAGGCAACAAGACGATAAAAGACGCGGCTGGCAACCGCGCCTTATACCATAATTCTTATTGTAACAGGGGGTCGCCTTACTCGCAAAACGAAGGGCAAAAAGGTATGCCGGCAAGCGGCATATAGAGAGGGGATTTATAGAGGGTAAATGGTGGGTAGATTTGGCGGATGGAGAGGGCGATATAAACGATCTCTAGTTATCTGCCCACATTTCGCATTGGCTAATTACTGTAGCAATTGCATCGTCTATTCCTTCCGGTGGGTAGCCATATTTCTTCAGTAGCTTTTTCACCATGCGCCGCATACCGGCGCGGGCAGACTCTTTCTTTTGCCAGTCGATGGTACGGTTTTTACGGAGCATTCCAGTGAGTTCATGCGCTATCGCCACGAGTTCATTATTTTGGTAAAAGTTTTTGACAGCGGCGGGCTGGGTCAGAGCATCATAGAAAGCGAGTTCCTCTTCAGTCAGCCCAAGTTCTTTTCCTTCGGCACTAGCGCTTGCCATTTCGCTTGCCATTTTCATAAGCTCGGCGATCACTTCTTCGTTGGAGATCAAACCGTTTATATAGGCCTTCATGCACTCAGTCATCCGCTCGGAAAACTTCTCAGATTTCACAAGATTCGTGCGTTTGTAGATTTTAATTTGCTCTGCCAGAAGCTTTTTCAAAAGCTCTAGAGCGAGGTTGCGTTCTTTCATGCCCGCAATTTCTGCGAGAAATTTTGGATCAAAGAGCGAGAATTCTTTATCAGCATCAGTAAACAGGTTTATAACGCCTTCACTTTGTATGCTCGCCTTTAACAACTCATTGATGTGATCGTTTATTTCTTTCAACGACAGCGGTTTGCCGCCACCCACAAAGCGGGTAAGCAATGTTCGGATAGCCTCGAAATATGCCGCCTCAAACCGTTGTTGAGAATTGAGAAGTGAGCGGCAAAGCGAAAGTGATTGTTTCAAGAGCATGGCTTCTTTTATAAATAATTCTTTTTCCTTGTGTATGCCAGAATACACCACCTTTGCCGTCCGTAGTCGTGGCGGTTGCCGTGGACACAGCAGCCTTGCGAACTGCGAAGTACTGATGGTATGCACCGAGGATTTTTGCCTCGCCGGAAAAACAGATGAAGTTCTTTATAATGTCAAGCAAGCGCGCCTTATCAAACATCCCTTCGAAGAATACATCAAAGTCTGCGAATTGGGTGCTTTTGTAACTGCCATCCTTCGTTTTCCACTCCATAAACCTATCTTCGCCAGCCGTGATCGTTCTGGCTTTGGATATAGCGAGGTCGCTCATGACGAGGAAGGCATTATATGTAAAGAGTGACGGTATTTCTGGCATATAGTTACGAAGTTGTGTAAAGCCTTCGCTTGCGTCGGTATCCTCGCGGGATGGCGATTTTAATTCTATGACTACCACCGGAAATCCATTGAGAAACACAATTACATCCGGGCGCCGTTCGCTGTTTTCTATAATTGTCCATTGGTTGGCTACCGTGAACGTATTCTTTTCCACATTCTCGTAATCCACAAGGTAAATGAGCGATGATCGCTGCTCGCCGCCATCATAGAAGCTCACCGACACGCCGTTTTGGAGGTAGTCCATGAATCGCATATTTTTCTGTTCAATCGTACCGCCTTCAAAATTTCGCAACTTATAAACCGCTTCGATCAAAGCGACTTCCGGCAGTTTCGGGTTGATGCGCCGCAGGGCAGGCAGAAGCTCGTCCGTATAGAGCGGATCGCTGTAATCCCGCTCTACGTCCGGGCCGTAGACATGGGTATAGCCGAGTGTGTTGCGGAATACTTCAAGGATTGCGTGTTTTGTAACCGTCAAGTATAAAGCAGGCGTACTTTAGGCCTAAATTGGGACACAAACAGTCACTATGTTTCACAAGCCTGATATTGGACAGCATTTGAACATAGCAGAAGTACAAGCTAGGTTTAAATTGAGCACACACAGGGACAAGCCCTGCGCACTAGGGATTCAATAAAATGCAAAGAGGCTCATTCCCACACACTGGACAAGGCGTTTACACTTATTTATACTTTGTCACCAACACTACCATAATAGTCTTCAAGAAAAACCTCTGCTCCATTGAAAAGACTTGGAGAATGTGGTACTCTGCTTATTAGCGTGAGGTGACAAAAATGAGAATTGCAATTTGTGAAGATGATCGGCAGCAGAGAGAGATCATGCAGCAGTACATTTTAGAACACAAAAACTATAATCCCGGCATGGAGATATTTACGTTTTCTAGCGGGGAGGAGCTTCTGAATTCCTATGAAGTGGGCGGACAATATGATATTCTATTTTTGGATATCCAGATGAAAGGCATTGATGGTATAAAAGTTGCTCATAGGATAAGAGAGCGCGATGAGGATACCATTATTTTCTTCATAACCGGTTTTGCTGAGTATGTCAGCGATGCTTTTGTTGTAAACGCATTCCAGTTTTTACATAAGCCCATTAGACGCGAGCTGTTTATTAGAGAATTTAGTCGTGCACTCAACAAGCACTACACACAGAGCAAGTTCTATATTATAGATGACAAGTCGAAAATGCTTAGTCTCAAACTGCAAGAAATTATTTTCTTGGAGGTGTTAGTTCGTGAAATCATTATTCATACAACTTCAGGTAAATACAGCAAAATCGGGAAGATGGATGTTGAAGAAAAAGCACTACAGCCCTATGGCTTTACTCGTATACATCGTACGTATTTAGTGAACATGAAGCATATTGCCATGATTGAAAAGGGAAAGATAGGAAAAGTTATTCTCAAGAACCAGATCGAAATCCGGATTGGAGAAGGACGGTATGCAGACGTTTTGAATCAATATAACCAGTTCCAAGCAGGGGGGAATGTATTGTGAGTATTCTAAAGCTAGGGATTGACTTCTTTAGTACAATTTTCACGCTCTTTATAATCCAGCACTATTTTATATGTTTGGGAAAACAGCGTGTTGTTTCAAAGGAAAAAGCGTACATGGTGTTTGGTGTGGCTCTAATATTAATGACAGCCACATCGCCAATGGTGAACAGGCACTTTGTTTTGCCCATATTAAGTGTCATATCAATCATTGCGATTTCTTTTCTATTTAGCGGAAAAAAGAGTACGAATCTCTTTTGCGGCGTTCTCCTGATGGTATTACTAATGTTCTCTGAACTAATCATTGGAGCCATCGTGATATTTGTTGCAAATATGTATTTCATCGAAATACGAAATACTATGTCTCACTACATGGTCGGCGTATTGGCCTCGACACTATTCGCTTTTTTGCTAGTAAAAATCATAGGATATAAAAAGGTAGATATTTATAGAAATATTTCACTTAGCACATTTTTAGGTTTGCTGCTGATCCCTATCTTCAGTATGATAATAATTTATGGAATGGCTGTTAGCATCCAATATTATCAAGACTCGTTTTTTATGGCAATGTTTATAGGCGTTTCTATTTTGGTATGTCTTTCAAATTTTCTCGTATTTTATTTATTCGAGAGCCAGATGAAAAGCAATTATGTACAAGCCAGACTGGAGTTGATTGAAAAACAAGTTGAACAGCAAACAGAGTATTATAAAGACATAAGCATGAGACAGATTGAAGTTCGCAAGTTATCTCATGACATGAACCATTATTTATCTGGAATATGGGGATTTCTTAACGAGAAAAAATATGAAGAGGCAGTTCGTTGTCTCGAACAAATAAGTGCAGATTTGAAAAATGCTCTGAGCGAATATGTTACAGGCCATCCGGCACTCGATGCAGTTTTGCGCCTTAAAAAACGGCAAATGGATGACCTGGGTATTCAGTTTGACTCATCAGTCATTTTACCTGCGGAATTGGAAGTAGACACTTTGGATTTATGTGTCATACTGGGTAATGGCTTAGACAATGCAATTGAAGCATGTGAAAAAATTAGTGATACAGAAAAGCGTTTTATTTGGCTTAATATGCGTATGTGCTCTCAATATATGTTGTCCATATGTATTGAAAATGCAATCAGTCAAAACGGAATACCTGAGACCTTCCCTAGAACAAGTAAGCAGGATGTGCTCAATCACGGTTTTGGCTTAGAAAGTATGCAGTCGGTTATTGACAAATATAATGGAAATTTGAACATATCACACGCGAACGACATTTTCCAACTAGCTGTACTTGTGCAAAACATATAAATCTAGCCTATATTTTTTAGCACGAGCCTTGTTCATGACGTTTCAACCCGTATTCGTGCAAATCTGTTGAAATTCGACAATCAAAGATGGTATCCTTTTGGGACAAGAGGGGGCGGTATGATGCTCTCGACTTACGCTAAAAGGATATCATCTCTTTTTGTGCGAGCCGACATCATAAAAGAGAAAGATTTTGAGATATATGCATACAGCTTCGAGGTGCTCTTAGCAAACGTGTTAAGTGCTGTTGCTTTAGTGGTAATTGCGCTTATATCAGGGACATTCTTAGAAACGATTTATTTTTTGATTGGCTTCATTCCTGTGCGAGAATTAGCTGGCGGTTATCATGCAAGCACCCATCTTCGTTGTTTCCTGATTATGCTGGGAGTATACTCTGTTTTTTTAGTTGCCTATATTTTTATTCCGGCAGAGAACTATGTATTAGTTACAAGAGTATGCGTACTTTTGTCTATATGCCTAATTTGGAAGCTTTCTCCGGTAGAAGATGACAACAAACCGCTGACCCAGAACGAAAAGTCTTTTTTACGCCAAAGGAGCAGAAATGTCAGCCTAGTATATGTGCTTGTGGTAATAGTGCTAACTGTGAGTCCTGGAACTGGAGTTGTGGCTTTCTGTGTATCACTGGGGCTTTTAGCAGTATCGCTGTCGCTTTTCGCGGCTCGGATAAAGAGTATCTTAGTAAGAAAGCGTGTGTAGCAAAAATCGAAAAACTATAGTTTTTCCGCAAGCTGCCATGGCAGCTTGCGATTCACGCTTAACTACAAAATAAATATAGGAGGCCTAAAATATGCGTAAGCTACAAGGAATTGCAAAGAATGTTGGAAAAAAAGCGGGTGAGAAAGTTGCTGGTTTGGCACTATCTTCTGGAGTGCGTTCTGTAAATCAGGCTTGTGTACTTTTGTTCCATCAGCCAAAAGTTCCAAAGGAGATGGACCAATTCAAAAAGCGTTAAATTTTGAGCAATATAAATCCAGTGAGTTTGCATGAAAACGGGTAGGTGCCAGCATGAGGAAATATAGAAAGAGGAAAGCTCTGTTTTTATTAGTTTTATGCGCAATACACATTGTCTTTCCACAACAAGCCCTGGGTACAAGTGCTGGCACCCCTGAAGTGGTTATCTTATTTGACATCAGCACCTCCATGGGCTGGAACGACCCCGAAGTCCTAGCGCCGGATGCGATAAAGCAGCTGGTAGGGAGTTTGCCATCCCATTGGCATATAGGGTTTGTCACATTCCATGCTGATGTGGTAGACGCAATAGCCCCCGGTACAAATACCCGGGCAGTGATCTATACAGTGCTGGATGGAGTAGAGTATAGCAACTGGACAAGTTCTGGAATCGGTTTGTTGCAAGCGATGGAGTTGTTTTCTGGAAATGCCACCAACCAAACACTAGTCTTTGTGACAGACGGCGAAAAAGCACATATGCCAAACAGCGGAGCCACAGAGGAAGCAGCACTTCTTGCAGATATGGCAATTGCTCAAATCATTGCAAGTGATATCCAAGTACATACCATTGTGATTGGTGAAGACTTCGATATTCGACATGAGTCCATTATGAACTTGGCTCATGCCACAAATGGATATTTATTTGAAGGCATAGCTTCCGAGGAACTCAGCGGAATTGCTACTACACTGGCCTTTGATGTGTTGGACGTATCTAACAACTTGGTTGGTACAGCACAAATAACGGACGGAACTGGGAACTTCACAGTCCGGCTCCCTACGGCGAGATTGGATCTAGCAAGAGTACTTATCACTGCGGAATCTGCCATTGAAAACATTGCAGTTAGTGGTGGCGGCGCTAATGTGGAGATATACACTGGCAGACAGTTTGCCATGGTGGAAATTACCAGGCCAGCAGAATCAGTGGTTGATATTGCGTTTACCACATCCGGTATAACCAATGCAACACTCATTCCTGAATGGGATTTACAGCTCATGGCTGAAACTGTCGAAACAGATAACATGGTTCGATTTTGGTTTGCGGATCGTGCAGGCAACAATATATTACTTGATCCTTTTTTCAGTGGACGGACACTTTCTATATACATAGATGGTGCCCAATCACAAACAGGTATAGAATCCGGCTACCTATATTGGCAACCCACAGCCACAGAAGAAGCGCAGATCCACACCATACAGGTTGACCTTGCGTCCCTTGGCTTCAACATGAGACAGGGAGCCAATACAATCACTGTAAATGTAGAGCCATTACCCATAGAAGAACCCGAAGAAACCACGCTTCACATTTTCATTATTACAATTGCCGGATTGGTGTTAGCTATTGCAGTCTTGATTTTTATATTCCACAGACGAAAAAGGAAGATAAGCCATCCACCATCTACACCAAGCTTTGAAAGCAAATTCGAGTTTACCGGAAAGCTCAATCTATATGTTACCCGGACACCGGAAGATATAGATATCCCGCCCCAGACCTTTGATTTATTCCGGCTGGATAGCAAGCGAGAAATTTCGCTGAAGGACATATTAGATAAATGCCGTATCCTAAATCATTTCGCTGGTGTGGAAAAAATATACTTCGTAGCCGGAAAGCGTGGATCCATACAGGTGGTCAACGATTCAGATTGCACCGTTCTGATCGGATCGAATATTTTGATAAAAAAACGGAGTCATGTGTTAGAGTACGGTGAGAAGATTCATGTGACTTGCGAAGATGGGATCAGCGAATTGGAATTACATTATAAAAGTGTGAAGCCCAGTGAAAAAACCGTAGTTCCCAATCCACTGGAGAGATATGCCGAGAGTTCTGCGGCTCAAAACTAAAAAATAAGGAAGTGAAGAAACGTGGCAGCAATTAACCAGACCAACAAGACCTTGTTAGTGGAGAGCATCAATCCGGAGCAACTAAATCTGCTGACTTTAGTTGGGGACGTCAAAAACCTAGACAGCTTGAGCGATGATAAAATCAAGGAAATCATGGGCTATCTGGAAGTCTCTAGCTTTGATGAGTTTTTAGAAAAGTTCGTCCCGGTGGTGTATTCGTTCTTCAACGCGAATAACCAGAGCGTAATGTATACCTTGGAGCGCCCGGAAGGGATTCCGGACGACATGATCACGGAGATTTATCTAAACAAGCACTTAGACTTTCTGAAGATGCTCTTCACACTGGTTGAGACAAAACGTTCACAGGGCCTCATGAATGTGGATTTCAAGTTTGAAAAGCTGTTGGAACTAATCACACCTGCCAAGGTGATGGACGACATCAAGCAGGTGCGTTCTGAGCTTCGGTATGTATATGGCGAATACGTCAAACTTGAAGAAGGCGACCCCAAAAAGCGAGATGTGGCAGATAAGCTGAATGTTCTACTTGAGGAAGCCAGCGATAATTATGCCAATCCCTTGGCGATGTTGCCTCTAGCCATTGAGGATATTAAGATGCGCCTGCTCCTTGGTGCTGGAGAGGGTGGCAAAGATAGTGTTCCCTTGGCACTCGGTGTGCTCAGCATGGGCGAAGATGGTGAACTCAAAGTATTAGAAGCGCCAAAGGCGGATTCGACAGAACTTATGGTAATAGATGACCATGTCAACGAAGGTCTAATCGCGGCTTTGAAAGATGATTATCAAGCAATAAGCGATCAACAGTCAGATTACGTGCAAGACCTTGTCGTCCGTACTTTCTGTCCTCTCCCGAGCACCACAGTGCAAGAAATAGATGTTGCGCTTGAAACACAGAATCACAATTCATATCTTGCATTTTACAGACAGGCCAAAGAGGATTTTGTTAAAATTGTACGGCCTTTGGCAGAGAAACTTTTGGGTGTCAAGATGTTTTTTGACCAGTATCCATCAAAACTCAAGGGTGGTATGAAGCCGAAACTGCTTGTAACCAACTGTTCACCGGAGATGTTGGCGAAAAGCAGTAATCTACCTCGTTTGGTTGCGTTCCTCAATTCAGTCAACGGGAAAAATGACTTTAGCAATGCACTTTGGTATGCTATTGTTCCATCCATTTCTTGGGATGCTAGAGAGAAAGTCAAACTGAAGCGAGAGCGCTTCAAAGGTAATGAAATCATAGAGAACCTCCATGTAAACAGCATGGAATCTCTTGTCCGGCTGATGGATGCATTCAAAGATTATCGCATTCAGACCTTCTTTAACTTTGAAGGTAATGAATTCACGACATTCAACAACTTGGCAACCGAAGGTGTGGACAAGTACATGGAGCGCTGTATACCTTTGACAGATAAGCAGTTTAGTGAATTTGCTTTGCCCTGTTTGCCTAACTTCACAGTGGTACCGAAGGATAAGTCCGGCGTGATTTTGGGCAAGCAAATGATTATGAACGAGGCAGGTGCTGCAGAACTCTCCAAAGAAAAGGAGGATATTATGCGGCTCTGGATTGAGGGCGTATATGTTGGCGCAGCGTATGTAGCAGCAGGCATTACAGCGGCTTATCAATGTCCCGTGTATTTGAAGTACATATTTAAGCGCAAGGTAAATCCCTCTCTGCCAGGTGTGCGGTTTGATATTGAGCAAGGCGAAAACCCATTGCGTGTCAAAACTACAATGGCAAAAGAAATTACAGGGTTTACAACCAACATCAAGGATCAGATCAATCGGCGTAGCTTCGGATTCCTTTTCTCGTCAGAGAATGCTATTTGTGATGGCGAAGCGGTTGTCCACATCATGGTCTACAAAGCTCGTTGCTTGATGACTACAGACACTGTCTATGAGCCGATGTACAAAACTCAAGTGACCACCTACATAGAGCGTGTACTCCGCCATGCCACTGGAGACTTCAAGGCGGAAAGCATCAAAGAGTTCTTCTCCAACCGACCTACCAGTCAAAAGAGTCAATGGGAAGAGACAAAGGAATTCGTTAATGGGATATTGCAAGTTGGAGATGACATCGGCTATACCATCGATGAGGCCAGCGGTATTTGTACATTAGACGAGACATTCAACGGCGACAGTAAGAATTTGGAGATCGAAATCAAACGCCATACGGCACCCAGTGCATAAGGGCTAATGCCCTTGCAATAAGAATCAATTTGAAGCGAATAAGGAGGAAGCGAAGACATGGCAAATAAGTTGACAGTAACAGGGAAAGGCTCGTCTGCTGTACTAGGCGAGAAGTCCATCACGCGGCTACTTTTCGACAGTGAAACGCCGAATGATTCCAATGCTCGCGCTACGGACTATGGACTTGGCATTAAAGTGTGGGGTAAGATTTTATTTGATCTCGCAGCAGGCGGTGACCCAACATTGCAACTCGCAAAATGGTCACAAGTGCCGTCGGAGAGTGCCGATTGTTATCGGCTCGTTGAAGCTGAGCATATCTCTGCCTCTCAAGTAGTGCGGAAGTATGTTCTGACAGAGGCTTTTGTTGTTGAGTATAGTGAGAAGCTGGATGTGGAAACCGGCGTAGGTACATTCTATCTCCATGCCAGACAGAAAAAGGACGAAAATGCAAAAGTGGCCATCACTGGTGGCTTCGGCGCAGAATAAAAAGAAAGGGAGGACTTAGAAGATGTTTACTATGACAGTAGTCGGAGCAGAGACATTTACGGTGCCCCAAGAGTGCATTGTGTCAGCTGAGTTTATCACAGATATTCCCAAGGATAGCGATGCTCGTACCGCCGATGTAGGCACAACACTGGTGATAACAGGTAAGATTTTAACTGCTGTAGATGGCGACCCCTTTGATAGCACCAAACAGATGGCGCTTTGGTCAGCGGTGCCTGCGAAAAAAGATGACTGTTATCGCACTGCCACAGTGAAAAATGTACGAGGCAATGTAGTTGTGCGGGAATATATGTTCCCCAACGCTTTTGTTGTAGATTATGTAGAAAACTTTGATGACAAAGTAGGCGTTGGTACATTTGAACTAACAATCAGGCAGAAGAAAGATCGGCTTAAATATGTGACGGTGAGCGGTGGCTTCGCAGGCTAAACACAACATCAATAATAAAACGGGATCGGGCACAAGCCCAGTACAGCTAAAACGAGGCGTGTCCAACAATCAGTTGATGGATGCGTCTCGTTTTATATTGCATATATGGTGATGAAATGAAATCATATTATCAGGTTCTTGATGTGGCGGAAAATGCTACAGAAGTAGAAATTAAAAAAGCATTCCGAAGATTAGCGCGGGAAACTCACCCGGATACACATCCGGGGGATGCCGTTGCGGAAGAACGCTTCAAAGAAGTGAACGAAGCATATGAAACTTTAGGTGATGCAGAAAAGCGAAAACAATATGACCAAGAGCGGAAAAACCCAGGTCGATGTCGTCCTGGCAGTGGATCTGTACCCAAAAATCCTTTTGCGTATGGTATGGATATGGATGATATGTTTGCAGATATGCTCAAGACAGAAAAACCGAAAAGGCAAGCGGAGCCTAACAAACAAGCCAATAACAAAAATTCCCTAAATATGGACGATGTGTTCTCCAAATTCATGGGATTTAAGCCCAAGGGGAGATAGCTATATGCGACAGAGATTGTTTGATTGGATCATCGCCTTAGTTAGTCTGGCGATATGTATTCTCGTAGTAGTATATTGGCGAGAACAAATCTGGCTTTTATTTGTAACCGGCGGTTTGGCTATGTTGTTTTTTATATTAGGTTGCTTGAACAAGAATCAACGTATGGTTATGAAAAGCCCACAAGTGGATCACGCCTTAGATGGTAGAGTCAAGCAATTGGTTCTGCTCAACGATGATGATCGAAACCTAAGTAGTTGGGATCTCTTTGGACGGACTGCTTTAGTCATTGGTCGAGATATAGGCGAAAATGAAGTGGATGTTAATTTGGCAGATGTAACGTATGCCAGTTTTATAGATATAGAGCACGCAGTATTAAATTATGCCGGTGGCTATTGGTATATAGAGGATCTGTCCTCAGAAAATGGAGTGAGTATCCAGAAACAAGGTAACGACAAGCGGTACAAGCTGGCAGCAGATAAACCTTGTCGCCTTGATTTGGGGGATATCATCTACATTGCACAAACAAAATTACAAATGCGTTAACTATAGACATGAGGAGATAGTGGAATGAGTAATAATTTAATTAGATGTGAGAACGGACATCTGTTTAGCACGAGACGACACGGCACAATATGTCCCCATTGTCACATAGAGACAGCCACACCGGAACGGAAAGACACTGGAATTGATAGTGCAGAAGTGGAAAAACTGCTTACTTACAAAGAGGTTGAGCCAGTTTGCGGTTGGCTTGTGTGTATTGAGGGACCACGCCAAGGTAAGGACTACAAGGTTCGAGATGGCAAGAATTTTATAGGCCGTGCGGACGATATGGATATCCAGATTTTGGGTGACAATCAGATATCCCGTCGGAATCATGCTGTACTCGTATACGATAAAAAGAGAAATGAAACTGTGCTTCTTCCTGGAGATTCCAATGGGATTGCTTACCTTAAAGGTGTAGCATCCTACATTCCGACCCCGGTTTCAGCGTATGATTTGATTGAAATGGGTGAATCAAAGTTTTTGTATGTCCCATTCTGCGGAAAACATTTTAGATGGGGTGGTGCGGGAGGCAATGACAACGATGACGAATAGCGTTGTATACAACGTGATTTGGGTAATGGCGGCCATCTTGCTTGTCCTTATCATCATTCGCGTTGTGTTGGTTTATAGAGGGTATTTTTCTGAACGAAGTACCCATGGAGCAGGGCAAACTTGTGGTACACGAGATGTGCAGGAGGATTGCCATGCAGTTTATCAGACAGACCGCGGGATCCTTGCTGTACTGGCGGATGGTATAGGCCGCAACCAGTGCGGGAAACTTGCAAGCACATTGACAGTGGAGACAGTTTTAGATTTATTCGAACGTGAAGATGCTTTTCGCAACCCCAATTACTTCTTCCAAAAGTCACTGCGGCAAGCAAATAGAAGGATTTTAGACCGCTTAAACGAAGAATCCGGTGGTGCTAGTGTTGCGATTGTCTTGATCGAAGGTCTTATTCTATATTATGCTGTAGCAGGTAATGTGCAAGTTGCCGTATTCCGGGGTGGAGAGTTGGTGCCTATTACTGAGGGGCACACAATAGACGTATTAGCAGAGAAAAAGTATCTCCAAGGAGAGTTAACCAGACAGACAACAATCGCGCTCTTACAGGAACACCGACTCTATAACTTTGTTGGTCGTGACGAATTTGACATTGAGATATTTGACCAAGCGATCAAACTCAAACATGGAGATATTGTAGCGCTTATGACAGATGGCGTGTGCGAATCAGTCTCTTATTCCTATATTGAAAACCTGCTACACCAAGGTAGAGACTGTGAAAGCAAGGCAAAGGCAATTGTTCAAGCAGTCAATGAGTCTCCGGGAGAGAAAGATAATGCCAGCGTGATTTTGATCGCTGTATAGGTAGGAGTCCGGCTTATGCGGAAGATTAATTCAGAATACAAAACGGCTTTTGTTTCCGAAGCTGGATCAGAGCTAATTAACAACGATTATTTTGGCTATGTTGAGCTTGAAGATTTTGCTTGTTATGTGGTGGCGGACGGCCTCTATAAAGGCGTGGATGCCGAGAGTGCAAAACTAGCTATTAAGGCTGTCGTTCAAAAGTTTATGGAGCGGCCATCCATCAGGAAACGAGCCTTAAAAAACTATCTGCGTGCAGCCAACAAAGTGTTGGTTTTGTCATCTGACAAAAAACGGCAACGGCTTAGAACTTCTATCACAGTAGTGGTGACAAATTACGAAGCCATGCGCTACGCCTCTGTTGGAAACACCCGAATGTACTTGTATCGCGGGGATCAGATTTTTGCTCGTTCAACCGATACATCTCTTGCCCAAAGAATGGTAGAAAGAGAAGGCAGTTCTTCGGACAAATTGGCTCGGCATAGAGAGCGCAATAACTTGTCTACATACTTAGGGCAGAAGAACGGGTTTTCTCCCTATATCTCGAAGAAAATTCCGCTAAAGGAAAGCGATGTCATTACCCTATTCACGCGGGGGATTTGGGAAAATGTAGAAGACGGCGAGATGATAGATGTCTTCTCCGAAACCGGAGACAACCCCAGAGAAGCAGTAGACCTCGTAGAAGAGCTTCTACTTTCCCGTCAGCCTTCTGAGCTAGAAAACTACACGTTTGCGGCAATTTATGTCAACAAAGTGTTTCAAGATCCAAACCGAAAGAAACGAATCAAGAAGATTATTATTATCTCCGTTATTGTTGCGGTAGTACTCATTGTGATTGCTTTGGTTCTTTTCTTTTGGCTACGACATCGACAACAACTACGGACAGATATGGAAGATCATTTGACCCGTGTGGTTATGCATATAGAGCACAATAACTTTCCGGGAGCCTTGGCAGAAGTCCAAGGTGCAGAAGATTTGGCTCGGCGACTTCGGAATCAGGACGCCTTGAGACAAATTGACACGTATCTTCAGCTTATTGAGGCGGTGATTCTAGGTGACACGCGCTTAGACGAAGGTCGTTTTCAAGAAGCCCAGGATGCATTTCTGCGAGGTCAAGGATATGCCGTACTTATGGATCGGCTTGGTTATGATGATATCGGCAGAAGATTAGAAATCACAGAAAATTTCATCAACTTCTTTTCCTTAATGGAGCTGGGTGACAGTCTGGTGGCACTGGGCAACTACGAGATGGCTCTCACCATTTTTAATGAAGCCCGAGTGCAGGCTTCTTCCTTATTCTTCTCTGCGGGTAGACAGCAAGCACTAGATGCTATAGCCGATGTGCATGTGCTGATGATCCGCGAAGATGAGCGAGAAGCGGCGGCGGCAGGTGCAGTGCAAGCTGAGCGAGAAGCGGAAGCAGCCGAACGCGCAGCGGTGATTGCGGCGGCGGCAGAGTTGATTGCACAGGGCGACCGGGAATTTGCAGCCGGGGACTATATCGCAGCGCGTGCCTTTTTCCAGATGGCACGAGAAATGTACCTAGACATTGGAGACCAGACAGCAGCAGCCACAGCCGCTGCACGAATTGCCCTAGCAGAGAGCAGACTTGCCAATCGGGAAGAACAGGAAGAGGCTGCACTAGAGTTTGCCGCCCTTGGAGACTGGCACTTTAACAACGGGAATTTCAGAGCCGCACAACGCTACTATACGCTGGCACGTCAGATATTTGCTGACTTAAATATTGTCTGGCGAGTGACGCAAATGGATAACCAGTTAGAGTTAGTTCGCCAAGCTCTGGAGCAAGATCAGTGGGGGCCACCATGGGGCAGAGCTGCCTAAAGAGGTGATAGAGTGAACATTCATACAATTTTTGAAAAACCCTTTGACTTTGAACCCTATATGGAAAAACGCTTACTCTCTATTGACAATGAAGAAGAGCGTGCGTTTGCCCGACAATTTTTAGTTGATGGACTACGACAAATTATGCGCGAATCTGAGCAGTCTTACCAAGGACTAGAGAATCGAGTATATGCGGAAATATCAGCAGAAAATGATAGGCATCATGTCTACATGACGATAGTGAACAGAGGTCAGTATGACATCACAAACGAAGCTTGGTTTCCTGTGCTCGAAGGAGATGAAAAAACCAAGAGCAAGCAAGACATCCCAGCTAACCTAAAAACACCGCTTCTTGTAGATTGCATATTTTACAGCGGTAAGGGTGAGTTGTTAAATCAAGTTGCTCAACCCTCTCCTTTATCGGGGACGATCCAAACAAAAAAGGGGGAATTCCCTGCACAATTTCGTCTCACCCCTGCTCTTCGATATCGAGAATCGGTGGAGTCCATGTATCACTTGTTTCAGGCCAACGGCCTACCTTGGACAACATTGAACTGTGGATACCTGCTGCGGTTCTTCGATGTACAACTGGTAGCTGTCGAAGGTTTGCAAAACAAAGATGAGATTTTAGATTATACGGTATCCTTTGGAGGGTTGGATTCACATCTAAGTAAAAATTGTATTCCTGTTTGGAATATACAAAAAATAGAATATAAGAGTACCCAATTCGTTTCTCCGGTTATCAACTCGAAAAACTATGAACACACATTTCCTAGAAGCACGTTCGGCATAGAGCATGGTTATCTGATAGAGGGTAATAAGGATATTTTGTCTATACGTCACACAAAGGATAAAATTGCAATTATCACAGCTGAGGAGACATTTGAAAAATGGAAAGCCTATCAAGTTATCTATAAGCCGCCTCGCAATTTGAGTTGCTTTAATTTTCCCATTTTACAGAATGCACCCAAAGACAGTTTTGTAGATCGTTTTGCTGCACATATGAGAACCATACTCTATTCTAAGTTAGAAATCATACGCCAAATAGAACGATACGATCTAATGGATGTATTGAAGTTAGAGGATGTAACCTTGCTCACGCATACCACGGAGCCGTATGACGATACCTATATGTCGGTAATGAATGTGTCGTCAATCGAGACAATAGATCAACCTTATTTAACTTTGGAAAGTCTTGACTGGTTTATTCAAGATGATTGGGTCAATCGTGCAGAACAGAGAATATTGCTGTTTCGATTTTCCAACCCAGCACCACATTTCCTTCAATATGATCTCTTGTGTTTTCTTATCTCACAGATACAGCGGCAATTTAACGAATACCGATGTGAAGCTGTTTTGGAACCAGGAGGGACTGATCTATGAATCTAGCCTGGGAAGTAATATTAAGAGCCATGGCGCAAGGGCTAGATCCTGAAGAACTTCGATTTCACCCCGATTTCGGCGGTAGCCCATATCGGGAAACTGCTTTTACAGATGTGAATCTGGCAGAGGTTACGAATCCGCAGGTGGGGATGAATCTCCTATATCGTTTCACAAATGTTTTCGGGCCGACTTTTGATGTGAATGAGAATAGATATTCTCAACTGCGCGAAATGCTCGTTGATGTATTTTTTCACTATCAGAGCCAGTTGGATTTACGTGCGGGACTTACGAAAAGTGAATACTACATCCGCGCTATTTTACGAGATCTGCTCTCCGGCGCATATGGACAAAAGGCCGCGAATGCAATAAAAGTGTTTTCTAATGCAGAAGCAAAGAAAGTGCTCCACGGAATATTGACGCTGTTTCGATCAGGCAGTTCGATGGAACTCTTTCGACAAGTGGTACGTGCAGTATATCCGCGAGCGATTGTCTATCGCAATAGCGGCATTTACAGAGAACTGCTCATCTACTTACCACAGAAAAAGAACAATATTGATGAGCAGAAATTAGATTTCCTTAGTAGTCTGTTCTTAAATATCAACTATACCGTCTATGCCTTTTGGGAACACCACTTTGGGATCATAGATTTGGAAGAGACCTTGGTATTTGATGAAATGGTTATATTCTAGCACGGAGGATAGCGGGTATGGCAAAACAGCAAGGATATACATTTAATCCGGTCGAGAAAGGTGCAGAAGAAGACCGTTTCTATCGGCGCGGTGAACTGGAGCTAATGACCACCCATCAGCTCCGTGAGATATGCCGAAAAGAGAAGATTATACATGGCATACTTGACCCGCTAGACCAAGATGAGCTAATTCACGTCATTTTGCGCTATCGTGGGATGAAGGATGAGTATCTAATCACAGAATATCTGCCCGAGGGAATAGCAAGGCTTGATGAACTACTTGGTAGTTGCACAAAGCACTTTAACGCAGATTATCATCTGGACGGCAGTGCTACCATTGTAGTCTATGACGGAACAGCAACAGCATACTCTGACCAAATTACAATGGAATACGATTCAAGGCTTGTCGGTACAAATGCGCTGGTGGTTAGCAATGACCAGAAAGTGTGCGGTATATTCAATGTTATGCCAAAGGGCTGTAACCGAAACCGCCTGTACCTGATGCGTGATCGCAGTCTCCGCTGTGAAGAAGCAACACACATGAATGATTATAGTCTCTATTGTTTCGATAAAGAAACTTCTACCATGATTAAAGAATTATATACGGGTGAGAGACGAGTAATACCAGAACAACACCTGATGGTATACAAACTGCCCATTTTGGATTTCTCTGTCCGAGAGCCAAAACCGTTGGAAATTCCCTTGGCTATTGACTTTGGCACAGCCAATACGGCAGCCGGTGCTTACCTAGACAGTACATATTTTGAGAATACAGGTGAACGACCGGGTGCCAGAGATCTAAAACAAGATGCAGTTAACTATGTTCTATTCTACGACACAACCACAGAAGAACATACAGAATCTGTTATCTTACCCAGCGTGGTGGCGGTACGTTCTTTAGAGGACGGTAAGCCCCAATATGTCTTTGGATATGAAGCGATACAGTTGGCTAATTCCATCTACACCGATGAAAGTTTCACAGTCTTCTACGATATAAAGCGCTGGATCACAGACTATGAGAAGTCAGAGGAACTCACAGACCGCGCCGGACATCATGCTGTAGTACCAAGAAAAGAAATCATCAAAGCATACTTTGAGTATGTGATCGCACAGGCGGAGGATCGCTTTAAATGTACTGTGCCATCAATTCACATCTCGGCCCCGGTGAAGCAGAAACACCTATTTCGTGAACTGTTTACAACAATCCTACCTCAGTATGTTGCGGATGTGAAAGATACCTTAGATGAGGGTGTTACTGTACTCTATAACACCATATCCGAGCACATTGCCAAAGGGAACTTTGAGGACGGGAAACACCAAAGTGCCCTAATTATTGACTGTGGCGGCGGCACAACGGATCTAAGCTCTTGTACCTATACCATCACAGATAATAGAGTCTCTTATGACATTACATTAAAAACCACATACGAGAATGGAGACACAAATTTCGGAGGCAATAATTTAACCCGCCGGATCATGCAACTAATTAAGTTGGAACTAGCTGCCCAACTAGGAGCAAATGCATCACCGAATCAAGTGGTACAAGGTTTAGATATAGATACATATCGTTTCGTAGACGAGCACGGCATTGCAGCGGTATATGCAGACTTAGAAGCTGCTTGTGACGTGGCAGAACAGGTTTTGCCCACTCGCTTCCAGCAATTTGAAAAGGCTCGTAGATCAGATTATTTCAAGGTGCGTTCTAATTTCTATTTTCTCTTCCAATTGGCTGAGCAAGTGAAAAAGGTATTCTTCAATCGGGCCGGGATATTGCGCGTTCACTTGGGGAGTAGTGAGTTAGTTCCAAGCGATGCAGTGCATATTGAAATGGATAAGTGGAAGCTATCCACTATGAAAAATGAACAATTGAAGGTGATTAAAACCGTCCCGAATTTCTTCTTAAATATCTATGACATTGAGCTGTTGCTCCGAGCGGATATTTATGGGATTATCCAGAAATTCCTCGCTCCTCTATACGATAATGATGTCTTGTATGATTACACTACAATCAAGTTGTCAGGTCAGAGTTGTAAAATTGGCCTATTTGCAGATGCAATCAAAGAATTCATCCCCGGGAAGGTGATTCAATTCAAACGAGTTTCCAGCGATATGGATGAAGAAGCGAAGCTAAATATGAAACTCAGCTGTGTAGATGGAGCACTCCAATATCTGAAAGATCGGAAGTATGGCTTCGCCAATGTCAAGATAGAAAGCGGAACGCCTGCCCTCCCTTACGAAATTACAGCGGCGGATCACCGCGGGAATATGGTTACGCTAATCAAGCGCCTAGACAGAAATCATCAACGAGGAACCATTTCCCGGAATATGGACAATTTGACCTTGAAGCTCTATTTGAACGATGCAGATGCCATACAGCGATATAGCTATACCTATCAGTGCAAAGGAACAGAATTTACCCCCAAAACCTACGACGAGCTTTATGAGATATCCCCTCATATTGGTCAAGAGGAGATCGATAATATCTGGGAAAACGAAGCCAAATTCTTCGTTTGGGCGGAACCAGACAAATGGGGCTTTTCTGTTATTCCTGTGACCCGTTTGAAAGAGGGCCTACGAGTAGGAAGAGAACAATTTTTCCCCTTTGAAAATGATACTTGGGTTCTCAATTTCTTTGACGGCACCCATTAACCGAGGAGTGACCCCACAATGTTTACTATAATCTACCCCATGTTTGAACGAGGCCGTATCATGAAAAAGGAACTAATTCTTGCTATGCGAGAATATTCTTTCGGGTTTGCAAGGCTCCAATTTGACGAATTGACAGACGGTATCATTTGTGGTTGCGATATCTCCGTCTCAGCTACTCGCTTGACCATGAACCCCGGGATAATCAAATTTAACCGTTTCATCTATATGGTGACAGAGCCACAACACATCCACTACGAACCTACGGAGCAAATCGCAGCGATAAAAGTCCGATTCTCCACTACCTCGGCTTTCTCCACAGACATTGTCCGCTATTCTGTCCGCCTTCTATCGGATCACGACACAACGCTTAGGGACAATGAATTGGAAATTTGTCGCTTTAAACTCAAGCAAGGTAGCCGGTTGCGGAATGATTATACTGGCTTTGAAGATATCCAGACGGAATTTGATACTGTCAATCTTGCCCATGCGACATGGGCAGGCCCAGAACGCCCAGGAATTGCATTGCCGATTCTCAGACAGTTTGCGAAAGAGGCGATACGATGTTGGCTGACAGAACCGTGGGATGTGTCTTTTTGTAGCCAATGTATGGCTGGAGACATGGTACATCGGGGTGTAATTGAAGCGTATATTGCGGCACACGGCATAACCATTTCTGGCGAAGAGCAAAATGTAAATATCTATTATATGCTGACGGATATCTTGAACAAATTAAAACGTAATGCAAAACAGTTAAAGCAATCAGAACGGAAAAAACCAAGAATTGTAGTAGATTAATGAAAGAAATATGCCATTTGGAGGGAATACATCATGAGTAAAGATGAATTTTTAGATGAGAAAATTATTGAGATGGTCAATCAATCGGAAAAGCCAGAAGAGGATTCCGTCCCCTTTGTGGAGACAAAGCCGAAAGAAATCCCACCGGAAGAGCGAACAATTTACACGGGGATCAAAATTGACGGCCGATGGCTTGACTTTGAGGAGCGCACACTTGTTGAAGGTAAAATTACGATGATGGTGCCCAAAGAGTTTACAGAAATGGATATGGCGATAGCGAAAATAAAGTATCCTTCAGAAGAGAGACCGGAAACAATTCTTACTGATGGCAACGGTGCCACAAATATCATGTTTAGCTATATGGAAGACACAATGGTTAATGAAGAGTCTGAAGAAGTGAGAGACCAACTACTCGCAATTATGCGTCGTGTCAATCCGGGGATCAAACCATTATCTACTGGCATGGAAGTGATTTCAGACAAAAATGTAGCTTATGTAGAGTTTTCCAATCCGGCCATAGATGGGAAGCTATATAACCTAATGTTTTTCCTAGAACTTAATGGTCGGACTTTAATGGGTAGTTTCAACTGTTTTTCAAAAGCGATGAAATATTGGAAGAAGCCCGCCCTTGAGATGATGCAATCAATTCAGGTGATCAAGATAGAAGACGGTGAAGCGGAGATTAGAGAAGACGAAAACATCTAATTGAACAGGAGGCCTTTTCCTTATGGGAACGAATATCCTAACGCAAGCGCAGATCCGTGTAGATTGCCCCTATCCGATTCAGTACATAACGGGACTGCAAATCATCAGCCAATTCGGGGATCACAGCCGAATCAAACTAACTGGCGTCTTGCCGGAAGAAGAACGCGACAGTTGCATCGAGACTGCCGGTGCCAATGATCCGCTTGTTGTGTATGAGATAAGCGAAAGCGGCGAAGATATTCGGCTGTTCTCCGGTCTCATGATCTCGCTGACTGTTCGCCATGTGGGCGGGATGTATACTGTGGAGATTGAGGGTTTATCCCACACCCACCTGATGGATCGCAAGCGGAAACGCCGCTCGTTCCAGGACATAGAGGCTACGTACTTAGACGTGATTAAGCAGGTTGTTTCCGATCATGCAGGCGCAGTGATTCTGATGCCGGAAGATCGACCTGTTCGCGGTCTGCTGTTGCAATATGACGAGACAGATTGGGCATTTCTCAAACGTGTGGCAACCCATTTCGACACCGTTCTTGTACCGGACTCGCTGGGCGATAAGCCCCGTTTTTGGGTGGGCTTGCATCAGACAGAGAAAGTGCTTGAGGATATCACAGATTACCGGATCATAACGAACGTAAACCGTTGCAGATATATCAAATCCTGTGGTTTTGATGCGACGTCTCTCTACTTCACAAAATATGAGGTGGAGAGCAAGACCCGGCTTGCGGTGGGCGATCAGGTCACGTTCAAAGAGCGACCGTTCATTGTAGAGTACGCCGAAGCCGGGTTAGTGAACGGCCTGTTTCGCTATAAGTACATTCTCACGCCGGAAAAAGGGACAATCCAGCCCCTTCGGCACAACGAGAAGATATCCGGCTTGGCGCTTTTGGGTACCGTGCTTGACACACGGGATACCTATGTGAAGATCCACCTGCGCATAGACGAGACTCAAGATGTGGACACCGCAAAGTGGTTCCCCTATGCTTCGGAGGCGAACAACCTGTTCTACTGTATGCCGGAGATCGGGCAGAACCTGTCTTTGTATTTTTCCAATGCCGACGAAGACTCTGCAATAGCGATCAACTCCGTGCGCCGCAATGGCTGTAATTGTGCTGACATGACGGACCCTGCGATCAAGCGGATGACGGCTTCGCCAAGTGGCCACACCTTTGGGCTGGGGCAGGGTGATATTGACTTCAC
>Ga0123352_10003109_pt1 | contig 23814 bp, 14 predicted proteins | sample TergutLab28metaG_FD_89700 | JGI IMG/M metagenome (GOLD analysis project Ga0123352, IMG submission 89700) | Labiotermes labralis P1 segment gut microbial communities from Petit-Saut dam, French Guiana - Lab288 P1 | ecosystem: Host-associated > Arthropoda: Insects > Digestive system > Gut ...
CACCTCTAGACAGAATCCTTCGGTCGGGAAAACGCCTTTGGTATTCTTCAACACCAGCATATGCATTGCCGTTGCAAAATCCATACACAAAATGCATGTCACAATATTCCACGTGGGAAAACACAAAAGGCATTTTTGCAACTCCGTACAAGTGACTAACCGTCACGCAGGTGCAATTTACACTGCATTCCAGTCTCAAGGACATTAGCACTGTCGCGCGACGCATCAGCTTTGCAGGTTGCAGTATTTGGAACTGCAAGAAGCCCCCACTTTTCTCTGGCCATTATCTCTGTAACCGTTCAACTTTGGATATAGGTGTTTTAGGTTATATCGGTATACTTTACATAAGGAACACTCTCCCGAAGTCTGGCACATTCCTCCTGGGACACCCTGTATTTGTTCTAGCAGTAACAATGTCATTCGTGGTTAGACGTGAAGCTCCTTGATCAAACCACATATTCATAGTGAGTGACATAGATGGCAACAGTTTGATACTCTTGACATTATGTTGAGTAAATTCTATGCATGTGGAGTATGAACAAGGGGAAATTTTCACAGAAATGGGTCATTACTTTGTATAATTATTGATGTGTGGTTGTCACAAGCTTCATTGCTAATATGTATTCAGAGACAGAAGGGACAAGGCTTGCTTATTAGACAGTCCTTATCAAAGGATCAGGAAGATGACAACATTGAATGAATATATGAAATTGTTGGAAAGCAGGTGTAAATATATGGAATTGTTGGAAAGCAGGTGTTGTATGTTCTGCACACAATTTGTTGATTAATGTTCAGCATGTAATGAAAATATAAGAAGTTCTGTACAATGCATGTATGCTGTAAATAGTTGTACTTGAGAATTACCTGCTTTGTTGTCCTGCCATGTAAACTAAAACGTATACTATGTTTGTATTTTACAAACTACATTAAATTATATCAGCAATAGAACATACAGTTCTCTGTATATAATTCTTTTCAACATTGTGTATTAAAATACCAGAAAAATAACATAATTGAAATCTTACTAGTATTGCAGTGAAATACATTAATCTTTAATTGGAGAGAAAGGTTTTGTTAGCCTTCTGTTATGTGGATATATGCTATCTTTAATGTAGAAATGATTAAGTTCTGTTATAAATGGATCTGAACTTGGATCAAGAAAAAATGGAACGGGTTATGATGATATAAGTCAGTTTTCTCTTTCCCCACTCTACCTATATTGCACACCTCAACTTGTCAGCGCCGATAATAAAACAAGAATGTGATAGCAAAACAGGAAAATTGCCTATATCTGACATAACTGGTAGGAGAACAGAAAATCTCACATAAGGTTGGTAGCAGTTAGTCACATAACTGGGGGAGAATCAATGCTTAGTCCTTCCAAGACCCAACTCTAACTTCAGGTACTCTTAATTGTCAAAATTCTCATGTCTAATATGCTTGTGTGTGGAGGAAAATATATTGGTCAGTGTCTTTGGGTTGGTAGTTTCCAGATGGTGCTGTAGTTGGATGAAATTATATTGAAATTTTTCACTAGATGGTTTTATATTTTAAAAGTGAGTTATACATAGCACAATTTTAATGTGTGTGTTTATTTAGGCATTGTATAAACATGTTACTCATTGTGGCCAAATTCCTGTTTTCATGGAAAGCACTCTACTGTGTTCATCATAATACTTCTGTCTGCCTTCATCACCAGTATTTTTCTGTGAATTTTTAAATGTCCTTTAGTAATGTAATATGCTCGTAAAATGTTGCAGAACACAATCTTAAACTACAGGAAGACAGTGGCAGCTATAGTGCAAGTTTTTCTTGTTTTGTAGGTGATCGGGATCGCTATTCTTTACCTGAGGATCTTCCGATCCTACATGCAGAGTTCACCTATTACTACTACCCAGGCGATATCCCCTTCCCATGTAAGTGGTGCAATGTTTACGTTTTCTTCACATTGTCTGTCATCAGTAATCTGAAAGTGTATCATTTATGGAGTCCATATTGTAAGCTGTAATTAATTCTTAGGAAAGATGAAGATTGAAACTACTGTCTATGGTGATTTAATTCTTATCAGGCTTTCTGTGTCAGCTTCATAGGATAAAATGTTACTGCTGTCCACAGATTTGGATATTCAGGAATTTTATTCTGAATGATTTTCATAATATAGGCCTAATTAAAAAAGAAACAATGAAATTAGGTAATAACCTCAGATACTTTTACAGTGCATGATCTAATAAATGTGGAGTGTGACTGTTCAGTGTTTCATAATTTTCATTACCTGCAAGCAACAAAACAGCCTATTCAAATTTCATTGGTCGTAGGTGCTGCAGTTGACCCAATTTTTCTGACTACTGTAGGGCACCTGTTTCAGCTTAACATTTTTGTTGGAAAGTAGTATTGTGTATGAATTCTGTGTTGCTTCCAGCATGGTCAGAAAGCTGGAGCTAGGCAGGTTTTGAACATGCCACTTGTTTTCTAACACAATTTTTATTTAAAATAAGTCACAGTAATGTCAGTTTATGAAGATAACGATAATGACAGAAAAGAACTTGTCAGTTTCGGGGTGAACTGAGCTCGATTTTGTGAAGGCACCTTTTTGTTTCACGTGGATGAAGTACAATTTTTGTAATGTAGTTTTTCATCCAGAGAACTATGTAACACATATTTTGCCGTCATTTAAATGCTTTGGTCCTATTTAGTTTTTTCTGTTGCTGTTGTGTAAGTATGATTCTGATTGGTTACTATCTAAATTACAACATGTTGAAGTAATGTGTAAAATTCTCATATTTATGTATTGATTAATATTATCCCTTGTTACTCATCTTTAATTTTCTAAACTAATATATATTTCAGTTCTCATTAATAAAAGTACGTGCATAAATGTAAATGAATTGTGTGGGATGGGTATTTCCCATAATTGATTCATTTCTGTCAAAAAGTATGATGACACAAACCTTTCTTAGATGAAGACGGGAGCAGCAAGCTCCTCGCCAAAAAGTGTAATGAAATCCTCAGTCCTCTTTTACATATATGTCTTATAAGCACTATTGAATTATAATGTTATCTGGCTTATCTAATTACATGTGTCAGTACATCAGGAATGGAATTTGGGTGTGGGATATGATCTTGTGGGATCATAATGTCCTGGTGTTTCAGAGGACCCTGCTACCTTCATCCTCAGCATAGAAGAACAGTGTAGAGGGATTTGAATATTGAGACTTATTTTAGGGAATCCTCTCCATGTGCAAAATTTCAGGTTCTCATTGTGGTAGTTAGGGTACCCTGAAGATGGACGTTCCAAATAACTCCACACTCATTCACCACATGGCACAGCTACACTTTCCAGAAGACCATAATCTTGGTAGTGACTAGCATGAGAACCTCAAATATCATGAATTTAGATTTTATGATAATCCAAGGAGAGTAATTTTGTATGAGTAATGTTTAAAATAACTATTCTTTGATCTGCCAATGAACAGTTACTTATTTTGAAAGATGTTTGACCAGCTATAATTGATTTGTGTGTTTGTTGGATCTAATTAGTTACATTTCATGGTATAAGCCTCCAGTAACTGATACTATTTTTCTTTTGTGTAATGGCACCCGTGATAATGGCCTGGATGATTAATGCATTTTGGGTTTGAGATTCATGATTTTGTAGTGTTGTATTTGGCTGGGCACTGTTTCAGTGATGTGTCATACAACAGTATGAAGAAAAATCTGAAAATTTTACTGTTTTCTGTTTGTGCGTAGTGCCTTCTCCAAAGCTCTACGTGCAGTTGAACCCAGTTCAGATTCATTTTGACCTGTGCAGCTGTCTGTGGCTCAACTCATTTGCTCTGAATCTCCATCATTCTTTGCTATCCTCAAATCCTGACCAGCAACAGGCATCTGCAGCTTTAACGTACATAGATGTCAAGCTTGAAGCCATCATGCCTAGAGTATGTCATATTTCTGTGTGTGCTGTGTTCATGAAGAGTAGTCTAGTTGGTGGCTTTCTGGCTGTGTATAGATAATGTGCAGCCAACAAATTAGTAAGGAAATTGTTTAATTTTTTTTATCTCTGTCAGTCATTGTTATCCTCAGATTCTGACTAGCAACAGACATCTGCAGCTTAATGTACATAGATGTCAAGCTTGAAGCCATCATGCCTAGAGTATGTCATATTTTTGTATGTACTGTGCTGATGCAGAGTAGTCCAGTTGGTGGCTTTCTGGCTATATACAGACTATGTACAGCCAACAAGTTACTAAGGAAACTGTTTAAATTTATTTTTTTAAAAACATTTAAGGCTCTAAAAGGTATACAGTGCAGAAGTGTGAATGTATGAACTAAACAAGCAAAAATACAGAATAATGTTTCTTGATGTTCATTTGTTTTCACATCTACCCACACATATTGCAGGTTGTATTTGAGAGTCCTACAGAGCATCCAAACCAACGAGATCGTCCAAAGTCCCTTCACTTTCAAGTATCACGTGCCTCACTGACCAATGTGCGTAGCATGGAACATAGTTCTAGGGCAGACCTAGCAAAGTGTCTAGACATGTACCAGCTGGGTTCCCTCTTCTATGGGGCAGACTTCCCATCCTTGACAGATGATTACCATGTGGTAACAGACAAATTCCTGAAGCATGCTGCTGGTGAGTTGTAATTGTACTTGTGAAACTCTAGTGTGTTATTTTTAAATAACACTTTCATATTTATTTAAACTGAACATATTGTAAGAGGACATTTGGGACATGAAGGAAAACTACATGAGATCATTAAGATGGGTCTGAGGGAAGCAGATTGTATACTGGGTGGATCTGATTTATTGTAGGGTCAGAAGGTTGATTTTTGTGTATGGTGGTGAACCTTAATGTGTAGAATTATGCATCCATATCCTTACATTCCCTCATGGTATGTTGCTTAATTAAGCATAGCAACAATTGTACATTGACTTCCTTCTCAGGATATCTCTTGTTTGGTGGAAGAAACATACCACTTAAGAAAGCCATTTCTTTTAGATACTGTAATTAAATATTGTGGGCTTTGAAGTTCTTGTGGCCATGACTGAAGATTACTGCCTTCTGGTATGTGATGGTGTGTATTTGGTCAATAGTATTTTAGGGGAATCTTCTGCCTTCAACTTAGTTGCACTCAGGACTTTAAAAATATTGTATTTTGGCTTTGTATATTTCTTTAACTCTTTATAAGTTCATTATTTTTGTGAAGTAAGATTTGTAGACAATTCTGGGTACAATATTATTGGTTCTATCATTTGTGTATGTGTATATATATATATATATATATATATATGTGTGTGTGTGTGTGAGTGTGTGTGTGTGTATATATTGTTTATTTTCCTTTGTATGTGTATGTTTCAGGTACAGATAATGTCCGTTCCACTCCTCTCCACTTTTCTGTGTCTTCTGTGTCAGAACTGGAACGCTTGTTGAGCCGTGAACTTCTGTGGACAGAAGCAAAAGATGTATGGTGTGTGAACTTAGAACCTGTGTGGGGGGATTTCTTTGGCGCATCTGCTGTTGGGAGTAATCGCTCTGTCCCATTCCTTGATGCCTTTCCTCTCACACTGTGGATCTATTTTAAAATGCCTTTTTCTTCCTCAGAGAACTGTAAAACTTCTTCCCTGAATGGTGCTATTTCTGGAGTGAGAAATGTTAATCCTACCATCCCTGCATCACACAATATGCCTCCATCTCATACTTCTTCCAGTTCATGCCAAAGTGATAATGTTGAGACAAATATTAGAGTAGATGTTGACAAAACTGGGATATTTTCTCAGGGTTATAAGTCTAGTGCAATAGGTAGTGATGTTACCACTGGAAAAAGAACAGATTTTTCATCTTTTAACCAGATTGCTTCACGGGGCTTCCGGGATGCTTCCAAAGTGAATGTGATAACACATATGACATCTGATACCTCAAGAACTTGTGTAGGTAATGACGAGAGTGTCAAGACTGCAGATATCCATATATTGACCTATGTATCAAATCTGGTCAGCATTCAAATTAATCACTATCAGTTCCTGTTCCTGTTACGGCTATCAGAGGAAGCTGCAGAATTGGCAGCATACTTAGCAATGGATTCAAATCGCATCTTGAAGCAAGACCTTGGTGGTTCATTAGTTGTGGGTGCATTGATACCACAGGTGAGACAGCATATCTAACTATGAACATGCATGCATTCAGGATTTCAGATTCAAACTGTCCCCATGTGCTGAAATTCAAAGTTTTAATTTATGATAACCTTTTTACGTAACATACTTTAACATTCTTTTGTCAGTTGTATATGTGTGTGTGTGTGTAGGTTCTTGTTCTGTAATTTTTTATTTGGCTTGATATCCAAGGATGGAATTTGATGTAATTTGATGGTAGCAAGTACTTTTACTTTATGAACTCATGATTAGATACATTATGTGTCCTTTGTGTGAAAAATATGAAATGAATTGATAATTGTAAGATTGTAGTGACTGGTAGTGGTGTGAGATTGAGTCTTATGGTAGTGCAGCCTCATGTGGATGTTGTGTATCGTGGCTTGATGACTTAAGAATACAGAACATTTCTGGATTGATGACTGGCAGTGGAATACAGAAGTGCTCACTGAGAAACCTGCCACAGTACCATTTTGTCCACCACAAATCTCACATGAGCTGTGAATAATGGACTGTGTACAAGGACATTATAATGAAGGAACAACTACCCATCACTTGAAACAAAGGCATCTGCCACTCTTCTGATGTGGGAATGGTGACTATTGTGTACTGTGTCTGTGTGGTAACTTTCCTATTTTGATTGCTGTAACCTCATGATCAGAATGTCTCTGCTATGCTGTACATGAAGAGAGAAGACAAGGGGACAAATTACAGAGAAAAATAAACACTCACTTCATACGCATATGGAGAAATGGCCTGACCTAGAGGCATAGTTGAAGAACTGGATAACTGACCATAGACACAATGAAATTTCTGTCCCTACACAAGTGAACACTTTCGAAGCAAGAATGGCTGGGCTGATGCAGCATCACTGGTTTTTATTGGGACAACTGCCTGGTGTTACAGACTATGAAGAGGCATGGACTAAACACATGTACTCAGAGTAGAAAAAAGATGCCAACCAAGTACAAAATAAAAATTTTGCAGTTTTAGAAAGTTGTGATTGGTAGGAAGAAATTGTGTTTTGAGCGTGGTCAGGTTGGCAACATGTATGTGGTTCCCTCTCTTTCAATATTGCATCGAACAAGACTGTGTATATTAAAGGTGCTGATCAATCATGTCACAGCTTCTGGCCTGGAGAAAACATACTACTTGGCTGTTTTAACACATTTCACTGATAGCACTGAACTCCTTCCATTGTTAGTATATAAGAGTAAAATAATCCCCAGTGATAAAATTCCACAAGGAATTAATATCCATAACCTTGCCAATGAATGGATGGAAGAAAGCGAACTGAAGGTGTGGCTAGAGAAAGAAAGGTCTAAGCTGTTGGGTGGCCTCATGAATAGTCATCCCTGTTAATATGTGGCCATTTCATGTCACATGTAAGAGAGTTGACAGGAAGGATGGTTAAGGAATTGGAAGATAGGATTAACTGTGACTGCGGGAGGCCATATCATTAACCTTGCAACCATTTGGCATCTCAGATAGCAGACCAGTGAAAGCATTGTGTTTAAAGAGTGGCCCAAATGGATGGAAAAAACATTATGTGACACCAACAGGATGAGTGAAGCAACCGACCATATCACGAATTTGTGAATGGGTGAAGAATTCGTGGGAGTTCTTTGAAACCTGAGACAGTTTTGAAGTGTTTCAATAAAATTGTGATCAGTAGTGCCCTTGTGGATACTGAGGATGAAGTACTGTGTGAGGACTGTGGCAGTTCAGGCGGTGACAGCAGAAGTGGCAAGTGTGCCAGTAATGACATCGATTTTGGGAGGTTGTGTTACAATAAGAAATTTCATACTTCATTTCCCATTTGTAAAATATTGTGAATTTGAGCTTTAGATGGGAATAAAATATGTTGCGCATAAATTTTCCTTCTAAAATCTTGGTATGTCTTACAGCTCAAAGCATGCTGTACATGAAAAAGTGAAAGTGTTCAGAAGAAACACATTTAACTATGTAGTCAATTTTGGGGTTCTTTTTCAACCAACAAATGATAAGGTGTTAAATATTAAGAAATATTTATGCTGATAGTGTTGATACTAATATGGATACTAAATTGTTTTGTTGATTATGGACTGCCTTTCAAGAATGTTCTGTGTTTGTAACACTTACTTTTTGATGTAGATGACAACTTTCAGAGTTCGTGGACCAGTAAGCACAGCATTTTCATGAAACTTAGTTCATGTACATGTTTTTGGTTAATATATGCATGGCTGTAAGATTAGCTACTACATTCCTCTTAACATGCATCATTCAGAATTAGACTCATAAGTTACAAAGGAACAACATTTCACAAACACATAATGTAACTGGTTAATTGAAATCTTTATTTTTATATTTATTTCAAATAAATAATAAACAAACAAGTTCAAACAAATGTGAATTGAAATTCTTAAAGAATGAAAGTGTGATTTATGGTAAAGATCATAACATGATATGCAGAACTGAATGGACTGGAAATAGATGTGTCCTTGAAGTATATTTGAAGGGATGGCATTTTTTTAAATTTTATGATGCTTTAATTATTTCCCTTTCTGATACTATTCTTTAGGGGTCTGACAGTGGTGTTTACCAACAGAGTTGATTGGCTTTGTGAACTTTTTTAATCATATGTATTAGTATTTCACACTACTTTGTTCAGGGGACAGGATCAGTCCCAGAATTGTAGTGATGTGTTAAACATCAATACATATGCTGGGAATATTCCATTAAGTCATTAAATTCACATTTCCTGGTATTAAGAAGGTGGCATATTTGATTCCTAGAAAAGTTAGTAATTTTTTGCTATATATGTGTATCAGGTGTGTGCCTCTGTACGATGTTCATGAGGTGTGTTGTATGCTCCTGTGACTTGAAATTAATCTGTCTTACAATACAGGTTTGTCATCTAACATCAACATAATTATAGCAAATATTATTTAATTTGAACAGAATTGAGGAAATTATGCGCACATCAGCAACAGCATACTTCATAATTTCTTGAGTAAGTTCAAAATATGGGCTTTTTTTGCTGTCTGTTACAAATACTTCAGTATAGTTGATGAATGTGTATCATGTTTCTTGTACACTATGTAGCTACTATTGTATTTTATGTTGTGTTTTCCAGTTGGAAGCGACGTTTGTAATGCCATCACAGTCACCTGGCAAGGAGTGTTCAGGTGGTGACCTGGAGTCCGTCTTACCAGATTCTGCAAGCATTCCAGAGGAAATAGTTGGTTTCAGCAACAATTTGGCTGCTAGCAGTAGTAGTGTTCTGCAGAGTGGAGGAGGTGGAAGCAGAAGGGTGGTTATGGGAGGGGTAAACACACCAGTGAGTGAACTTTCATCATTGTCAATGGACTTCCCATCCCACGATGTTACATCTTCCACAGTTACAACCACTACCGTCATCTCTACTTCCATCACAACTAAAATGGGCTCTACAAAGCCTGCTGCAAATGGGCCTAACCCTGCCACTGCCTTTCCCAGTATCAATATTCAAACTAACCTAAATGCAGGGATAAACACTGTGAAGAAAGGGTTCAGTAATCTCATGACATCAATAGACTCAGCACTAAAACCTAGTCCAGATGATGCTAGTGACACAGTTTCTTTGAGGAGTGATGCATCATCAGATAGTGAGAACTATGTTGTTGTGAACATGTCAGGTGGAGACTCAAGTGCAGCAGAAAGGATGGCATTAGAATGTATGGATGCCATGTTCCGAGTTGATCCAAGTAGTAGTCGTGGGGAGACATCATTGCCTCAGCAGCTAGAGGTTGCTAGTGAGGTGCTGCCTGAGGAAGAAGATGCGACAGCTACCACCACATCACCCAGTGAACGTTCAGTTGATAGTTCATGCAAGAGGAGGGACCTTGTATGTGGATTAATATTTATTTATTTTACTTTGAAAAAGAAATTATTATCATGGGCTGGAAGTATTGAAACATATATTTAAAATACTATGATGACATTGATCACCTCATACTAGAATTCATGATAATAAGCTTTGAGTTTTTAAAGTTTGGAAAGCTGAATAGCTCTTGTTTTCTCATGGAAAACTTCGTAGTATGGAGATAGTTATTGATGCTATGGTGCAGCAGTCTGTTGAAGTTTTAGTGAGGAGAAGATTGATAGGTGTTCCACTATCTGATCTGAGTAAAATACTGTTACAAAAGGGCTGGTAAGTTTTGAAATCCCTCAGGCATATTTTGTGTTTATTGAGAAGTATTGAGACTGAATATATGTAAACTTTGTTTATTGTATTTACTGCATTTGCAGGATGGCAGGGTTCATCCTCTTCAGAGTAGATTTGTGTAACTCTTACACACTTTTTCAGAATGTCATGGCTGAAAAGTATGTCTGATACCCTGTCTTTGGAAATGCCAACTATTTTGTGTTGTGTTCAGTTGGTTTCCTTGTAAAACATTTGCCTTGCCCTTTCCTGTCTGTCTGTCTCTCTCGCGCTCTCACTGTTTCTCAAGAGAAAAAAAATCCTGTTTAATGAGAAGGGACACTGCCTTATGTGTAGTGTACTTATGATATTTAACTGAGCATTACCACATATGTTGTGGCTGAATAGGCAGGATAATTTTTGGCCTCTCTCCAGATTGCAATGTGTAAACCTGGTGCATTGTGACCAGTGTTGCAAGTGTAATCTGTCTATCAAATCCATGTAAAACATTGGCTCAGTAGCAGCGTGAATCTTAAATCTTGGTTATGAAGAAGGTTGTTCTTAATTTTATTTATTTCTCTAACAACAGGTATCCATGTCCACTTTCAAGCTGGGGAAAGTGGAATTTGTGCAGCAGTCACAAGGGTTCTCTTCTGTTATAAAGGTGCAGGTGTCAAGTCTTACCTCTGATGAGTGTGGGGCAATCCCTTGGGATGAGTTCCAGGTATTGTCATTTCATATTTTATTCCTCTGCAGAAATGTATGCACAGTTCTTTGGTTGAGAGAAAGTAGTTGATGTTACACTGTACTGAATTTTAAGCTTTAAGAAATGTATCTGAGAAGATAAAGTGTATTTAATACAAAATTATTGTTATGGTGATTTTGTAATATGTTGATGTGGCTGCCTTATATGCATATACTGCCTACTTTGTATTTGATATATTTCTATGCAGCTGCACTTGCATTCCTTTTAATGTTGAGTGATATTGTTTTGTAAAATCATGCAGCTGTTAGTACCTGTCTTCCCACTCTTCACAGAATAGTCCACCATAGAGCATAATTGCTTAGAACTGGTGAAGGAAATTGAATGTCTGCGAAGGAGTTTCTTGTCATTCAGTGCCTTTATGATGTTGCAGCATGTTTAACATATGTGGTGTTGAGTAGGATAGATGTGCTGTATGAAGTTCGTTGGTATATTTAACAGCTTGGTGGCAGTACTCTGAATATTTTTCGCAGACACTGATTTATGGAATGATATTTTGTTTCAGTGCAGTAATGGACATATGCAAGGGTTGGGTTTGATGAAACTTTTGGCATGAATGACAAATTTTAAAACATGCATGTAATGTGCAGTTATATCATTCTCTGTACAAAATGGCCACTATCAAAAATAATACATTATTGCATTTAATTTATTATAGTACAGTGTAACAAAAATGGAATCACCACTACTAAGTGAAATATGGCTTACCATGGAGTGGAAATATGTGTGCCAGGTAGTACCACCTGGTAGAACTAGGGATTGTCATGCACAGTTCACGTTTTGGAGTCATTAGCTCCTGTAATAATGCCGTATATTATTTATGTTTAATATGTTTATAACTTAATGAAACTCATAAGCTAAACATTTTATCAGTTCTTGTTCTCCATAGAACTGATTACACATGTTATTTAAAACATTAAAATTTGTTAACAGTAGCTTTCAGTGAAATTCATGGAAAATGAAGTTTGTTGTCTGTTGATAAGTATTTGAGACGGTTTTGTTGTTAATTATACTTTATTTACATTATAACAATAATGTGAAATTATATAACATTTTGAATGTGTTTTATTTGTAAGTTTCTTCAGCCTGTGTTAAATGTGTGTGGTTGGCTTTTGGGTTAGAGCCACATTGTTGATGTCTTTCCAGTGTTCCAGCAAACACTGCAGTTGTGTGTGTTCAGGATTGATGTCCTAGATACAAAAAGTTGAACAGTGTAGCTTGTACATTTAAAGGGCTTGACAATTCATCATGTGAAAACATTGTTTCAGTTTCCTGGCTAAAGTCTTGCAATCAATCAATATAAATGTGTCTCAAGTGATGCTGTTCTGCGGTAGCAGTGTGGACTGCATGGCTTGCCTGGCATTTTGGGTTGTGGTTGAGATGGCAGATGGACTGATATATTATGGGTTTATTCTTGGAATTTCTTGCCCAGAACATTATTGCTATGCCTGCTATTCTTAATGAGTGTATTTATGAACCTTTGCAACCCCCTTCTCTTTGCTGCAGCTCTTGTCTCACACAGGAGTTGGTGGATATGCATCATAGTATTCAGTGATTTTGTTTTTACAGATTTCATATTGATTATCTTTTTTCTTAGTGGGTTGGATTTTGATTGCATTACACTAATATTTTTGTTACAGTGGTATTCATAAAAATGAAGCATTCTCACATAAATATATATGCAAAGGAATTTCATTGTACTGCAGTTTCATTATTCTGGTGTTTGTTGAAATAAGATTGTGCTGTATATGTGGCAGCTTTTTCTCATCCACATGACATTCATTCTGAAATGGTGACTGCTGCTTTGCCAGAACATTGTAGGGACTTAAATAACACAGTTCAAAATAGCCAGAGTCTTACTGCGAGGGCCCAGGTTCATCACGAGGCAGCCCATGTGGGGTTTGTGGTCGATGAATTGACAATAAGATGGGGGTTTTTCCAAGTACTTCTGTATTCCTCTGTCACTGTCATTTCAGCAGTGCTTGGTATTATACTCATTTTATTTACTGTCAGTGTTGTTTAGTATTGATGACATCAGCATCACGAAATGGACTGTAAAAAAAGTTGATGTTACACATTTTTCATGTTTTGATGTGTCATGTTAATTAGTACTGAAAGTGTTTCTAAGAAAGAATGCTGTGGGACAGGGTAGTGTAGTCAGTATAGCAACTTGCTATGGGATGGACGGTTCAGGAATTAAATCCCAGTGGGGACAAGATTTCCTGCACCAATTCAGACCAGCCCTGGGACCCACTGAGCCTCCTATTCAGTTGGTATTGAGTCTTTCCTGGGGGTAAAGTGGCTGGGGCATGGTGTTGACCACCCATCCCAGTCTAGTGCCAAGGTTAAAGAAAGAGTACAGCTATACCTCTGCTCTCCCTCTGTGCCTTCATGGCCTGTTCTAGGGTGAACTTTACCTTTTTAAAAATGAAAACTAAGAAAATTGCCTGTGAGCACTAATGTGTTTTCTGTAGGATGTGTGTGCTGAATTAATGCCAGTAGGTTTGTACATGTTGTGCTGTGTTTACCTCCCTCACGTTAAATTAGTTCTGGTCCACCTTGCCAGTTCCCCAGTTTAACATCACATATTGTTTCAATACATTTTCTTCCAAATCCACCTTTTTTTCTTTTTCACATCAGTTGTAACATTATTTAAGGGTAATGACTGCTTAACAATACTTCTTACAAACCTGTATTTAAATTACAGCAATTTTTCTGCATTATCTTTGCTATCACATTTGTTACTGTGTGTATGTTTGTGTTGAAAGTAACTTGACGAGTCTGAATGTAGAGACTCACCGACAGACAGAACAAGTATGTGAGCTTGGAATTTCTTGTGGCACTGCTAACACAGATTTTCACCCTTTCTGAATATGACGCCATGTAGAATGATACATAGACACCAGTTGTTGGGAAGCTTCTGCTGCCATCTTAAGGGAAGCTGAAGAATGTAGGTACAGATGTTTGTGGGGAGCTTACTGCTTCCATCCTCAGAATAGTCTAAGAAGAAAACAAAACCACAAATATCCAAAGCATTTCAAGGTTATGGTCCCAGCAGAAACAGTACTGAAGTCTTTTTGGGCTGCTGTGAATGCATACCCTTATTTCTCACAAAAGGATAGATGACAAATCCTAAATAAAAAAAGACTTATCAGATGAACTTACTGATTACTGGTTTCGGGCTTCCTACTGATGCAGTCCCAGAGGAAAACCCTTTAAAGATTACAGTTAATCTAATTTATGTTTTAAAAATCAACTGCATCCCCATTGTAAAGACCAATCAGTTAATCATGTTTATGGAAATAATAATAATAATAATTGTTTGCTGTGATAATCATATAACATAGAAATTACACTGACATCAGCTGATCCTCATTCTGATGGGGATATGCAGAGGGGGCTCTCAGGTTTACTTTACTGTCATACTACCTTCTTACAGTTTCATATATCTCTACAACATTCTGTGTTCACCTTGTTCAACTCTTTTGTCATCCAGACTGGCTTCCTTTGTCTACTGAATGCCTACCGTGCCACCTTAATTGTCACTACATCATGACTATCCAGTCTTTGACTTTTTTTGTGCTCAGTAAAAAACTCTTCCTACCACTGCATCCAGATTTACTTGTTAGGTATTAGGGCCTTTTCATTTACACAACTTCCTGTCTTGCTGCAGGGATCTTTCCTGGCTCTTTGTTGCAGTTCCAAAGTTTCAACATGATGTGCAACTTGTTTTGTTCCTATGGAGAGCTAAGAATGAAAGTTTAGTGGACTCTTCTGACTGTCCTTATATGCATGTCTGTATGCAGAAGTCAAGACATTTTCAAGTACAATGGTGTAGGGCCTGGAATGGGGACCAGACAGGGCAGGCACCCCAGTGGCTGCATAACTGTTATCTTGTTGCAGGTACTTTCCACACATGTCACCTTGAGATACCATGTGTGGAATCAGGGGAACTTCGACTCTCATTACAGGAAATCTCCCTTCCTGCAATTATGAGTAAAGATGGCAACAACACTTTCACCCCAGTTACTGTACAGTATTTAACACTACTCATTGTAACAGGTGTGATTTGAACATCATTGCCCCTCAATGTGTGGGTATGTGCCTTCACAGTCTTCTGCAAGGTTTAATATGTGCTTCGTGTATATCATTCACTGCAGGCTGTGTAATCCCACCATGATATCCCATCAAACTTCAACCTTTGATTTGCCTAGAAGATGAAAGGTGAAACATAAGTGCACACCTATCACTATCTCTTTGCAGAACTCCTCCCTACTTTCCTGATCTCACACACACACACACACACACACACACACACAGATATATACGGATGGGACATTTGTCCGAGATTTGACCAACTGTTCCTTTATCTGTGGAGACCATTTTTTCTCATAGTGCCTCCATAGTTTAGTAGTGTGTACATGACAAGTGCATGGCATTTATAGGGCTGTTTTATTCAATCAGCTAAACTCCAGTAATGTCTTGTTCATTCAGCATCACTCCCAACAGTGTTATGTTTTTTTGACTGCCTCAATGCTCAGCAGAACCTGAATGCTTGCATATGTGACCATCCTGTTATTAACTGAAATTCTGCAGTTTGTTTTAGTTCTACAAGGCGGGGAAATCAATTCTCTTCTGCTGGCTACCTGGTAATTAGGCTGCCAATGCAATGGTCAGGTATGCTTCTGTACATGGAGAATTGTTGTCTGACCAAGCCCAAGGCAGAGGTTTTTACACCTGTTTTTATTAGGCTGTTTTGTCTGCCTTGCAAGACTAATGGTCCAATGTGGAGGGCATAACATCTGCCACTGTAAAACCATGCAGGCAGGTGCAGTCTTTCTTCAGTTCCATGATGGAGGGAGGATTTTACTGTTGCACATCTCTGACACAGCTACACTCATTTCCAACACATACATTTATTGGGTGGAGAACTGGCTTTCATTTATTCACATTGTGGTGCTGTGCTTAACATTTCTGATATTCTGATGCAATGTGAACTTTGTAATGGAGGGCATCATACATGTGGTACACATCACATTGCACGACATCTCCAGATGATCCCTGCTGTAACATTTACAATGTTTTGGCATTTGTTACAAGCATAGGCATGTGACACCACTTCAACATCTTAAGTCCTGCACCACTGAAGTATCTGTGTCCTATTTTATTGGCATAAATATGAGGATTGTGATGAAAGGCTCCTATACAGCTGTACCTATAATTTAAAAGTCTTGAGGTTTTTGTCATTCTCATCCTGTCTTTAAGAATATTTGTTAGTCCATTGATGCTGATGCACCTTTAAATCCACATGTGTATGTGAAACACAGAAATTACTGTGTTGGCAAAATACAGTTTCTGAGCATTGAACATTGTGGTACAATTATTATAATCACTGAAATTTGGGGGGTTAATTGTAGCTGTAAAAATATAAATATTATAACTATTTGAGGACATTTAGAAGTTCTTTCCCATTATTTTATGACGTGGGTCAGTATAAGATAGAATACTGCTGGGGAATTGGTATAGGGTCATTGTAACTTTTCTTTATTTATAATATATGTGTGTGTGTGTCGTGTGAGAAGTATCTTAATATGATGTTTTCATGTAGTGTGACGAGACTGATAAATCTTTAACAACGTACTGAACAACTGATACTGTATGTTAGACTAATAACTCGTAAGTACAATTTATAGTACAGTGGGATGCATCATATGAAGTGAGAATGGTGTTTTGAACATAATTCAATTTTATTACATCTCACATTAAAATATTCAAGATTTTTAACTTCATGAAAACACCAGTAATTTTGTTATTTACTGAGTCTGGAGGTAGGGAATATATGTTCTTTTGCCAAGCAAGGTGACCCACTTGTTATAAATGACATAGACTGTCTTTTCCATCAGTATTTTCAATATCATAAGTTGAAGATATTTGCATATTTTATATGTTTTGTGTGTGTGTGTGTATCTCATAGGTCATAAAATGTGTATCTTTTGTGTATAAAAATGATGTGGTCATTAGTAGATTAGTAGATACTAATATATTCTTCGTGTGGACCCATTATGCATTTTCCTGCACTCATATATTTCTCAGCTACAGATGCGGAAGTTTGTCAGGATTATCAATCTTTTTTTCTAATGCATTACCTTGTAATTATTAGACCAAATTTATCCAACAAATTTGCTGTCCATAGACAAATGAAGCAATGCGACCCTTCTGTTAGTAGTCTTGAGCAATGATTCTGCTCTCTCAGGTGATGGCAATTAATTGTACAGTGTAACCTCATCAAACCAAGGAGGAATGCAACAAGCTTCAGTGAAAGTATCCAGGAATGGTAACCAGTGTATAAAAAACACATCTCAAGTGATGAGGAATGTACCATTCATTGCTAAATATGCATATTAGCATCTCTACCAACCATCTGCAACTGCATTATTTACTAGGTAGCATTTGGTGGCAATTTAGTATTATGTTTTCCATAATACAACACATACCATATTACCCAACAGTTGAGCTGCTTGCTGCGTGCCTCGCATGCAGGTAATTCTGTTGCTTTATAATCTGTTTGAGATTTGAATGCGAAGTGGACTTTGTTGCATTGGTTATTTCATAATATTGTTGGGGATTTAAATATTATCTCTAAGCCAGGGTTTTTGGCACATTTTATATTCTTATTATGCCATAACATTATTTTAAATCTATGTGAAACCAAGGATTATGTTAGTTATAAACATATATCACAGTTAAGAATCTTATTGAATTATTCTTCAGTGATCAAAAAGGTTTTCAGAATTATGTATTGTTACTTTTTTTTAAAATTGTGTATAATGGTAGTAGTGCTGAATGCTGAATTGTCATGTTTTTGGTAATTGTTAATATAAATTCAGTAGTAGTTGTTAACTTCATGACATAGCAGTATTTACTTTTTGTTCTTACAGGACTTTTCTCAGTTTCCATTTGTGAAGTTACACGCCATACAAACTAGATATGACATGTAGAAATGATGTTTAATTATGTATTTTGTATACGGTAAACAAACAACGAGCTGTGGTTTTTCTTTATGCATTAATCTGTTCAAATGATACAGCCATTTTTAAATAATTGCGTTTCTTAAATATTTGTGTTACATTCTGTAATACTGAGACAATGACATTATGAAAATTTTAGCTCTCTTTCCTCACCTCTAATTTCCATAGCAAACACGCCAGAGATTTGAGTGTGTTTCTCCACACTGTATACAAGGTATACCAAAATAAAGTTGCAGCACTGATTCAGAGATGTTTTAGCATATTATGAGACACAGTTTTCTTCTTCATTTTAACTGACAGTTACTAATGTATTCAGTTTAATTATGTAAATTAACATGACATATAAAACAATTGTTAAAGTTTATATTACAATCAGTGGGCACACCTTGAGGTTTTTCAGGTTTAGGTGTCTTATTTGTGTCAGCCCTTATTTTATGATTGTATCTTTGACTATGTGTTTCCCCTGGACATGTAATGAAAACAAGTGCTGCTGTTATATATTTCAGTGCCCTTTGGTATATTTTGTATATAAAGTTGTATACTATATATTTTTCTCTGTACATTTTTTGCATGCCTTCTTCCTGCCTTCGGTCTCTTGTGAATGTTGTGTGTGGCACATTGGCAGGCCAGGGTCAAGGTATTGGCAGTTTCTCTTATTGATCTGCATGTTGAGTTAGCTGGGATTGGTGTGTATGAATTTGCATGTATGCATGTTGCTCTGTCTCAAGTAGTAGTTCTCTTTCCAGGCTTGGCATATAGCTGAAAGCTTATTACCCAGGCCATGTGTCATATTGGTGAATGCTGTACAGATAAATGCAGTGTTCCTCTTTCTTATATGATTGCATCTAAGTTTACACATTGTAATGTGTGATGAAAGAAACAAAAATAAACATTTGTATCAGATGAGTAGTTCATATTAAAGAGTGGTAATTAATAGTTATTTTCTGTCTTAATGCTCTAATCACTGATCTGTACAGCTAATTTGTATTAATTAATGGAACTAATAAAAAATGTCAACACTGCATGGCATATCCTCAGGTTGCAGATAGGTGACAGCCTCCTTGTATGAAGGAGAACTGGGAATATGGTGTAGCATCATAACCTGTTCATTGTAAAAGGGTGGCAAGTTACAAAGAGTTACGTGTCAGTAGGACAGGGACCAGTGGTGGGATCTTTTGAACATTGCCCTGAACCTTTGGGTTCCACAACAGGCAGGCCATTTCTTGGTAGCTGAGTGTCCATTACCTTGTAAAGAAATTCTCCATGGAGGTATTTAATTTATTTGTTGTCCTTGTGTAAAACCAAAAAGAGGGATGTTCTGCTTTGTGGTGCATTCAGTACAGAAAATTTAACTTTATTTTATCTGGCTTTCTGTCCACTTATACAATAGTTTGAGAACTGCTGAATGGCTTTTACTGAAATTTTTTATTGGAGAGTTTTAAAATTCCTCAGTACAACCCAATGTGGTTAAAATATCATGAAAAGAACATACTTCACAGGAAGATGTTTGTGCATTTCTGCATTTATCTTGAATAAATTTAACTAAATGCTTATGAGAGCAGAAATATTTCAAATATAAGTTACAGGGAAATATGGTCATCTTATGCCAGACACACTTTTCCATTAAACAGGTACAAACAAACACACCAGAATTGTTACAATGTACATGTGTTTTCACAATTGTTTTCTCTTAAGAACCCACCATTTTTGTGATGATCATGGGGATTGAATCATGTTGGCCCTCACCATATACTTGAGGATGATTATTACTGTGTCTGATGAATAAAAAAATCAGTGAGTATAAAAAATTCGCTGTCTGTAGAGTGTACCAAACATGTCATAATTTAGATGGTTATTAATAAGTAGGAGGTACTGAATTCACCACATAATTTGTAATAAAAAGTACCATCATAATGTAACTTAAGTCTAGTACATATCTTCTCTGAAGCTAAGCAGAGTAGGGATGTGGGTGACATTGTCTCAGACCTCAGTGGAAAAAAAGAACTAAAACCATACAATGTACACTTAACAGACGCACATGGCAGAAGGAATTTTAATGACAGACTGAGATCTATACCCTTCCCCATTATCTCATATGATTGCCAGAAAATGAAAATGATGTGCTCCATATTGTAGTTTGTATTTTTTCTGTGTCTGAGAGACGGCATTACAGTAGAGCAGTATAGGAATTGTTTACATGGGTTTTTACTGTATCTTACCAAAGGCACTTGTTTGGGTTTTCCTGAGTGATAGATTCCCCTTCCCCTGCTTCATAAAGTGTGATTGAAGTGGCCTGTTAGATTTTCCCTGCTTTGGGTTCATTAAATGTAGGTATATATGTAAAATAAATTAAGTCTAAATGTAAATTGAAATGGTGTTAGTTTCTTATAAAATGCCATGAAAATCCATCAGAACCTACCCTGGTATGAAATCAGTAGGTGAGATCTGCAGTTATTCTGAGAGTGTGGTGGTGAAGGAAACATTCTCACTCCCCCATTAGATCTAACCTTGATGTTACATTTTTAACATTTTATAATGAGCTACCACAGCACTGCTTATTTTCATTGTCTTTGTACTTTGTTTCAAATAGTAAATTGTATCCTGTTATTTTTGTCTTTTCTCTGTTAATGTTGGATAATAACTGTACATTGTATATGGCACTTAAAAGCATGACCATGTTGCATCAGATATGTACATAATAATGCATTTAATCCATTGAAGCCTGACATTTATTTTAAATTTCAGTTATATCGCATGGGCAATATGTTGTGTGCCCATTACATAGACTAATCAGTAGGGAATTATTTTTTGTTTATTCTAAGAATTCAGAACAGCAACTGTTCTGACATAGGAGTGATGTAAATTTTTTATCCTGGTCCCATTTGATGTACAGAAACATTGTTGGCACTTAGCTGTGTTTGGTGACCACATACAGTGCGCGGGACCCAACTGAATTTTCTGACCATTACCTTTCTTGTCATCTAAGTAAGTTTGGGTATTATGTACAGTTCATGGCACTGAACTCAGTAGGGTGACCATTTACATTTCCTGGCACCTAACACAGTTCAGTAACCATTTACAATCTTGTCATTTCTGTCATTTTGGTGACCATATACAGTTCTTGAGACTGAACTCATTTGGGTGACTATTTACATTTCTTGGCAATTCACTCCCCCATTTCTTAAAGAAAAACAGCCTGAACACACAGCTTGTAGCCATCATGTATTTATGGCTTTGTTGTATGCTGTGTATCTGGTTATAGGTATATTCATTATTTGTGCTGCAAGGTTTTCTTTAGTGATATATATTACATATGTGCAAGAAAAATATTTATAAATTGTACATTTTTACAGACTAGTAATGTGATCGACTAAAATTGTTGGGTTATCATAAAAAAATTCAATGTTTCTCTTGCCTAAGCATGTTTGGTTTCAGTGGTTTGGTCACGTTGTGCATATAGTGAAGCTGCTCCAACATTATAGCATTCGGTTGGAGGTCATGACTGCACTGTACTTGGAAACCTTCATGCAGCTTCAAAATGTTATGTAACAGTGAATCTCCAAAAGCCTGTGTTACAAATTCAGTGGTTTTTTTATTTTTGTAACTATATCTGAAAGCTTTTTTGTGTGTCTGAATGGCTGCTTATTATAGTCTGTGAGTTGAATATTGCATTAATTTTAAAATTTCTGAAAGATGTTCATTACCTGTACCAAGTTTAATGTAATGTAGATTTTTATTTGTTATGCACTTAGAACATGGTGTAGAAAACTTACATATGTATATGGACATAGCATAGTGCAGAATGTGGGAACAGTTAGCAGTGCAAGGACACGCACAGACATAAAGAAGGTAGTACATGGTATTTCTTTACCCATGTTGAAATATTCATCATTGAGGAAGTGCATTAGACTTTCGTTTCCTCTAAGCTTGATATTTCTGGGTTCTGGGTTGTGTCTGTTGTCTAATATTCTGAACATGGCGTTTCAGAAACTGCATCTCCTTCCTTATGAGAAACATTGCAAAATAAACTTCTTGCAGTGTTGAAGATGCAATTTTGATTGCACTCATTCATATTCTGAGAAAATTTTCCATTTGATGGATTTATTGAACAGGGGGAACCTTTCAGTGATGGTGAAGGTATTCTATCCCTAAGGAGTTTCCTACTCAGACACTGAATGCATTCTGAGGACCAGTGACTGTTGCAGGGAGTTCTTGAAGAATGGCCCTGCAGGATTATGTCCTGAGACTTATAATTCTTAAGAAAAGTATTGTGGTTAAGGATCTTAGGTAACCAAATTTTTAACTATACACAGGGTGATATACACTTGTATATATCAGTTGTAAGAAGTTCTGGTACAGTATATTATATTTAGTATTACTGTGTTTTTGAACTTAACCAATCATATATTTTTCTGAACAGAACACATTTAGAAAGTGACCCTTTTTCTGATTTGTTCTCTTCTGTCCACAATAATGCAAAATGAACACAGTCCAGAAACCTAGTAACACCTAGTATGCAACACCAATATCAGAATCCTGTAGACTTGATCTTCCATAAGCATTTGTGTGGACTGTATGGTCTCATAAATCCTAATCCATTCTCAGCTGTATAATTGACACATACTTTGCAAGGACTTCATTCTATCTGACAATTGTTACTAGTCACATTCCATCACCCCATTTAATTTACTAACGGCAGTTTGTTGAACTGAAACCATTGGTCCCAAACTTGGTGCAAATTGGAATAGCAGTAAGCACTATGGTACCTGCTATCATTTGAAAGGGACTGAGTGAAGAAGTGATGTGAGTTACCAGAAGAAATGTCAGCGTATATTATAGTGGAGTGTTTAATTACTTCAAAGCCTCCCCCCACCAAGTATTGCATCCCTCCATGTACAGAAGATGTAGAACTTCAAGATTTTAGCAATAAAACTGGTCAAAATTAGAATTTGTATTGGTAAAGTTTGCCAAAATTTTCTTCTTAGCTGGTGATTTTGATCTGACTTTGATAGTAATTTTGAGAGCCCAGAGTCCTGGATTGTAAGATATATTAAACACAGAAAATGTCCGCATGATTTGAGGCCTCAGCCGTGAAGTAGATGAGAACTGTGCTCTTCTGGGTTATTACGCAGTGAATAGTGGTAATTTCTTACCAATGTTTTGATGCAGCGAGTAGTTGTAATTTCTTACCAAAACGTTGGTAAGAAATTGCCACTACTTGCTGCATAATAACCCAGAAGGGCACAGGAATAATGCACTTAAGTGCATTATTCCTGTTGGTTCTAACATAGCATACTACTTACTGTCCATTACACCTATGAACATTTGAAATCTTCATCACCACTTTACTATCCAGAATATAAAGAAGTTTAATATAAAATATGGTGCCTAACAGACATTTTCTGTGAAGAAAATTGTGCTCTTTTGGGTTATTATGCAGCAAGTAGTGGTAATTTCCTACCAAAACGTTGGTAAGAAATTACCACTACTTGCTGCATAATAACCCAGAAGAGCACAGTTCTCTTCACAGAAAATGACTGTTAGGCACCATATTTTATATTAACCTTTTGGCGCCGGAATTATTTTTTAATTTTAGCACACCCTGTATATAAAATGTGAATAATACAGGAACCAAATACATTAGAATTATGAAACAAACTGCATTTTGAAGAGAAAAAAACGGAGAGTGTATACCATGTTTAAAATATTCA
>Ga0123352_10003110_pt1 | contig 23813 bp, 12 predicted proteins | sample TergutLab28metaG_FD_89700 | JGI IMG/M metagenome (GOLD analysis project Ga0123352, IMG submission 89700) | Labiotermes labralis P1 segment gut microbial communities from Petit-Saut dam, French Guiana - Lab288 P1 | ecosystem: Host-associated > Arthropoda: Insects > Digestive system > Gut ...
GGTTGGTTTTGGATAGGGGGAGAGGGGGGGCGGGTGGGAGTGCGATAAGGATATGGGGGGGGGGGGGGGGGGAGGGACGAACAAATTAAATACTGTATTGGACACAGGCTATTTCTCCTTGTTGTTCTTTACATGTAAGTTGTACATGTACCTTGTCCATCAAAGAGACGGTACTGTACGAGTACGATTGGACCCTTGGGGTGTCACTAAGAGGGTGCTTCCCGTTGATGCACGTCTGCCTGCTATCTCGTAGTTACATGCAATGCACTGTAATTCGAGCGAATATGAGCCATTACATGTTAGAGCAACAGCGGGGGGCTTAACACTGTTTTCGACGGAGCGCACTTGATAAAAGTCGTCTAGTCTACTGACCACTGCGTGGTGGAAATCAATTTAATGCAAACGTCATGTACGATATAACATATATACGTATCTTACACCAGAAAGCCATCCTCAAAAATGGGCTCACAATTGAGTCCCACTGCTTGTCGACGCAAATTCCGCTTAACCTCGCTGTACACCACAGGAACGGCGCCAATGTAACTGCTTATGCCAGGCGGCACAGTTTAGCTTAAAATCATGATGGATGCACGGATTCCTTCATTATTGTCTTAACGTTTCCGCACTACAGTGAACAAGGTACCAGATGCTGTTCTATGGAAGACACTTAGAAGGAATCCGCAACAAATATTTGCACCCTGTTTTTTTTATTTACAGCATTGTAAATTTAAAAAAAAAACAGTATAATGTACATTTTAGAGCAACATTGCAAACAGCATTTATTTTCTTGAGCAAGTAACGCGATGGTCGCCCTGAAGATGGTGTAACGACCGTGGGATCTCCGTGGGCTCATGCGATGCAATTTTAACCGACGATCTGCACATGAAACGTGTGTGCGCGAAGTTTGTGCCGCGTTTGCTAACAGATGAGCAACGTCAGACAATCGCCCGTGATTTGTTTGAGCGTTCATGTGAAGACGTGCAGTTTCTTAAGAACTTTGTGACAGGTAACGAGTCCTGAGTCTACGGGTACGACCCGGAGACAAAACAGCAATCGTGACAGTGGAAGTGTCCCACGTCTCCGCGACCAAAGAAGGGGCGCCAGGTGCGAAGCAAAACAATGGTCTTGTTACTGGCGTTTTTTGATTCTGAGGGTATCGTACATCACGAGTACGCTCCCGACGGGCAGACAATTAACAAGTAATTCTACGTGGAGGTCATGCGACGTTTGTGTGAATCAGTTCGCCGAAAACGACCGGAAAAATCGCGGGATGGCGACTGGATCCTGCACCACGACAATGCGCCCGCACACACTTCACATCTTTTGCAGCAGTTTTTGGCCAAACACGGCACCGCTCAGTTGCTGCAGCCGCCATACTCACCAAATCTCGCACTGTGTGACTTTTTCCTATTCCCAAGGCTTAAGAAAGTTCTGAAAGGACACCGATTTGAGACATCGGAGGACATCAAATGAAATTCGACGAAGACACTATTAGACATCCCGAAAGAGGAGTTCGCAAAATGTTTCCAACAGTGGCAGAAACGTTGGGCTACGTGTGTAGCTGCGGAAGAGAACTATGTTGAAGACAATTAGGGTTAAAACCCCGTAAGCCTTATCTACTTCATGTACTGTGGTCAGTCCGGATACTTTTTGAACAAACCTCGTATACCATATATGAAGTGTATGTTTATGTCAGTCTTCAGTAGCAGACGTGTGGTGGCCGACTGCCTAGAGCTGAGTAAACACACATCTTCCAGCTTATCAATATTTCCCGTTCCAACTTTGCAATTTCTGCCAAATGTGTCTCCGACTTCCTTGACTAGTCAGGCACCGGAAGAGGTCCTTCCACCACTGGATGACTAAGGTTTACAACAGAATACGGCATAATCCTCAATGATTAAAATCAAATAAAGTATCACTGGAAATAAAACACCCTCAGCCAAAGACGGTGAAAGAGTTTCGTACGACTTAGGGTCAAAATGTTAGCAGCCACATTTACTCTAAATTTAAGGTCCATTAAAACTGTCAAACCCGAAATTTGGGTCCATCCAGGTGCGACGTCCGTATGGTCTGGTTTCGCGGAATGAACAACATAAATAATACGACTAAACAGATACAAGCGAAGTTGAAAAATTATGCGCGTCGACATAGCTGGACTGGTAAATAGGCCTTCCTGCGCCTCGGATTTTAGGATATCAGTTTCATTAAAATGTGTTTAAATAAAACTTAAAGTCCGTGTAGACATATATTTGTTGATACAATTGGTACTCAGAATGGTCTGTCACAAGCAGATGCCTTATCATCTTTGTCTTTTAACTTTGCTGTAGAAAATGCCACTGAGAGAGTCCAAGTAAACCACGACAGACTGAAACTGAATGGAACATATCAGCTACCAGTTTACGCAAATTATGTTAATTTATTGGATGAAAACGTAAATACTATATGCAAAAACACACTTTCTATTAGTCGGCTAGCAAAGACATTAGTTGACGAGAAAAGTAAGCAGCCTATTTGCTTAGGTTCCGTGAATAGCATACAGTAAAAATAACAACACAAATGCAATTAGTAAATTAGTTGAAAATGTGGCAAAAATAAAGTATTTGCGAAAAATAATTACAAATCGAAATCATATACATAAAGGAGTTCCGAGCTTTTTAAATTAAGGGAATTTCGGTTGAAATTCGGCACAGAATCCCTTGCCTTCCAAACACTAAAATACACGGAAGTATAATTTTGCTCTTCGCTTTACATCAGAGCGAAACGTTAGCTACCATATTAAGAACAGTATATTGTATAAGCTGGGGGCGTTCGAGAAGAGGGTGCCGAGGTTGAAATTTGGGCCTAAGACGGAGGACATAACAGAGGGCTTTATGATATGTGATCTAATGAAGGTGTGTGAGATGTGCCGTGCATGAGGCACATAGAGGGGAGAGGTCCTACTGAGTTTTGGTGACGAAACCTGGAGCAGAGAGGCCAGTTGAAAGATGAAGTTTTAAACGGTACAGGGGACGACAACACTATAATGAATCTTAAAGAAACAGGACTGGAGAGCATAGGCTGAATTAATCTGGCTCGGGTTAGGGAAAATTGGGGGACTCTTCCGAAGACCTTCGTGTTCCACAAAGTGCTACAAATTTCTCGACTAGCTGACAAACTGTTAGCTTTTCAAGGTCTCTATTCTGTGGAGTTAGTTCATACACATATGTTGTCTGTGTCTTAAAGCGCGATAATGCGCTGCACTAGGTCTACTTACAACTTTCAATATTTTTCCGTCCGGTCAATATTTAGTGAGATATATCCAAAACGTATATAGAGCCGCGAGCAATACGAAAATGAAAGGTGTCTGAAAAAATATATATAGTTTATTATCAAAACCTATTACAACACTCTTAAGTTACGTTCATTTAGATGATTAGTCTAAGTACAGTGTCTTTAGGTCATAGTTATGCAATAGCCTAAACAACAAGACACGCAATGTACAGATAACGTAACACTGAGGTGCGTCCGTGCAACAATTGTTGCAGTGGAAAATCATTAAATATTACATATTCTGAGTGTGTAAGTGTAGGGTCGGGTATCCAACATGCAATGCGCATGCGCCATATTGTCATCTGTGGCCTCTCCGACTCAACAATATTTTCCAATATTTTCGAAAAAAAAATTATTGAACATAAAATGTGTGTTTTGATGTTCTCTGCAATGTCTCATACCTTTCTCGTTCTAAGAAGAATTCAGCAAGATATGATCAAAATTGTATATTGTCTGCACGTAAAGTACCCATTATTCTTGTCACATTTTAATAAAATCTGATGCTAGACAGATTTTCGAAATATAAATTTCATGACAGTTCGACCACAGGGAACAGAATTGTTTCACGCGGACACAACGAAACGTAATAGTCAATTTTTGCAATTTTGCGAACGCGCCTAAAATTGCTAAACAAACGTGGGTCTCCCACAATGAACGATAACGGTACGTACAGTACACAGCACTATGGGTCTTGTTACATACGAGCGGGGTTCATACTAACAAGCCTAGCTGTACTCCAGCCGATTCATATAAAAATCACCAACCTTAACGGGAGCTGCATTTTGTCATGTATCAAATGTTTGCCCAAACCACTTTTGAGACGTCTAAGCTGCATATTAACTTGAGTTATAGAATACAGGCGCTCATCCAAAGTGAAGGGGAACGGCTACGTGCTGGCTCCCCCCTCCATATTGAAATTTAAAATTAAAAAAAAAAAGATTTTGTAGACACGATATCAAACTTTTACGTGATTCACCCTTCAGCCGAAATCGGCCGATGACTGGTATACCGGAACTTTTAAAAATAAAATGGGAAGGCTAACAAGAAGTTAAAAATCCAATAACATTAGGCCTTGTGATTTAAACGTGATTAGCTAGTCGAGGACCACGTAATTACATGTATACAAACGCACTTGTGAACAATGTTATGCAACCGCTGTGACATGATTTTATAACATATAATTTAAAATCAAATGTTTATTATACCTGTACCCTTGGGTAGGGAACCCCCCCCGAATAATCTAGGTACGCCCCTAACAGAATACGTGGCTTCTTCAAATTGAGCTTTATCAACGACGGTCTTGGTCACATTACACCCCTTCGAAAAAACTCCCTGGGCTGTTTTTGTTACCATTATACCATATACCACTGATGCCTAATCTAGTTCCACAGCGCCACCACAGGCGGGCCGAACACCTGGCAATCAGTCAAAAAGTCCGGGCCGAATAAGGGATGATCAGCACCTTCATTCAGAACAAGGCGCATCTTGAACCGACCGGACCACACTGCATGGTTGGACTTCTTTCCAGTATTCCTTCGCCCACAAAACACGTTACTTGAGCATTACGGGCTAAGTCCGTAAATTGGCAGTGGACTAATTAGACACGCCGTGGCATTCGCGTGAAGGGCCGACAGAGTAACTCGAAATTCCCAATCACAATATTGCCGAAATAGCTGCCACTTGGGCTAACATAATGGTTACAGGCGCCCCAACAAATTTTTTAACCCCCCCCCCCCATCACAGATGAAAATCTGTGCTTCCCCTTGTTCATGCACAGATGACCAAAAAAATGTAAGACATCCCAAGTCTGCAAATGCATCTAGACACAATAAGCAAGTATTCTTATATTACACAACCCCATGTTCTTGCACACAAATACCAATTATCATTACACCACACATTATACACAATCAAAACCACAATTTTGCATTATTACTGATACAAAAACTGAAGGAACTATGAGATACGGGGCTAAACAGCGAGGCACCAAAATTTCAACACAACGGTTAAGTCAATAAAGCAGACATTACAGCACCCAGGGTACTTCTTTTAAAAGGCATGCATTTATTGCACACCCAGTCATAAAGGACATTTTTATGCACCAAATACACTGTTCTTACTGTATAATAAAAGCCATTTACATGATTAAATACCACATTCTCTAGACATCATGGTGCAAATGGGCACAACCAGCACATGCGTATGTTTACACCACTCCTTGGGAACTATGTAACCATTCCAGAAACATTCAGGTCTTCTGCAGTGTTATACCACATCAAATGCTGAACAGCTGCCAACATTGTGAAGGATCACAGTAGATTCATCTTCAGCATTACAGTTCAAATGCTTATGTCTCAAGAAACGGTTTTATTGGAACACATGCATTGACAAACAAAAATTAACCAGATACTGACCACCTCCACTTTCATTTCATACCTTACGAATTTTCCACAGATAAGTAGGTAATACCTGGTAAGAAGCCATCACCTACACAAGGAAAACCTGCTTTGAGGGGGAGGAGGAGGGAGTACAAAAACACAAAAGCAACACAACTCGGTTCATTTTATTTTACGCTATAATTCACAAAAAGACATATATGCCCTCTGATAATATATATTGTCAAATAAACATGCTTCAAGGAGAAAAGAGAAACAAGTCTCAATTGCAGAAACTTTATTTGCATAATACTTTCTTCAATCAATGAAATTAAGATACATAATCTAAAAATACACACACAAAAAAAATCAAGACTTCTAAACATGTGAGACCAGAACAAGTCAACAAATGGCCCATGCTCGCTAGATGATGATGATGATGATGATGAAACAAGTTGTAAGCTGCAACCAAAGCAGATGACAAACCACTCGAGGCCCCGTTCACAGAGTAATGCTGCTTTACAATTTTACATGGCATTTTCTACCTGTCTGAAAACAAAACTATTCCATGAATTCCAGTTTTATAACAAAAAATCAGTGTTACCTACCAAAGAGGGGGGAAAATATGGAAACACATTATTGCACAGCAGCAACATTGCATACACTTATGATACCCTTTACTGCAGAATGCAATGCAGCATTTACAATGAGGTTATATAATTAGCTACTTCACATTTTGTCCTCAAATTCCAAACTAAGTGACATGGAACTTAATATCATCTGAGGACAGAAGCAGGCAGCTTCCAAAACAGTGTTTTGCATATTGGTGAGATGGAAGAAGTCCTTGCGAATGCTGGTAATATTACTCATGTAACACCACTGTCAAAAATCTGTTATGATATGGAACTCCTTTTACAGATTTATAGAAAGACATTTCTACTGTAATTTAATTAGTTACTCATGGATGGTAGTGGAACCCCATAATGCAATTGTGCACAACACATGATGTAATTTATATAGGTCTGAAATTTAAAATCAATGAAATGGAATTACTCTATTCAATGCCCCTCTGGGGTTCAAAGCAAAGTCACTGACTAGGGCAGCAATTTACTCAATAAACCCATCATGTAGAAGGAGATTATGTTGCATGTTCTTGGCACAAGTTACCTAACTGAATCACCTGCTTCAAAACATAACAGAAAGATAAAACACTACATGTCAGTCATTAACACAACATTTTATTTATACACAATGGTTATACATCAGGGCGACATGTTTCGACCTAGTAGGTCATCCTCAGGCCCTCCAAGAACATAGATTTAAGCGTTGTTTAGTTTTTCTGCATTATGTGATACCATACACTTAAAAGTTTCAATAGTGAAATGTATATACACTTGTATAAACTGAGGTTGTTGTGTGATGGTTACAACTTAAAATTAGAGACTTATCAGATCTGGTAGTATATTAAAAACACTGTATAAAAAGATGACAAAAAAATTGAATAAAGGTAGACCAACTTGATGACACTTGCTTTATTATGTCAATTTACTGCTCAACATGTTTCGGATGTTAATATAGCCATCTTCAGGAGCTTGCGACTACTTGGTGCGTTATTGTGTAGGCTGTATTGTGCTGTAATGATAGAGGTTTGTGTGTTAATTTAATATCTGAAACATGTTGAGCAGTAAATTGACATAATAAAGCAAGTGTCATCAAGCTGGTCTACCTTTATTCAAATATCAAGACGATGCACGGTCCAATACGCATAAGATGACATAAAAATATTTTAGTTTTAAAAGTTGTCCAGGAAGTTGGTAAGTTAAAAAGTATTAAACAGCAATATAAAAACCACCTTTTAGTTTCTGGTTTTTCAGTACGTGGACTGTATAGGGCGTAATTGTTATATGTCAATGATGTGAGGATCTGATTTCCTTCCTCTTTGATGACGTGGAAATACGAAGAAATTACTCATCTTGTGAGGCTAGTAATTAATTAGCTAAACAACGCTTAGATCTGTGTTCTTGGTAGGCCTGAGGATGACCTACTAGGTCGAAACATGTCACCCTGACATACATACCACTGGGTATAAATAAAATGTGTTAATGACTGATGTGTAGTATTTTTTATGTTCTAACACTTCGGGATGGAAACTTTAAACTTTGGAACTGGGATCCTACAGAAGGGACCATGACACATACAAAAGTGCATTGAAAAGTGCCTTTTCAACCACATACTCTTGCTTCCTGTAACATGAAATGCACCAAACCCCCACAACCCCAGAGGAAGAGGGAAACTTTCTGGGCCTAATGTTTATGATAGCATGTCCCTTCAATGCAGCCTCAACAGACAAATGTGTTTTGATCTCTTCTGCACAAAGACTAAGAAAATACACCATACCTGCAGAAGTAAACCTTTTGTTCCCACTCAAGAACTCGTGTGATGAGTAAATGGTTTTTAAATGAACACAGAGCAGACAGGCACTCTCATTAACAAACAGCCAATTGATACCAGGAAGGACCAAATTCCAGTCTAGCCCAAGGAACCAGGAATTCCGAAGTCCATCCTGCACTGATATGGGATGGCTTTAGGCCATATATAACCTTTAAATGAAAAACTCTCATGACATACACTTAATATTTTTGTTCTAAGTACTTTAGACCATAACATTTCAAGTATACAATGAGAAAATACACAAACGCGCTGCTGTGCAGTGACACTGCAGAAGAGAGAGAACAGATTCTTGGTGTCATAGCTTTTCATAACTGCCTTCACCATGCAGCATCAATGGATTGCATGCTCTGTGAAAAACAAATTTTAAGGAATGTAGAAGGAAGCAGTTACATCAGCTTTAAGGTAATTTCCTGAAATTCACCTAAAGAAACTGAGGAAAACCATATAAACCAGTCATAAGAGCTAATGGCCAGATTATGATTTGAATCATGGACCATCTGAATTAAAACAGGAATGGAGAACCAAAAGCACGTAACTTAAAGTCAAGGAACCACATACACAATCATGGATTCCATTTTCCTGGAATATGATGCTGTATCTCCAGGTAATCAGATCCTGTTTTGAAGCAACAGACCATCTTCAGGGGTCAAAGAAAAATGCACATTTTGACCTCATCATCTCCAAGAGTTAGAATGTCCAAGAAGGGCCAATTTCACCCCTGTGAATGATACTGCAATGCCTCAAAACACTGGGATCTGATTAGCCAATGACACAGCCACCATATCCCAAAACAGTAACCTTGGCTATAATGCTGGCAAAACTTTCAAAACCTGCAAAGCATACAGTTGGCACCAGAAAATGAAACCAAAATCTGCTTATGTTAAAACTGCAGTTTAGCTACACAACATTCATGACCAGAGGATTATAAACTGTCATTAATCTCCACTCAGGTAAATACTGCCATTTCTTCATAGGGCTCTCTGAGAAATGGTAGCCAGTAATTCATGTTCCTACTAAAAAGCCCTATGTCTAAAAAGATGGAAACCAAAACTCAGCAGAATAAATGTTTGTTTATATTAAACCACTGACAAGCAATTTAAATTCACAATATCCTATTGGCCTCAGATCAGTTAATTACTAAATTTCCCTATATACCTGGACTTTCATGCTAGGCACCTTCATAAACACAAAATTATCTCCAAGTTCAACAAAAATAACATTTATGAAACAGAAGTCACTTCACCATTCTGGGCATTTGAGCCAGGGAAGTTAGACCTGGCTACAGCCAAGCAGTGCGACAAGATACCAACAGAGCACAACTATCAAGCTTTTCATACAAACCCTACACTGCACACTATCCATTCAGTAGCATACATACATACAGCAGAAAGCTGTTACACTTCTGTTTTTTATGAGTGGCTGCCATCAGTATTCTGATCATTTTTATAAAAAAAAAATATATTACTGCATTAGTAAAGTATTTTAATACATAAGCAAGCTCTCTTACCAACTCTGCTCAGCTCCTCCATCATGTGGCAAAGCAGCTCTACATGTTCTGTCTCATACAGGAACAAGACAGCCACAGATTCCATTCAGGTTCCTGGCCAGACAAAAATGCACTTTAGTACTTAATGAACACACCACATTCTCATCAATGTACAATAACTCAATTGTTAGGTCACATGCAAATAAACAGCAATGACTACATGTCAGTCTACAAACCATACCTTTTCACACTGTACCCCAAAATAAAATATGCATTCTAAACATAAAGTCACACCCTCTATTCTTCCAATTTTCATATAATTTATGATTTCAATTTCATGATTGAGTTATATCCATACATCTTCACTTTTGCTCCTTGGAAGACAAATTTGGGACAATCTATCTAAATCAAACTCATACTGAGACAGCATTCAGTCATGAAGCAAGATCAACTTATTAATATTCATGAATGAATTCAGAGTGAAGTCCTTTTAAATTTTACTTTAAATGTTATGTACACCATCACTTCAAACTGACAACATACAACACTTCATTATATTCGTCAATATTCTTGTATGTATTAGCATCCATTCTGACTGAATTCATGTATTCCATAGTTCAGCTGACACAGAGTCTCACTTCCACAATGTATTCCAAATTTAATGGCTTACTGCACTCTTACATAAAACTACCTAACACCTCCACTTTTCAACCCCACCAGTGCTTCTCAACTTCATTAATACCACACAACATAGTGATGGGTTTTATTATGATCATGTATGATAAAAGACAAGCCTCCTATAAGAATTAGCAATCGAACTTCTACCAGCATAAATGCAAATTCTGAGGCTTTTTAAATAGCTTCTGCACGTGAGATGAACATACACAATACCCACAGGATATTAATAAAATCTCACGATCCATTTTTTTGAGCGTAGATCATACTAAAATCATTCGTATTAAGATCACAAAAACTAAGCCAGTCGGAAATGTACTTTTATATCATTATTTAAAATATCCATGTGTGCTAGTGTTTTCATACGGCACTCTTAAAACTTTCCATTTCTTGTAGTCACCTACAGGTATCTATGACCTACACATATAGCAGTGCATTTAAAAAACATTAACTCTTGCCACTCACCTGCCTGTGTTGCATGTTATTACATGTAACTATTGTGCCCCTTTGTGTATGAACTTTGTTTTCAAGCCTTCAAATGTGGTGCCTCATTTAAAACATTTTCTTTTCTTGTTCATTGCCTTGCTTAAAAGAATCTTAGGCCAGCTATAAATAACACTTTATTAGTTAGGTATAAAATAACACATCAGGAGTTGCAATGTAAAATTAGGAGCAGAAATTATTTTTACTTCAAACCTATGGATCTGGGAAGAACAATGAGTCAGAATATTTGTTTCATCTATTACTATAATTAAAGCAACTTTAAAACTCTCAAATCTCCTACAAAATAAATTGCATAGAGAAGTAGAACTGTCACATGAGATATTTAAACAAATCCTGAAGTGAATGAGTTACAATGAAATTAAATTCCTACAACAGGCTTCATCAAGTTTCATCAGTTTGCAGGTTTGTGTTCTTCAGCAACATTATTCAGTTATGCATGCTCACTTTAAGTCCTAACACAAATGTGTAACACGTAAACATCTCTCAACTCTTGATTTGCATTGCAGTCAAACTACAACAGTTACATGTTTTTCTAGGGCAGGTACCACCATAATGATATATAGTTTTAAATTCTATTCAGCAATAATACTCCACCAATTCTTTCATTTGTGTTCATATAATGAGTGGGAAGTTCCTTCAATCTCTGCATAAAGGCTTTAGGGAAACAGGAAGGAGACACAGACAAAAACAATATAGTAAGATGTTTCCATATTATTATTTACATAAAATGGATTAGTACTTAAGAGGTGTTGCATTAAGAATTACATTTGTTTAAAATCTGTGTATCCATATTTCTGATAGTGAAGAGACATTCTGATACAAATTGTTACAGAACTTTCAGATCCTATTCACATATACGTTTCTGTAAATGAGAACTCAATATTTCAAAAGCTGGAATGTTAAAAAAACCTAAGATTGTGGCAGAAGTTAAAGGTGCTAAACTTCAGATATGGAGAACAATACCTTCAGGTATACACCATGTTGCATTTCAGACTTCTTCAACAGGGTGTTCCTCCACCTTATGGTGTTCTACACTTACACATACCTCTCTAACTATATAAGATATTAACATTAAATCACACGGACAAATCTATGCACACAGGACACACAGTAAGAGTGGCTCTAAGATTTACAGAACGGATTGCTACATAATCCCCAGTTGCAAACTTCAACTTGTCAATCCCTTCTCAAAAAGTCAGTACACAAGTTTTAACCCTAAATTAAAGATTCATTCTTCATCTTCTGCACCTTAATATCTTGAGTATGCAGTTCAAAACACTACAAATCATGTCTTCCATAAATGTTGTGTACCATAAGACAGTAACAAAAAACCAAACATTTTATTGTACAGAAACTTGTATGTACTTCATCCTTCTCTTGAGGTGCAATGGCAAGATATATTTCTTGTGCATTTCAATTTCTATTACAAGTTTTCTTAATGGGTTGTTTGCTCCACACTGAACATGTACTACCATTGCATTGGTTAACCCAGTCATATGAATTTCAAACAAGTTTTTGACCCTTTTTTGTCATTTGGCTAGAACAGCATTCTCAATTCTTTGTCCTAAGAGGCCTATTATGATTGGCCAAATCTTAGTAGCGTCGTTGTGACTGGCCACCATAATCGCGAGACTGGCTGTAGCCAGCTGAACTGCCACCTGCAAGCAACGCAATATCAACACACACAAGTTATACCGATTTCCTTTGAATATCACATCTCACAGTGACAACAGAAAATCCAATAAGGGATTGTTCTGTGTACTAAAATGTGCAAGGCAAACAAATGAAGGCACTCTTGTTCATGTATCTTGATCACTAACAAGCTACTTGTATCAAATGATAATAGCAAGGAAGATTTCTGACATTATCAGGATTAAATATCGCAGTATGTTCACCTACCCAGTATATATATGACCTCAGGTCTGCCAGCTATATAGAGTGGCATTTCAACCTCATTAACATTAAGTTAAATGACCTAGCTAAAGAATACTGTAACACAGCCAACAAGTCACTCTTCCCAGTAAAGGTGACATTACTAACATTTTCAAAGAATCATGGACTTGCTACTGCACTAGAAAAATATGACAAAAAATTACTCTACCAGGTTTTAAAGAGAGAAAACAAGTGAACCTCCTCTCCACTAACAATGTTTCCAGCATCTTACTTCCAAACATACTCAACGTCCATCTTTCAACTAAATATACAACCAGATCATGAAGCGCCAATGTGCCAAGTAAAACCACACGTCAAACAATGCATCCAATTAATAACATATTGTTTAATGTTTTTAATCTAATTTTCACCACTCGATTATTTTTGTTTAATATATACTGTGTATAACACATTTTAGACTGAAAGGTGCTGTATGGGTAAAAAACAAGTCAGATTAACATTTCAAATGTACCGATAAGATTTACTTCAATTTATTGCACACTTTAACCTTAAGTTACTCCAACACACTTTAGTGAGCATATACAGCTATCATAAGGGAAAGCACAGGAAGCTCACATTTAGTTAAAATCAATAACCCTGAAAAAGATTAAGGTAAAATCTACATTTTGAAGTTATTTTCAATGTATTCCAATGAAAAAGATGATGAGGTACAAGATAAGGAGGATACAATCAGCAAAACCTTTTAGTATTTTATATATTAGTAGAAAGTTCTGCATACAACAGATGTGCATGCATCAAACACTCTATACTGATCTGACTCAGAAGACAGCGTCCATCCAATACATATGCAACTTGCTTCTGTATACAGAACATTGTACTAACATTGAAAAGATGATGCTTACATTAAAAAAAAACATCTAACTTCATACAAACACACTGTCATTAACTTTGAAAGGTACATTATACCTTAATCTTCAACAATGTTACATACTTTTAACTCAATATGACATCTATGGCCAGAAGATGGATACATGTTAGCAAAAACATGTTGGAATAACATATAAGGTATATACCATATTTCCTTAAATTCAAGATAAGATTTGGTCCCTAAATTTGGCGCTTAAACACGTGAGACACACAGAGCAATGAGCTGGACCATGTGGAGCCAAACCAAGGCCTGCATCACCAGGTGGTCATGTGAGATCTGCGCTGTTTTGAGACATTACGCAGTGCATAGTAGTAATTATGTACCAAACTTTTGGGACAACCCATCAGTCACATCTTTATGGGTCAACAAATCAAAAAGAGAGAACAGAGAATGACTGAAGTTAACTGACACAGTATTTTTGGGGGCTTTGTCCCTCATCTAATTTTTTAAAGCACGACATTTCAGAAGCTGGATAACATCTGTTTTCAAGCAGAGGCACCCAACCTGGCGAACCCTCAGAATGAGCTACTCTCAATCACTGGGCAACATAGATATGATAACTTGTTAAGTTATCCACCTGACAACAAATCTAGTCCAAGGACATGAACAGGAAAATGGCTAATGAAAAATTACAAATTAACTACAAGGCTTAAAAATGAAACCTGGATCAATCCAGAGATTAAACCCCTTAAAAGAGACATGAACTTGGACCAGACCAGACAAAACACACACACCAAAAAAAAAAAACCATGTATTAAAATTCTTAACACCACTAATGCCATCTGTGGAAAAAATTGTGAATCTTTATAGGTTCATATAAATTTATGAACCAACAAATATAAATGTATTGTTCAGTCAATGTGGATCATGGGGGCATGGCAGCGCATCTCACCAAAAGTGACTGTGATGGGTTTAAGTGCTGTATATTTACAGGAATGGATGGGACTGATTATGAAATGTTGTGGAATAAGAGGATGGGAATGTCAGGAGTGAGTTTAAGAAGGCACTGACTGTGAAGACAGAGACAAGTGACACTGATTGGTAAAGCTGGAAAGAATCCTGACATACTTTGTGTATTAAGTGTATGAAATTAATGGTAAAACATTTTTTCTTAGCAGACTTATTGTTTGGAGGGAGTCATCCTATATTTCAATAAATACATTTTTCCTCGGCAGACATGTTTTTTTTGGGGGCGCCGTCTTAGATTAGTCTTGCAATCAGGTAAACATGGTACTGTGCAATAAGTAGGAATAAAACTTATCCATGTATTAATCACTGCAAAGAAGACATACAATATTAGATTACGAAGATTCTTCCTTCTTGAGGCATGTTTTCCATCTCAAATAAATTAAACTGCATACTAAGAAATAACAGTATGTTCCCACCAGAAGCGTGAAAGTGAAGAACTGCTGCAAAATATGCCACTTGTTTTTAAGACCCATATCAAGCGCTTACTTTCCCCTATAATAAATTCAATCCCCGAATACTACGATCAGAGCTCTCTGTCGCAAAGGTAAAGTGACATTCACCCCAGAACTGGCCACACAGACCCAGAAGTGGAGAAGAGATGTAGCTCTACTCTTTCTAACCTATGCGCTATAGAGGGATAGGCATTTTAATGCCAATCCTGAGCCAATTTACCCCACAGAAAGACAGCCAGTACACAATGCACAGGAGGCTGGATGGACTCCAGAGCCAGACTGGATGGGCTTGAAAAACCTCGCCCCCACCAGAATTCAATCCCTTGACCGTCCAGCCCATGGCAGGTCGCTATACCTACTACACTATCAGGACCCACTCTCTGAGATAAGGATGAACTAAAATTACTTACTCCTCTAAATGCAAATTTTTTGTATAAATGGGAGAGGATAGAAACAACTGCATGTCCTAGTCCCCTCCAGCTACACAATATTATATTATGTTAGTATGAAGAACATATTACTCTACTCTTTGTTCATCTATATCCAGAAGCTAATTATCCACGCAAACATGAGAACCACTGGTCTACAGCTAAAGAAAAGGGTACACATACGTCCTAACCACCACCACCACCACCACCACAAGCTTCCTCCATAGGAATAACCGACTGTCAGTCCTGTACATCCACCATACTCTTTACATGATGTTTCAAGGATTTACAAAACTGTGATTTAGTTTCAGCACCTGTATACATAGAAGCAGTAGAAAGGTTCCACAAAACACTTGTATTCGTGCAATCACAACAGGTGGGAAGCCATGCCAAAATTGTGACAAAGAATGAACAAATAGATAATCAGAAGCCTGCAAACTTACAGAACCCCAAAATTCATCAAATCACAGAAAAACAAAAGGTGAAAGTCCTGCTATGTCGCTCATGGATGTGGCCATCAAAGTACTCCAAATGGTACCATTACAAGGAAGGACACAAAGAATGAGAATGACATTGAAGTAAAGCACCACCATCACCATTTACACCTCTACAGCAAGAAAAAGATAAGACCCAGGAATTACAAAATGGGAGGGAAACCTCAAATTTGGTTAGTGAAAACAATTACATGACATCTACAGAAACATGTACAGTAAGAAAATACACAGCGGCCATTACTGACTCACCACAACACACACACACATACAACACAAGTACGAGAGACATTAAAAAACATTTTGCTGGACCTGAAGGACTATTCCAATTTAATGAAGTTCACAGTACACCTGTTCATGTCTATACTGAATCAAAATAACTCAGAAATACAAGATGGCATTGCTGTAGCCGAAAGCTGCGTGTTTTATGGTACTGGAAGCCTAAAACTGCAATTAAAATGCAAAAATATTACCATCTGTAAAAGGAAAGACAGTCAATTACGTACTGGTCTGGCAATGTCTTGCTTAAAGAGGGTGCAGAGGGAACTTAGAGTAATGGAGGTATAGCTAACAAGTGGTTTTGAGCAACATACTGCCATCATCTTCAGTGCTGAAGTCAGATGAGCAAGGATGCAGTCTGGATGTACAGGCACCTTGCACAGAAAGTGATCTGTCCAATCTATGAGGGTGGGACAGAATACCTGAGCCTGTGTCGGTCAATGGAAATGGGAAAATGGCCCTTTTCTGAGCTATTATGAATGCAGTTTGAAAAAGCATCCTTTTGTGAATCTCTCTGGACAGTCAGGCAAGAGTAAGAGGTTCTTTCACAGTTTTGGACCATGTGACCACAGGATGAACAGATGGAATTGTAGCAGAAAACAATTTTTTTCCAGGCACTGAAGACAGAAAAGAGGGTAGTGAAAAGTAATTCATATGAATTTCACAATTCAATATTAAAATATATGAACCGTGGATTCCTTGACTATATACATCATAATCCCCATAACTTCAAAACCATAGGTTATAAATGCCTATGATTTTAATGATTAACATCAGATAACTATATGGATGGTATGCAGTTCTCCTGATAAGCCACCATTTTCTTTTGAACATTCTACATTAAGGCTTGACCATATTATTCACAGTGTTTCTGAACACCGGTTGTGACAGGTTTGACTCTGCTTGCCTTTTGTACATTATACCTTCCTTTGTACACCTGTGAACCCAAAACACAAGTAAGACAGAAACATATAATGGTTTTCAAACTAAAATAACATTGTAAGGAAGGTGAAAAAAAAATTATTAACACTGGTAGGTACATTCCATGTCCATGAAAATTCATGTTTATCATTTTTGTTTGAACACGACACTTTATCAGTGACCACCATCCCACCTAATACACTCCTGCAACCATGATGGCATGGGAGTTGTAACAAGCTCTAGCATTTTTTAAGGGATCCCTTGAATACATTCCTAAAGTCACTGTTTTTAAAGTCATCAACACTGGCAAGACATATTTTGCAAACCTTGATTTGGGAGTAGCCCCAAAGAAAGTAGTCTGGTACTACAAGATCAGGCAAGTGGGCAGGACAGGTGGGGCATGCAGAAGAAATAAGTCTTACTGGAAATGTTGTCCTACATACTAGCATGGAAGTGCTGCTTAGCAAATTTCAGATGCCATCATGTTTTTCACACCTAGCCCACCCACTTGCCTATCTTGCAGTACCAGACCCCTTCCTTTGGGAGGGAATTCAACAGTTCCCTAAAGAAGCACCAAAACATGATTATGTTTCCACTGCAACTACAGTAGTGTTCTTAACAACACAGCAGTCACCCATAGAATGTTATATTCAAACAGTAATGACTAACATGAATTCCCATGGACATGACATGTATCTACCAATTTTAATAAAATGCTGCCACTTTGCCTTAAAATGCTACTGCATTTAAAAAACCATAAGGTGTTTCTGACTCACCCTATATAACTTGTGTTCAACTTATTGGTTTTGTATAAAACATAACGGGATGAGTTACATGGAGACAAAGGATCCCAATTCACTGGTCTCTGTCCTCAGGAAACCAGACATGTTGGTCCGAGTAGCCAACTTCTTCCACACTATATGCCCACTGAATGCATCACCCACAAAAAGGAAGCACCACATTCCTGACACGCTGCTTTCACTTTCTACCAAATACCACAACCCAGATGCCCAAAAGAAAACCTCAAATATTAAACATAATTATATAACAATTTTTCCTCAAAAATCTTTAGATGTGATATGACGTCTAAACTCATTCCTTACATCTAATGAGCTGCATACCAATCATGTACGTTTACAATATCAACCCAATTATCTCAAAGAGCAAGCATGCTAGCACAGCACTCACAATAAAATGACTAACAGCAAGAAATAACCTTTGCTGATGTTTTTGTACCATTCAAACACACTGGTAACAGCTTTAAATAATGTGACCAACTCAAAGCCATAAACTTGCATCCATAACAAACCCAGTTACCATGATTAATGACAAAGAAATAAACTACAACCAGTTCAATATATGTAAGAGTACAATAAGCTAGTGCCATCTCACAGTGGATACAAATGAAAAGCATATTAGTCTTAAGATACCAACCCAACCTTACTGATCTACCACGCTACATACATTAAGAATCCAATATGTCGATCAAAATATTTTTTACCAACATTTACTGATTTTAATATAAAAAGTCATTCAATAAAATTTTCACGGAATACTCGAGTCTGTAAGATTACTTCACAATGTTGGCAACTAAAAATGTAATTTTACATTGAAAACAACCAATTTTATTACACTGGGACTCTTCACTTTAAAGCAAACTTAAATACTTTCCCAGTTTAAAAATAAATCTGAAATGGTTGTGCCATGGCAATAAAGATTTCATATTTTCTCAAATCAGTATTTCACAAATAGTTATTTCTTACATAATGGAAGAATTTATTAAAATTTTACCTTCCTCCTGTTGATTCAGTAAGTTACCCAAATACCTGGAAACAAAATCAAGTGGTGAAAAGGTTCACAGTTTAATGCTCAAAATATCTACTGCAGCCTAACTTTTAAGTATCCTATTTGTACAGTACAAGGGAGATGAAAATTCATACGTTTCTTCTTTCCAATATTTCCATTTTCAGATACACATTTTATCACACAAGCAATCAGGCAATGCATAAGTAGTAAACCAAGTACTGTCACTTCTTTGCCACATTTTGTCTGATATATCCATTACAACTGTAATTTTTGTTTCGCTACATGAATCTAACATTTGTGCAGATGTGTACACAAATTCAAAATATTGTGCTTGCCAATAATTACGCTCTTACGAAACTATGCATGGAATTGCACTCGTACATTTCAAACTGCAATAAATAAAATGCCATCATGAAAATAATATAGGTGCAACATTGATGTGCCTTGCTCACTCATAGAAGGCACTGTTACTAGTCACATCAATATTTCTAAAGCCTTCCAAATTGGAATTTCATTTACTAACAGACAAAAATCATGCTTAATGCTCTTACATTACATCCCATCTCCAGCATACATGGTACATGTTATCAATGTGCAAAAATGCTTGGCACACATTGCCATGTTTCTCTGTATTCATTACCTCCATCTATCATTATTCCTCTTTGACCTTAAAACATAAAATTCAGTTACCAGTCTTCAATAGATCACAGGTGTAAGAGGCTTTTCGTGTTAACATTCTGTAATGACTCCATCATCATTCAATTTAATCACCAATATGCTAACATAACATTCCCAAGGATTGTTCTGTAATGACTTTCTCATTCACAGATGAAACAACTAAAAATTAAGAGAATCTTCTTTGTTAGCAATGCTCTTTGTATAGACCCATTATAATAACTCAATACCGAAACTTACTGGCCATGAACACCTGTATTCAGAACATTTTGTAAGGACTGAATCACAACTAGCGAAATATCGGAACATCTTTCCATAGCAATGTTCCACAAATATTAAATATTCCACAAGTATGCCTGCTCACATATTAATGAAAAAGCTTTCCTTAACCTCTTAAAGCCTAGTAGTTACATTAGTACCACCAGGTTTAACATTCAAAAACTCTAAATATGGTGCTCACATTGCATTTGTGTGTTGTGTATGTACCTCAGAAAAAATGACGACTTTTACCTCCTACAACATTAACAGATCGGTTTTGTGTAACTGAGGTGGAGAGTGAGAACTGCGTTCTTCTGGCTTGTTATGTAGCCAGTAGTGGTAATCTCTTACCGACATTTTGGGCACCAAGTCCTTAGACAAAACAGACAGCCCTCATCTTTAAAGGGTTAACACCGTTCTATAAAAATTACACCATTATTAAATATTGTGACCACTAAAATGATGATATGACAGCTTTACTTGGCAACGGTATGTGAAAACCACCGTCATTATTCAATGCTGGGACTACCAAAAATGGCAATGTAGCTGTTTTTTTTTTTTGCTAAAGCCCACAACAGTTATCCATTTCCATTTCTAAAGATATTCTCTACAAAGCTCTCATCATTAGTCCCTATTATTACTACAGAATTTGGGACGATCATAACCTGGAACAGTTTAGCCATTCCTTCACGTAACTTCCACATTCCTTAATGCATTACACATAACCACAATACTAGTACAAAAGTGTATAAAACAGGCACCATGTACATGCATTAGTTCCACATTTTATGGCACTTTCCTTCAAAGCATCAAGGCAAGAACTGTCCAGCACTGTAACTACATCTCTCTTTCAAGTATGGGATAAAGTGGTTTATATAAAGACACTTTTACCTTGCTTAGAAATAAATTCAACATTATACTCACCATACTCTGGCTTCCCATAACCTCCACCATAACCTGGCGTTTCTGCAAATGAAAATAGAACCAAGTAGTTATCCATGAAACCACTCTATTATTCATTACTATACTGTTAATATCACAAGTAAACTAATAACACAAATTTTGATTTGTTAATTTTGTAAAATGCAAAAATACTAAAAAACAAATATTTGTATCGGCCTAATTCCCTTTGTAAAGGAAAGAAAGCAGGCTCATAAAACTGCCATGCTGCATGAGTGCACACACGTTTGTACTTTTAAAGCAGGCAAATTTTCACAAAACTGGGAATGGACACTCCATCATTGGAAGCCACTTCAGTGCCATACTTTTGATCTCCTACAATTAGTAACAAATGGATGACTAATTTTAAAAAGCAGACAAGAAGCTAGACATTTAATTGAGTACCCTGAAATAAAGTATGGTTACTCTTACAAAATCTGCAAGCTCTGTTCAGTTTCTTGTTTTCTCTCTCTTGGTTCCTGTGTGTATCTCAAAGAAAATGTGGCATACAATACACACTTAAGTGTTGAACTCAACAAATAATATTAAGACCACCACAACCTATTATCATCATCTTAAACACACCCCTCATTATCTATGTCCTGGGAAACCATCTATCCCAGACTGTCAGGATTAGGCTCAGGCTGAGGAAGGAAATTCATTGTATCCCCTATGGTCCCCATCACCACCACCACTTCATCCATTTAAATTTATTCTTGCCCAATAGTTATTAGGTGGTGGTCTTCTGGTGGTCAAGATCTGAAGAGATCAAAGCAATTTACCTTAGCACTCACAAATTAGTGTGATCATCTGTAGTTCTATGGCGTTATTATACCGTACATGGGTTACAACCACAGCAACCACAGTCACCACACACACACACACAAATCAGCCATGCAAATCATATGTCTATAATTTCAATTAGGCACACTTCAGTTTAAAAAATTTAAGTGTCATACTTTCTCCTGTGTCTTTTCTCATGCACTACAATGTCAAGTCATTATGGGATTATTAAAGAGGTGAAAAACCAACCAAAATTATCAACAGTAGCAATGAAGAGTGATGTCAGGAAGGGAGTTTACAGGAACACAAAAGCATCAGAGGTGAAGATAAACAATAACTGGACTAACATTACACACTTCACGTCATGTGCAGCTGTAATGAAACAGAACTGTGGAGCCACAATTCAATTTGGGAAGAATGACATGATAAATGTGTGTGTGTGTGTGTGTGTGTGAGGGGGGAAATGACAACACCTACATATGTTGCAAGTACCACCATGCAAAACTTGGAAAATAATGTCAACAAAAACTTCTGTGTATGTTATAAAATCCGCACAGTAAAATCCATACTTTACTCACACACATAAGGGAATTTCTATCCACATGTTCCAAATTTGTCCAATTTGGTTACAATTCACTATAATAAATCTGCATATGATACTGTTCAGAATGCCTTGTAAAATCTACATAAAACAACAGTGTTTGCCACCCGCACCTGACCATGTCACATACTTCTCCTGTCTTGCATGCATGCTACATAACCTGCCATCTCAGTCAATGATTCAGTCACACCAATGATAAAGTAGGTCACATTTGTCAGGTCTCATACAGTAAAACAGCAACAATACAATCCATAGGCCACTTTAAAAAACATGGAGACAACAGACATTCCAAGAACAGCAATAACCACCTACCAAACTAGTGTTACAATCCACATGACCCCACTCTTAATTTTAATAACTGTGAACACCTTAAATATGAGAATGTGCCACTGTCTCGATCTTTCTCAACCTTACAATAGGGCTTCTATATCGTGTAACATATTACTAACTGTACAAAAGTTAGTCCCGATGAACATTTAATACTGCATACATTGTACCCCTACCATAAGTACTTGTAGATGTTGAATATCCCCTGTCATCATAGCCGGATGTTGTGTTGTATCCTGTTCCACTACTATAACCTCCTCCATATGTCTCTGGAGCTGTAGCTGTAATGCAGGGAACAAACAAGTCAACACTTAATGACAGGTACAGACATAACACACTTATGTTTAGCTGCAATTTTGTCAGCTATCCTACACTTTTAACTGTTAACTCTGCTGTACAGCAAAATTAAGCACTACACAACCACGCAAAGCTAATTTAAATTCTTGGTCATACTGATATTTCTCTGAAAACTTATCTATTGCCTATCACAAAAAATTTCTTACTTGTAGTGTCAACCAAGTCCAGATATCCACCCAGAACAGAAAGAACAATGGAACTGGTGATGAAGAATGACATTAAATAGCTCCCTTGCCAATCACAGATATTACACGGCAGACAGACAACTATTAACATTTCTTGTTATTGGTGCCAATCTAGCACATTAATGAACGTAACTGCAACAATTTTCTGGAAAACTGACAAAATAAAATTTCAAAAATTTCTGTAGGTGTGCACACATTCTTAATACACACTCAAAAATGTATGTGAAAAAAATCAATCCATATGGAACATCACACACTACCACTTTACCAGTGAAACTTCATACAGAAAACCCCATAATGAATTATACACATGGTATTTCCAGTGACTCAAGAATATCATTACCAAGTTGTTTACTGACATTCTGCAAACATCTTGCAATATATTCTGAATGTAACACTTCAATACACATAGTGAAATTTCATAATGTCTTCTTCACATTAATCCAAAGACAATGTTACACCTTCTGGCCGAGATTACAGTTTTGTTTCAACGAAGGCTCCATGTTCTGCACCTGAAATGCTTTACCCTTTGAAGTTCAGAAAAAGGGTTTTGCATCCTCCACACACTGCATCACCCATAGTCACAATGCAAAGGAAATGGGGGGGGGGGGGAAGAACAATAGCCCAAAATTTCCTCCCAACGTTTTGAGCCCCAACCCCAACCAACAGGCAAGTTTGGAGGAGAAAAAAGAGGGGTGAAATAACAATAGAGTTTAAAAAA
>Ga0123352_10003111_pt1 | contig 23799 bp, 19 predicted proteins | sample TergutLab28metaG_FD_89700 | JGI IMG/M metagenome (GOLD analysis project Ga0123352, IMG submission 89700) | Labiotermes labralis P1 segment gut microbial communities from Petit-Saut dam, French Guiana - Lab288 P1 | ecosystem: Host-associated > Arthropoda: Insects > Digestive system > Gut ...
GGGGTGATGTTGGGTGCTAGTTGTTTGGGGGGGCCGAAACGCGTGGTTTGGTACCGAGGGGGGCTTGTAAGGTTTGGTGGTTGTGGGGAGGGCGGGTGGGGGGGGGGGGGGGGGGGGGGAGGGAAGTTTAAGAGCATGCTGTTTGTGTGGGCGTGCGTGCCCCCTTTTCCGTCATTTCAGCTTCTGAACAAGTGCGCCGACTTCACGAAGCTTCGCAGGAACGTGCCATGCTACGGACGCTAACACTACGCCCTTCTAATTTCCCGCGGTCGTTAAGAGGAAGAAGCCTGTCGCGCAAACTGTGTAGCAGTGGACGCCCCAGCGTCGCTCCTGGTAGTCCAGAAATGATGCGTGTAAAAATGGCGACGTTCGTTTGTAGCATGAAATTTCGTGGCATTCTGTTTGATTGCGATAATGACCGAACCAGGGTTGTACGGTGGTGCCTAATATTTGTGAATTTTCAGTATGGAACATGCTTCTTGTTACCCTTCTGGCACATAGAGCTTTGAGGAGGTTGCAGGGTTTTTGGTTTCTCCCCTGTAATGAACCATTGGAGCTACGCATGTCATGTTTGTCACAGATTATAAACTTCCATATACTTTAGTTTTTTTTTTTTTAAGTGTTGTGTTTAAGCCAGAAATTGGATTTGGGGACAGTACCACATAATAGGATATTATCTCCTTCTCCTTATCATATAATTACTTGACTTATGTGTTTTAATATTCTTTTTATGTTTGTTTTCTTGTTTTGTATGTATGTTTTCGGTTTGTGAATTCTGTGTTTTTGTATTGTTTTGTGTATTTCTCCTTTTGTATATAGCTGTCTCTTTCCTATTTTTGTACAGGTTTACCGACCATTGCCACCGGCCGGAAACCCAGTTACAGTGAATATCATTATATATATATATATATATATATATGTGTGTGTGTGTGTGTGTGTAATATGTGTCTCAGATTTAATGCAGAGTTCTTTTCAAAAATGAAATAAAGTATCGATGATAATGTTATAAAATATAACCAATAAAAATTAGAGTCCATGGAACTGCCATGATTACTGAGCAGTGACATGATTGTGTTTGGATAGGTTTATTGTCCTCTGTAGGCAACATAGCCACCCACATGTGACTTGTCAGGTGGCCCTCAGTACGACCTAAGTTCCTTTGTGCAGTCTATGGGATGATATATTTTATTAAATTTCAAAGTAAAAGTATCAGTTAGTTAGTTGCATTATTCACACACAATTCATTTTTGAGGTACTTCAGTATTAATTGTACTTTCTTGTGTCATGGCTTGCATATTTTACCCCAACATTAGCAGTTTATTTGTGATTGGGATTATGTAACAAAGAATTTCCTGCCTCCCTTTTGTTGTATTTTATTTAAATTTAAACGTGTATAGTTGTTTCATTTGGAGCACCCAAAATATGTTACTGGCCTTTTTAAGCACGTTCGCACAGTCGCGAAAAGTACCTCTTAGCTGCTGCTGTCTGCATATATCATAACGGCTCCCACTGGATGGATTTTGGTGCAGTTCCGTTTTTGGGATGTATGAAAATCTGTCAAGAAATCCCAGATTAGATTACAATAGGACAAAAGTGGGACAAAAGTATCGGGCACTCTTTGTTTCGACCTAAGTATGTTTCGTTGTTGCTGGCGACATAAATTTGACATCAAAGCATTGTTGTGCAACACTCAGGATTTTTAAATTGTTGTGACGTGTAGCTCAACAACATACAGAACACACTGTTGTGTTTCATTGCAGCAGTGGTTAGGTGAACGTGCTGCAGTGTTACATGATATGCACATTGCCTTTCTTGTTTGTGGTGACTACCACTGAGCATGCAGGTTCAAGCAGGAGTGCTTCTTACTTGTATTCATGAGGCATAAGGTTCAAATCTTGGTGGCGACACCAGAACGGAATTTATTGTTTATAATCCTACACTTACACAAGAATTTATTTATTGACCTGGTGACTTGAGGTGATACAAGACCCAGCAGGCTGCCTGTATAGCCTTTACATACCAGAATTGTGCCTTAGTTATATTCACTGTCTTCCACATCATTTCCAGTTATTTCTGCTTGTTGTTGTCCAGTTGTCAACTCTGTATAATCATGGTTACTGAGAGTGTCATTAAACTCCACTGTAGATGGTATTACACCTTTGTAGGCATTCTTCACGTAGTAACAATTCTGGTATCATTTCCAGCGCAAAACGGGCAGCATGGAAGTGGGCACAGGATAGAGCAGGGGTTGCAAGTCGATGGATGTGGCTGCAGGCTCAAATTTCTGATCTTGAGTACCGGATCCGTCAGCATAATGAGATCCATAGGTATGCCAAATGTATTTTGCTGTTCATGCAGTATGCTCCTCCCTCTTCTACCAGATCAAACATGTGTGATACACATCAGTTCAGTATCCCAAAATTTATCAAAGTACATGATGTTACAGATTAATTATATGTTCCGAATAACACAACTTCAAGAAATAGTTTTTATTCTATTCTATTCTATTCTGTTCACTACTACATTCAGTGTAGGCATTGTTTGTTAAAAAATTGCACTTCAGTAACTGTCCTTTTATGTTCTTGTAGTTATTGTTGAGGTAAGCTTGACTAGCACAGATAAACAGTGAATAATACAGAGTTAAAGCTATTTCTTGCAGGTCTGTTATTCAGAACATATAATTAGTCTGGTTTAATAAAAGAAAATGTGATGATGCCACTTAAGTGTCTCAGTGTTACAGACATGTGAACCATGAACTCTTCCATCAGCAAAGTGTGGAATCATAAGTGGAATATTATTTCTTAGGTGATTTTTACATAAATTGTAAAACATTCAGTTTTCTGCCATAAAATGTGCCTGACATCCTAATGATTATCAGCTTAACAGAAACATATCAAAAGGTGTTAAATGCCAGAATGTTTCTTTAACTGAATCCCTAAGCCATACATCTCATGCCTAGATGTCATATTCATAGAAGGTTAAGTTTTTTGGGAGCTTTTGTGCCTGTGTGTTTGTGGTACATAATATTTGACTGCATTACAGACAAATCCGTGCTGCAAAGGGTCCTGTAACGCTTGGTGAACAGCAGGTGTCTACTACGTCCACCGCATTATCACCTGGTACTCCTCGTAACAACCACATGGTGGTGAACGGTTTCCACGGGTTACTGCCTGGTGGCGGAACTTCAGGTAAACCGTCGTCAGGGACAGATGATGTCGTGAATGGAAATCTCCCAAGTGGCTGTGGGTCAGTAATGACTTCTGCCCGAGTAAGACCATTAGTGAAGAGCACGTTCCGGAAGCGGAAGCTTCTGCAAACATCAGGCTTACATTTGGTATCAAAGAAAGCAGCAAGACCTTCTTCAGTAAGATGCGGGTGTCGACCTCCTCTCCCCACATGTGCACTGTGTACAGGTCGGACAGACCCTATGGTGCCACAGCAGCCTGATCTTCTCACCGTACCTGAAAGAATTTCGCTGCTCAACCCCACCTTTCACCCAGTGCTTTCATTTCCAGAAGGTACGTATTATGGACATGAATCATAATGTGGGAGTGCTGAAGTAGAAAAATTCATTTGCTGCTCCAAGGAATTTGAAGTCTTTGTTGGTGGTGGTGGTGATGATGGTTGTGGTAGTAATGGCATTAGCAGCAGCAGCAGTGTTGTGTTGGTGGTGACATTGACAACAAACCTTCCAGATTTTCAGAAATTGCTAGTGGAAGAGACCCATTGAAAGTTGATCGACACCTTTTATAGGTATACCTACATAGTTTTAAATTGTCCATGACCATGCATTCAGCTCATTAGATATGGTAATGGAACCAAAAATGCACTTCATTGTTTAAGAGTATCCAGATGGGGGCATTGGTTCGTTGTAATATCTCCTTGTATTTACTGGCATGTGTGACTTTTGCCTTTTGGGCATTAATCAGTTTTAAATATTCCGTGACCATACATTAAACTGATTAGATATGGTAATAAATCCAACAAATGCATATTGATGCTGTATGCATTAGTTGGTTTTGTTACCTTATCTAAACATATGTAAATTTTGAGGCCTTGTGACAATGCAGTCTGTCGAGACACTGACGGCAGTCAAGTTTGAGTTACTGTGTCCCCTATGAGTGAATAGTGTGCAGGGTCATTCATTTGGTGTTTATGTCAAGGTACAGAAGTTTTAGAGTTTCACAGTGATTAAAATGTAGGAGTATGGGTTCATAGGTGGTTACGAATGTTTCGGAGTCACCAACATAAAAGTGGGTGGCAGCAGGTTCATCTGAAATGTTGGTAGCTGCCTACAAGATATTGTCAGAACCCAAAGTATCTCATTTCAGAAATGTACTACCTCGAAGAATTGAGGAAAACGAAGATAGTGTTGTGGCTGAGATTTGGCCCTTGCAAATACAAGTCAGGCATGTGACCACTTGACCTGGCCTGCTGTTTTATTTTCATGTGCCCTTGTTACTGATTTTAAGGTTTCCTTTTCTTTACAGAAGTCCCTGAGTGTCTTCATTATGATGCTGTCATGAAAACACCAGAATGGCAACAGAAAGCATTACGAATCAGCCTGAAATCACTAAAGGCATCGGGATTGTCCAAAATTGATAAGGAAACAGGGTTGGAAAGAAGAACAAAGAAGCAGCAGATGGAGCATAGGAGAAAGTACACCAGTCGGCTTAAGAAGACTGTTGCCAATACTTTGACAGCAAGTGAGTGATTTAGCAAGTAAAGTCTCTTCTATTCAAAAACACAGTTGTTCACATGGTAGAAACTGTATGTATACCAAGACTTTTCTGATACAGTCACTGTGTTCTTGTCCTATATTTTTAAGTTTGTGGACAATTTTGGTACAAATGCTGAAGAGTGTGTATCTTAAGTGTGCCATTCCACGTGTTACATTACACACACTGTAAGTTTTCTCCCTGTCTTAGCAGTAGATTCCACAGTCATTCATTGTTGAATGTAATTCTTCCAGAATAACGGAGCAAATGTATATTAGGCCTATTTGTGATGATGATGATGATGATGGAGTGAAGGTATGATGTGCATTGTGCTGCAGCACTGCTCTAAAGTGAGGAAACGTACCACTCTTCAGTGCAGTTTTTTATGGCATGTTACACAGTTCTGTGTTTAGATGATCTCTTTCTTCGGTCATTATGGTTGGGCCTTACTTAACCTTTTGGCGCCAGAATTATTTTTTTAAATTTTAACACACCCTGTATATAAAATGTGAATAATACAGGAACCAAATACGTTAGAATTATGAAACAAACTGCATTTTGAAGAGATAAAAACGGAGAGTATATACCATGTTTAAAATATTCAGTACCTATATTTGTTGAATAAATATATAAAATGCAACTTTAGAGGTTAGCGGTGTGGTACGATCACTACAGTTGACATTAGGCGTCAAAAGGTTAATAATCAGAACCATGTCATATTTCTGGTACTTGACAGCGAAGTATTTTCATAAGTTGTACTTGGGTCTTAGGTAAAGTGACTTAGTTTTGTCCATTTTTAACCAGACAGAAAACCACCCGGTGGGAGCTGCATTGTTCCATGTAGAGAGGCAGATGGAGACATGATGAAGCTAACAGTTACTTTTTCCGTTGCTTCATGAGTGTGTCAGAAAGCTCTGGTGGATGGAAGTGAAGTGTAATTTCCAGTTAACCCTTTCACGCCCAACGTTAACCACAGTTAACACACAGTGTGAGGTTCAGTATGCCAGTGTCACCTCATGTTGTCACGAATAACAAGCACAGTAACTGTGGCCATTTAAATACTCGTCTTTATCGGAGTGCCTCAGAGCATTTAATTCCCATGCTAAGGTTATTAGATTCTCTGGATCTTCTGATGCCAGATTTGACTATTTTTTAATTGTATATTAATTTGTGTTTGTGATACTGAGTCATATGCTCTTTTCTTTTGAAGAAATCAAGAGAAAGCTGACAAAAGGAAGGAAGCCAAAAGCCCACGAGCCCAGTAACCATTCATTACAAAGACTGAAGAGGAAAAGACAGGCAGTGAAAACTGTTGTGGGTGAGTTAATCTCTTTGTTCCTGACATTAGTATATTAATATATCATGCTTTTTTTTTCATGAACCTTGGATGCAAACCATTTAGAATAACACTGTGCACAAGGATGAGTTGAGCCTGCTGTAGTGTCTGCACTTCTCAGCAAGTTTCAGTCAGGTCACATGACAGAGGCAGAATCATGATCGTTGCCAAGGGCCCAGCAATGTCTGAACTCCTGATGTGCCTTGACTATACTTAAAAATGTGACAGCCCTCCTGTGACTTCCTGAGGCTGGAAGCCTTGCACACATGACAGCCACAGGCTTTGGAAAAGGTTACCCCCAGCCCCTGCTGCAGTTGTCTGTCAGTTGTGTTTTGGAGCCAGTGTAAAGTTCCATAAGAAATTGAGCTTTTTCATGGGTCTGTGCCACATAAAGCCACAGTAGCAAGGTCAAAAAATATAGAATTTTTTTGTTGTTGTGTGTAGTCTCATCACATGTATTGTGTCTGGATTTTTTAATATTTTGGTTTTTTAATACTTCTGTTTAATATTTCAATTACAGGTCCCTTCCTGCCAACATGTAGTGAGGAGGGGGATGAACAGCTGGGGCTGGAGGCTGTACTTACCTCAAGCAACAGCAAGAACACGTCACCCATCCCTTCCCCCTGCCCCATAATAATGGCTTTAGGCCCAGAAAGGTTTTCTTCTGGGAAAGAGCGAGGAGAGATGTTCAGGTATGTATAGCTTGGCCACTGGTTCTAACTCTCTGAATTATGAGTACAAATTCCACTCCAGAACATTTTTGCTGTTTGCTAAACCTCTCTGACCTTTCTCCCTTTCCACCTTACCAAGTACCCCGCAGTTTACAGTTTCCGTACTAAATGTGACTAAGTCTGCGATTCATAGTAAAATCGTATAGTGTGAGCACAGTCTGGCATTGTAGCTTTGTTAGTACTGTTTGCCTCTGATGAAGAAGGGTGGGGCAGAGATTCTCCAAGGTGCAGCTGTCTTACTGTATAGTGGGATATATATGTATTTGCTGTTCATTTTGTAGTGTAAAAGCAGAAGTTTATGTAGTGACCCTAAGAGAATATAGTTGCCTTGATTTTTTTTTTCCCCCTCCACAGCTGACCAGTGTGTTTTTTGTGCTTGATTTTCGTTTCCTTCTGTTCAGCAATTGTCACTTCAGAATTTATGTGTACAGCCATGTTTGTCTAGTAAACTGTCAGTATGTATGAATTTGTTTTACTGGAAACGGGCATAATTGTGTCTTCTGTCCGTTATTTGCAGCCTGCTCAGGTTTATACCTCTGCTGTGTATGGAGGTAGTGTCATTGTACTTAACATGCCATATGAACTTGTAGATTTGTTGGGTTTTTTAACATCAGATGTTTTTAAATATAATACACTACATTTCAGGTCTAAGTTCAGTCCCTGTCTTAAGACTTGCTCCTTCCACTGTCACTATGTGATGATTATTTACACTGTAATTAAACACAGATTAACATCAAATTAGTAAATTGCGCATTAGAATATTGGTATTAAGTAATTAGACTTTAATCTGGGTTTAATTACAGTGTCAGTAATAATGTAGTGACCTTTATTTTTATATTATTTATATATGTATATAAAGGGAACCAAAAATTTAAAGATCAAGATATATAGAACTATAATTTTGCCTGTTGTTTTGTATGGGTGTGAAACTTGGTCGTTGACATTGTGGGAGGAATGGAAGCCGAGGATGTTTGAGAACATAGTGTTGAGGAGAATATTTGGACCTAGGAGGGACGAGGTAACGGGGAATGGAGGAGATTGCATAATGAGGAGCTAAATGATCTGTACTCCTCACCCAATATTGTGCAGGTGATAAAATCGAGAAGAATGAGTTGGGCTGGGCATGTGGCATGTATGGGTGAGGAGAGGGGGGTGTATAGGGTCTTGGTGGGGAAATCAGAGGGAAAGAGACCACTGGGGAGACCTAGTCGTAGATGGGTGGATAATATTAGGATGGATCTCCAGGAGATGGGATGTGAATATATGGACTGGATTGGGCTGGCCCAGGATAGAGACAGGTGGCGGACGCTTGTGAGTGCAGTAATGAACCTTCAGGTTCCGTGAAATGAGGGGAATTTCTTTATTAGCTGCAAACCAGTTAGCTTCTCAAGAAGGACTCTGCACCATGGAGTAAGTAAGTAAGTATATAAAGGGAGCCTGAACACTTGGACCGAACTTGTCCCCAAAATGTAATGTGTTTTATATGTGATACAAAATGTCCAAAAAGTCAGTGAGTTCAAATGTCATGCACCATCATAAGAACCTTATAGAATATTATTAACATGCTGTATTAACTTAGATGTGTGGTAATAAATACTGCTTCTTGTGGAATGTTATGGTTGTAATGTGGGAAATATCTACTGATGTCTGAAAGGAACTCGGTACCAGCGTCTGCTACTTTCAAGTATTACCATGCTGCATAGCATCATACTTACAAGAATACCTTTTGAATGTTAGCAGGAGGAAGAGGGAAAATTCATATGACATAGACAACATTGTCATCCCTTACAGTATTGCTGCTTCTACAAGGGTTGAAAAGTTACAGTACAAGGAGATTCCTACACCAAAGTAAGTTTGTTTTTTGGTATTTTTTCAATATTGACATACATTCTCTTCAACAACAATGAGATGTTATCTAGGTAAAGGCCATGTGCACACCATGAATGCATATGGCTGAGTGGAGGTGTAGCTCCATTCTCAGCCTTGGCACTAGATTGGGTGAGTAGTCAGCTTCAGGCCTTCACTGCTTTAGATGAAAGAGCCCCCAATAAATGGGGTGAGGCCCAGAGCCACTCTGGGTGCTTTGGAGAAAAGTCTGGCCATTACTGGGTGTTGAACCATGTTTTCCTCAGTACTCTTAGTGTGGCTCATGTTAACCAAGTACGTTCAAAATAGTTTATTATATATACTTTAGTATATACAAGATGTGAGCAGCTCTTCACAGTGTTCTGGGTTGTGTCATTCCGTGCAGCCCTGAGTATGGAGGCAATGTGTTTTCTGAAATGTTTGTATCCACTTCCAGCTCCACAACATGTCACAAGCTGTAGTATGAAGTTTCACTACCATGAATAGGAATAACATGGATTGACCGTGGTGCAGAACATTGAAACGAACTGTATTTTATATGAGCCAGACAGGCTGGTAACAAGGCTGGATGTAAAAATTTTGCATTATGTTATTTCTGTTTTACAGGTATTGAGTTTTGAGCCAAAGCAACATTCTTTTCACTTTCGTAATTTTGTTTTCAGTGTCCTTATATTATCTGTGACCCATAGTTTTAAAATTTGATGTTTTATTAATGAATAAAATTTATTCTTAAGATCTGGGGCCAACCCAGTCTTCTGTTCCATGGGTACTGGGGTCTCTCTCCCGATGGGAAAAATGGTTGGGGCATGAAGCTGGCCACTCCTCTTCATTCTATCATATACCATCGTGGTGTTTGTGTGGACAGCTTTTCCTTTACCCTCATGTTGTGCTGAATAATTAGTATATGTACTTGTGTACAAACAGAAAATAGAGGGAGCACACTAACTTCTTATTGTGACTTTTTTGACTGTTATTTTGCAGCTACACAGTTTAGAGACAACTGACCTATTTTGTGTGTATTATAAAGTGAAAGTGAAACTTCACTGAACTGTGATGATGGTAATGTGTGGTATCCTTGTTCACAGGTGGAGATGTGTCCAGTTTGAGACTGGATCTGCCTTCAAACTGGACTTGAAGAATAATGGTGTGGTCAGAAGGTCTAGTCAAGATAGTGATGTAAGTGAAGTCTTTTTTGCACTCTAGAGTGTTCTCGGTAGGTGCTCTGCTAAGAATATGCATACTGGTATTCATGCCTGTAATAATTGTACATACTTGGTATATGATGTTGTTAGGCCTTCTGTATTCATCATGTTTTGGCACATTTTGTTCTTAACATATATTACAGATTTACTGCTTTGCATCTACAAATTTATTTCTTGTTTGGAATTTCTGTGGTAAACCTTCGTAAGGAAAGTGAGTAAGGGCATAACATTCAGTGTGTTGTGAGATCGTGCTGCTTCTGTCATCAGGATGGATGAAATCTTCAGACCAGTAAGTTGTCCTTCAGTGGTACTGGGTTTATAAAAGGACCCTTACTCACTGGACAGAGGAGATGTAAATGTTTACCTCAAAGGATGCAGCTCTTTACCAGACATGATGTAAACATGCAGACCTGCAAAATTTAAAAGCCAAAAAATTGATAAGTGTATATAATTGTATATAGGTGTTGAAATGTTTCACTTTGAATTTTGTAAATGTTTTCAATAAATTGATACTTTACTAAGATCATCATGGAATTGAATTTGCATGGTATTTACAAGCAGAAACATCACAGTTTATTAAGCAAAGAGTACCGAATTTTATTGTAAATGTTTTGTATTTGTCTGTTCACCCAAAGCTTTCGTACATAAAGAAACTTCCTTACAGAGACTGCAAGGGGAGAAGTGAAACATAATTACAAGCATAATAACTGGCATTGTAGCCCATAAGGTGTCATTAATATGGTCATTATATACCAAACTGCAGCTGTGTATTTTGTCTGCTAGCAGATGTCACTTGCTTCAAGGAAAGTTTACAGTGTGGAAGGAATAACAAATGCAGGGGGAAAGGTGGATTAACTTCCTTTGAATGAGGCCATTCAATGTGTATCACTGGAAGCTTATAATAGTACTTCAAATGGACATTCATGCATATCAGGACTGAAAGATAAACCTAATTTACTAAATTCAGCAAGCTGAGGGGGAGAGACATATGACCATAGACAGAATATAAAGCTTGAAGTGACTTACAGCGTGCCCAGGGCCTCCCACCTAAGTCAGAAAGAAACAGAGCAGAGAGTAGCATCAGAATTGATTATATTTTTCCATATACCCCAGTTACTATTTCAGATTCTCTGTTTTCGATCTGTGTAAAGAATGTTCACGTGCTAGAATAGTGAATGTGCCATGAAATAAACACCTAAACCCCAATACTGTTTCTCGTAACACTTTTGCATACTTCAGATTCCATTCAGATACAAATCATAGCAGTGACCGAAAGATGAAGATACCACACTTTGCACAGCACAAGAAAATTATTGTTTTTGCAATATAATAGAAGAAAAGACTGCTGCATGCAGCCAGTCTGCTAGTAGACTCTAAAAATTGATTAGACTTCAGTAGCCTCAAAGACATTAAAACTTGAAATATAAAATGTATTAATTTATTGACAGAAAGTTGAGACTTTCATCTTCACTTGTGATGCAATAGAATTATGATGCACATGAAACTCTTCAAGACAGAGCACTTCGAGTTGAGGAGTGGGTACTTAGGCCAGTGTTGACAGGTAAACACAAGCTGATACAACTCTCTGCCCATATTCAGGGTAGGATAATGGTCTACCATGCTACTCAACATCACATCCCATAAGACTGCAGTCCTAACTAAGGTCCTTAAAATTTATTTTTGTTAGAGGAGTTCTCCCCTCCCAGATCATTTTTATTCTGCCTTGTGGAAGGTCCGCTTAAAGTAATTAATCTGTAAATGGCAATACTTACATGCATGTGAACTGCAGATATTTCACTCCCGACATTTCAAATTTGAGAACCGTTTTGAGCCAAGGCACATGCTTTATCTGTAACATTAGGTTGAAGATTTGAATGAAGAGACGATCTCTGCACGGCATGACCGATGTGAACTAGAAGAGAAGAAGAAATTCATGAGCTATATCAAGCTTCCTCATAGTGGAAGGACAAGAGCTCACCGGCGCACAGATAGCAGAGCTGAGAGCAGTGGTGCCAACACTCCCGGTTAGTTCAGATAGGTTTAACACCTGTAACTTGATACATTCAGCAATGTCAAAATTACATTCATGAAGAAATTAAGAGCAAATTGAAGTCAGGGAATGACCTCAGTGCAGAACCATTCGTCCTATTCCTATTAAGATACAAAAAAAATGTTTTGTGTGGGGTGAAGCGTGGTGTCTCGTGGAAGGAAGAACATACTCAAGGGTGTTCGCGAATAGGTTGCTGAGGAAGATATTTGGCCTAAGAGGGACAAAGTAACAGGGGAGTGGAAAAGACTGCATAATGAGGAGTTATATGGTCTGTACTCACACCAGATGTTATTTATGTCATCAAATCAGGTAGAATGAGATGGGCAGGGCATCGGCACATATAGGACAAAAGAGAGGTGCTGAAGGGTTTTGGTGGGGAGACTGAGGGAGATACAACTTGGAAGATCTGAGTATAGATGGGAAGATAATATTAAAATGATCTTCAAAATTTCAGATGGGTAGACATGGACTGGAGTAATCTGGCTTAGGATAGACGCAGGTGGTGGCACTTGGGAACGCAGTTATGAACCTTCGGGTTCCCTAAAATGCAGGGAATTTCTCGACTAGCTGAGGACCTGTTAGCTTCTTAAGAAGGACTCTATTCCATGCAGGCCGTTAGTTTATCTATGTTTTGTCTTTCCTGTGCCAAAATGATGGCATTTCACAACATTCCAAATGAGGTGTGAGCTGTACTTGGGTGTGGGGGTCAACACTTTGTGTACAGTGTTCAGTAATTATGTAACATGAGTTGTGTTGATAATTCCGGCTTCATAGCCCAGCCAATACTGTCACTTTCTTGTATAATTCTGTTTCTGGACTGAGGCTTGGATTGTAAAGAGTCTAGAAACTGGCATTGAGTTGGCAGTTGTCAAACCCATATTTACATGGCCTCATTTTCGGCATGGTTCCTGCAGTGTGATTTATTGAGCTATTATCATTTAATAATCCCCCCCCCCCGAGATCGGTACAGTCTGTCACCTGCACATAGTTAAGAAAGTTCCACCTCTTGTAAAATATGCATGGGAAATGTGTATGGCAGTTGGAGTTTTCCACAACCTTTCCTTGCCTGTAGACCACTTGTAGAGTGGCTACCGGCTTTTTGGACTCACAAATCATGGTTAAAACCATTGTGTACAAAACGTTATTTTACCTTACATTAAACATTTGTCTTTGATTTACAGATCCAATGTCACCAAATAACATGTTGGATCCACATGGTGAAGCTGGGGGATCACCGCTTACATCACCACCTGCGACGCCAATTGCCGTCCTGTTAGATGATGCAGTTTGTCAACCGTTGCTAGGGCGAAGGCGTACAATGTCCCAGTCGCGTTGGGCCAAGGACAGAGATCGTGACAGGGATGAACCTCGCAGCAGCACCCCCGATTCTGTAGTTGAGGTGCGTGTTTCCATTTCGAAAATGACTTTGCTTCCTCTGTGTCATAGGGTATGAAAAAACATTTCTTTTTGGTAGGAGCCAGAGAGGGTTTTACCATTATGATATATAGGTGATCCATGCAGATTGGTCTGCACCTCCCCTTCAGCATGCAAGCCAAACTTGGCACAATTGAATGGCTAGTGCATATGAAATTTTACCCAACCTTATGCTGTAGTATGTATGATAGCAGGTAACTGCCTTAGACAGATTTTTATGTTGTGTTGTTTGCCGCTGGAAATCATCAGATGTGACACAGCGTTGACGTGGGATTTTCAAAACACAAATCAAAGAAATATAATTGATCTGAACAGAGCTGGGCATCACAACAAGATACCTAGACAACCCAGTACAGGGGATTTGTCATGCTCTTTCCCATATATTACATGCCTAACATAAAATGTTCTTCCTTTGAAGTTGTTCCTCTGTTCAGAACGTTTTTCATAGCTGTGGTATGGTATATTATACAACATGTAGATGTGTAACTTATTTTACTTGTAGGTTTATGAGGAATATGTGGTCCGGGTAGCTCAGTCGGTATAGCGACTGACTACGGGCTGGATGGTCCTGGCTCGAATCCCAGTGGGGACGAGATTTTCCGCCCAACCAGACCAGCCCTGGGGCCCACCCAGCCTCCTGTAAAATGGGTACCGGGTCTTTCCCGGAGGTAAAGTGCAGCTGGGGCGTGCTGCTGACCACTCACCCCCTTCTAGTGCCGCGGTCATGGAAGAGTAGAGCTATACCTCTACCCACCCTCTGGGCCACACCAGGCCTGTAACGAGATCACTTTACCTTTTTTATGAGGAATTTGATTATGTAGTTACATGTCAAGTTGAATGTATGTACCAATACAGATACTATTTGCTTTATTTAATGTGGTCTTACTTTTATGCTGCTCTTGAATGAATTCCAAAAAACACCACACCCTGGGTATCACATCTGCAGAATTTGTAAGAGTAGTGTTCATAGGTTTCAGTAAAGTTTTGTATGCGTATTGAAGTTGAAAATTTCCAGGTAAATTTTGTGTGTCCAGTATAACCTTCATTTTGCATGAAGGTGTGTTCAGATGCCATCACGTTTCATAATAGTAACTGGTACAAAAAATTTAATATGTAATGTGTAGATCTGAACAACATTTCAAACATTTAATAGAGTACACAGGAAAGTGGTTACATTTGTGGTTTTGTAGTGTTTGTGCGTTCAATTACTTCTGCCAGCAGCATATTCATAACTGTGTATTGTCATGTGATTGGTTGTTGACCAGCAGAATTGTATCACAGTACACGGATGCAGTGGCAGCAAGTTGTGACTTTGTTCTGCATGTGAAATAAACATCTGAATATTTTGAACTTCTGAACAGATATAGTAACCAGAATTCAGAACTACAAATTCCATTTTATTTAGTTTATGTACCCTTTATTGTGTATTTTGACATGAAGTAATGCTAGACTCCGTGAACTTCATCCACAGCGATGGTGTGCCTGTAATTAAAATGTTTTTGTCTGTTCACAGATGCCTCCATATGAACCCCGAATATTTCCTCTGGCAGATGATGTATATGAGAAAATGCTGAAGGCAATGCCAGAAGGGCATCCATTCCCACCATATTCCATGGCACCAAAGAAGCTTTTTACCAAAGATAATGAAATGGTAACTTGTTTTTTGATCTGTGTGTGACTTACGGGAAATCCACTTTTTTGATTGAGGCAGGAGGGGGTATAACAAGAGTGGAGAAGGGCATGAAGTCACATAAGTTGAAGCTGGGGGAGTGTGCTGGGCACAGACTACTCATAATAATTCTGTTTCCAAACACTTCCCTTTAAATTTCCTGTGATTGCCACTGCCATGTATGTGTTGGAGGACTGCATAATGGCATTCATCATGTGTTGGCTACTTGACAAGTGGGCAGAGTATCCACACCACACACCCAAACATCACTTTGTGCATGCTGTAAAGGGATATGGGAGAGTGAAAGCATAGTTGCACACAATAATCCCGGTGCTAGACGGAGGTGATTGTTCAGCTCTATTCCCCATCCACTTTACACCCAGTGAAGGAGCTACTGGTTTGCATTAAATAGGAGGCTGGGTAGTCCCCAGAGCCACTCTGGACACTGCAGAAGATCTCTTGTCTCTATGAGGAAACAAACCTCATGTCCTTGAAGGTCCACCCCATATTGTAGTAAATACTTTGCTTATGTTATTCTACCTACAAAATTCAGTGTATTTATTGTATTGTATTGTGTTCATGGTTTACGTAGCAAAGCATGCAGCTTTGTATGTTAGGATGGTCAGTGAATAATGAATTCAAAATAATATAGAAGGAAGCATTCATTTTACTAAATTGAGGCACTGTCCAGTCATTTGCCTGGAGGTACTGAGATTCGCCACAGATATCTTGCATTGGGGTAGTTGGCTTCCACATTTGAACGCAGGATTTCCTCAGTGTGATGCAGAAGTTCTAACCATTCAATCATATATGAACATATGTCTCACACATTGCATTTCAACACAATAAGTAACCCGACTGAGTACTCAGTTATCCAAGTTAATGACTTGGTTGTACCATGGAAGTCACCCAGTCTCATATTCACTGGGCAGTTGGGGCTTGTTTCCTGTAGACAGAGCAGTTGGAGAATGAAACTGACCTCCCCCATCTGGTGATGGGATTGAGCGTGTTTGGAAGTTGATGTTTGTGTCTCCATGAACCCACATGGTGTGCTGCTCAGGGCCTTGTCCCGCTGTCCCCATACTGCATGTGCCATTTGTGCTGATAAATAAAACTGTCTTCAGGTGGAATAAGGTGTATTTGTATTCCGTTGTCTTCTGGCATCACAGTCCATTGTGGACCTTAGCCTCTTCTTTTAGAAGCTTCTCAGCAGAACATATTTTTATGGGGTTGGGTTGTCAGCCCCACAACCACCCCCCAACCCCAGGTTATACCTCTTTATCTGGCATGGGACACCCTGCTTGTTACTACACTGATGTCAGCATAGCTGTCAGAATCATTTGACCATTCGAGCCCCACCACTTCATCAAAGTAGGGTTTCCTTTGGGGTTGGGGGGGGGGGGGGTTACCATATTTACTGTAATTTTAAAACAGGGTTTTAGCTTTATATTTATTCATAAAAAAGTGCGTACAAAGGAAACCAAATTTAGTAATTTATGTACGAATAGACAGGTGGTATTGACGGGGTGCTGCATTATTATAAAGTGCAAATATCATTGCAAGGCTATAGTCATTGGACATTCATTACTTACTCTGCCATATTAGTACATGATTCGTGGTTCATTCATTTGTTTGGGGTTTTATGTTATCTCTTGTAACAGCATGTTGGTGTGACATCTTTACTGTGTGTGACTATTGACATATCCAGCAATTGCCAACTGTGACTAAGTTTGCTGTTCCTCTGTTTTATGGTGGCTGGTGATACAAAGTTACACTGTGTGGAATCTGCAGATAACACATCAACACACGTTTGATGTTATTCGTTTACAGTTACCTGATTTTATAAGTTTTTGTTAGTAATTATTCTGAAACAAGATTTTGATAAAGTGTGTGATGTAGTCTGGAAGATAATGTTAATTTTTATGAGCTTATTATGATGTCAGATTAAAATTAATAGTTATCAAGTAAATGTGGCATCTGTTAAGTGTTGCAGTACAAGAAGAAGAAAAGGCAGTTACTAGATGTGTGTTCCATGAGGAAGAATATATTGTGAAAGGGAGGAAGAGGATATTTCAGAAGAAACAAACCATATTGTTGTATTTTAGTAAATAATATTTCTTTACCCTCGACATCTGCTTCAAAAGGGGATTGTCCTATATATAGTGTGGTAAATGCAGTATGTAATACTGGGTTCAGTTTGTTGTTGGGGTCAGTTATTTAATATGGTCTCGCTCTCCCTTTTTATATATATATATATATATAGTTTCCCTGCCTGTCTCGCGTCTTGGTGTCAGAAGTATTTTATATATATATATATATATATAGAAAAAGAAATTTTGTGTAATGGAATGGGGTAATATTCTTTATTTTCTTCTCCAGAGTGAGAGTAGGCCTGTCACACCAAGCACAGACTCCACGGAATCAGCGATGGGTGAAGGAGAAGATCCTAATGATCCTGAATGGACAGTGGAGGAAGAAAGAGAATTTGAACGAGAACGTTTGAAAGCCTCGATCAAGAGATAAAATAACCTGCAGCAGATATCAGGTGTTAATTCAAGTTCCCAATTACTGGACCACCTCTTGGACAGAGCTGGGCCCATGGGTAGAAGTGATGGAAGCAAAACTTAGTCTGTTAGATCCAGTGTTGTGGCACAAGTACCCAGAAGTTTTTCTGGTTGAATTGTGAACAGCATGATCAGTTTTTTTCTAACTACAATCCTGCTGCTAAACTGATACAGTTATTTGATCCCTGCCTCACTTTTGCCAGTGATGTTTATTGCTGTCAGAAATGTAGCAGTACAAATCTAGCAGTTACTTGAAAATAGTTTTGCAAATTGATATTGTGCCATTTGTGCATTCAGAAGGGCAGTTCAAAAAGGATCATTTGAAGAGAGCTGTTGTATCTAGTGTAACTTAATATAGGTACGTGCTGTCCCACCATTGTCTCTTCACGGGGAAATTATTTTGGTTGGAGGGATAATGATATAGGAAGTCCATTTTAATCTGTAAGTGCACTTTGCGTGGTGTAAACTTGCTGTGTGCAAGCTGCCTGTTCTGTCGGTAGTTTGGTCACTTGGCCTACAGCTGTTTGTTTCATTGATGTTACCATGATGAAAATAAAGAATTCTGTAATTACTATTTCATTACCATTTTAATAATTCAGTTAAGATATTTAACTGTGTGATCTTTAGTTGGCGTATGTAAGGTGAATGTACTGTTTCTTCAGTAAGACAATGATTTAATGTTTCTGTACATTGCTTTCTGTCATGTGACAGCAGCATGTCAAGGGCTTTGTTAATACAGTGCACGTTCATGTTCAGTGTAGTTGCATTACTTTAGTACTGAACTTTATTCATATTTTTTATATGTAATTGATTAAATTGGTTTCCTAGTCTTCACGAAATCATTAGATGCTTTATGTATCCAGTTATAAGATCTCTCCTGTTTTATTTAAATAGTTGACCAAGAATGTTAAGAACATTGTCTCTGTACTGATTTTAAATTGTTTGCCATTTGTTGTACTTATTGCAGGTATGTTTTGACCAACTGTTGATGGAGCAGGCTTTCTCATGTCTCGATGTCAATGAACTCTTTGTAAGAGTATGTTCTCTTTACTACGTATCTCGCCTGCTTGTAATACTACATACATGCATACTGCAAGCTAACCATTCCATGGTAGTGTGAGAACAGATGTAACCCCCCTCTCCCTCCCAAATACAATACAGTGTACTGTACCATATGGGTTTTTTAGATAGAACTATGAAAATTATGAGACTGATCCTATTGGTTGATGTATATGATGTGAGAGTTTTGGGTTGGTTGTGTGTAGAGGCAAATTGGTGTTCTGAAAAAGAGGTATGTTTACTGCAGAGACCTTGAAGCTTTCTCACATTTTGTGAGAGAGATATATATATATATGTAGTTACAGATTTTGTATGCATCCTGCAGCACTGATACGCTTACCACAAAAAAAAAAGAAAAGGCTTTTCCTTGAACAAGTTGTATTAAAGTTTCTCTGTTAGTTTGAATAAAATTGGAAGCTTGAACAGTCGATGAATCAACACTGACCTTACTTTTGTTTAAACCCTTTTACGCTTTTGGTTCATTACTTATAGTTCAAACAGAAATGTGTCCCGAAATCATTTTTTGAATCTGGAATTCCCCACAATAAGATTGAAAAGTGCACTTTACAATGTTACTGCTGTATGTAGTTAGATGCAATGGCACTTGGACTGGCAAATGTTTGCTCCATTTCTTTTGTTGAGGATACTTTGTCCATAAAGTTCGGTACCAACATCCAAACCTGCTACCATATTGTAATAACGAACAGGCCATTTGTACAGTATGTTTGTTACACTTGACATGACCTTTCTGGCATATCAGTAAATGAAGCTTTGGTTCAGTGAAGTTTGAAAGAGATGTGCAGAGTTGATTGTTGGGTATTTGTATTTTGTCTCAAACTGGGACCTCTTCAGAGAATAAACTCTAGAACAACATTACTGCATTGTCTTGATACTTTATATTCTGTTAGGGCATGAGGGCTGGCAGCACATATGTGATTGTTGCGATTACGGTTGAAAGTAGGTAGTGTCCGTGGTCAGTAAAATGCCTTCCATGTTGTGGTACGATACTTTCTTACACTTCGGTGTAACGAGTTTCATGGGCCCATTCTTCTCTTAGTAACTGGCAAGTTATGTGTCTGTTATCTAGAAGAAGAAATAAATCTTATTGTTTCAGCATCCAGCATGCAACACAAAGAGGGGTGACAGTCATGTAATGATTATGTGGACTGTAAATTGGTTGAAAATGTGTAGAAATTTCAAGATGTGCTAATTATGATGATAATTTAACATTCATATGTCTGTGCATTGCTAATATATTCGCAGAGTATAACCAACAAGATACAACATTTCACAATTTCTTTATTTCTGTAAGACACTTTACATGTTTCAGACGGTTTTTCCGTCTATCATCAGGAGCTCAAAACTGCACATACAGCATCAGGTATTCGTCTGACAAATACCTGACGCTTTATGTGCAGTTTTGAGCTCCTGATGATGGACAGAAAAACCATCTCAAACATGGCAGAACGTCTTACAGAAATAAAGAAATTGTGAAACATTGCATCTTGTTGGTTATACTCTGCGAAGGATAATAATCTTATGTATGATAGATTGGTGGTTCTGATGCCAGTAACAGTAGAGGTCACTGTCTTGTGGGAGGTGTCACCTTGTAGTCTGGTACATAGGAACCAGACTGTGAGAGTCGGGACAGTTTCTCCGATCATCAGCATTTGTCTGCCAGGATACATAGTGTCACGTCTTAGAAAATGGTAATCGTAGATGGTAAAAAGATTTCTGATGAGGTAATAGGTACATGAAACACTTGTTAATAAATTGAGATTATTATCTGACACAACTACAGTTTATTGGAAAACAGTTTGTGTTCGTCAGTGAGCAAAGTGTTTTGGCTCTCAAATGGGCAGCATCGGCTGTGTGTACAAAATATAAAAATTTGTAAAATGAGGTAATTAGTGGTATTACATGTTCATTACTTGGTTTGAGATCTCACACTTGTAACTAGGATTTTACTTCCATTTTATTTTGCCTCTTTCTGTGCTTTGTATTATTGTTTCGTATATTTGTATATTGATGTTCTATCTTGTCACTCCCCCTTGTCCTCATAGCCCCCAGAGTATGTTAACCCTGAAAAATTTCAGTAGTAAATGCAGTATATAGGTTTATTCAACTTGCTTTCTTTCTCAGATTTTCTTCCTGAGTCTGGACTAGGCTGTATTATATCTTGTTGCTTTCATTGATTGTGTGTTTATGCTTTGGTGCACAAGAGTCAGCACAGGAGTTCTTCACATGTGTTTAACCTTTTGGCGCCAGAATTTTTTTTCTTTTTTAATTTTAGCACACCCTGTATATAAAATGTGAATAATACAGGAACCAAATACGTTAGAATTTTGAAACAAACTGCATTTTGAAGGGAAAAAAAAGGAGAGTAACACCATGTTTAAAATATTCGGTGCCTATATTTGTTGAATGAATATATAAAATGCAACTTTGGAGGTTAGCAGTCGGTACATCAACTATAGTTGACGTTAGGCGTCTAAAGGTTAAGGGAGAGATCTCATACTAGTAACAGATACTTAATACCATTTGATGGGCTCCTCCCACAAGTTTTGTGTTTTTATACGAAGCCTGTTGATGGCACATTGGGCCGAAGCATATAGCATAGTGAAAAACATAATATTCTTTCCCAATGAACTGTCATAGCTGTTGACAATTTTTCATATATTGATATTTACAAAGAAACATTGGGGTGTCACATATTGATATGCTTGTTAATATTCGTTGAGTATTTTGGGTGTTTTGGCAGCCAGAATGACGTAGTTGGTATAGCGACTTGCTGTAGGGTGGACGGTCTGGAGTTACGACTGTGGTGGGGGGGAGATTCTCTGTACCTGTGCACATTGGCTCAAAGGCACACCCAGGCTCCTGTAAAGTGGGTACTGGGGGCTCTTCCCCATGGGTAAAGCGGCCTGGGTGTGATGTTGACCGCCCACCTCCATCTGGTTAAAGAATGAATAGAGTTACACTTTTACTCCACATCTTTGGCTTCATGGCAAGTTACAGGGTTAACTTCACATTCTGTTTTATCTACTTTCTAAAATGCTAATGGTAAGTGATATTGTTCATTTTTAATACTTGTCAGATACAGTGTGTGGGATGGTCATAAGTTACGGACTCGAAGACTGCGTGATCAGGAAAACACATGCACATGTGAGGGGTGGATTTTGGATATTAAAGAACTTAATGCCATAGGTTAGGGATGTAGTCAAGAGTGCACAGTCAAGGAGGTTATGAAGGGCTGGACATGTATCATAGATATGGCAAACAGAGTATGCAGACTTTGTGGCCAAACCACTTGGCAAACGGTAGAAGACCACGGACGGAGACAGTAATGTCAGGCATTAAGACATCTTCAGCAAAGATTTTCTAAGAATGAGGGGTGTACAGAATATTTCAGCATTATGTTACAGCATTAGCTACATTGACTTCATCCATCTGTTATCAAAGACCTAGCCAACCCTTCCTGTGACATCAGTAACATGGTACATGAAGTAAGTAATTACTTGGCAGTGTCATTTTACTGAGAGGTAATAAACAAGATAATTGTTGTGTGAAATAACATCAGCTGTTGGCAGGAACCTAGAGCCAATTGCTGTGCCTTTGACAGCTACACAGAAATGATTGGATATTGCTAAACCATGTAATGACGTGGAATTTGCTGAACTGCTATTGGATCAGTAGATGTTGAAAATCAAGTTACACATTTCAACAACTCCAGGTCAAAATGTTATAATGAGGGGTTTTTCCCCCTTTGTTGTACTTAAGCTTGTGTGGATGTGGACAGACCTTTTGCAGAAGTTGACTTGAGTGGGGATCTGAAAGGGAGTTGGTGCAGCAGTAGTAAAGATATTATACATGGTGATCAAAAAGTCTCAGTGCACCTGCTTTCTATATCGAAATCAGGTGCACAGACTTTTTGATCACTGTATTGTTTGATAGATGTTAAATATAAAGTATGGACATATACCTAGTTTCAGTTTATACAACTTCTGTTTTTCAAGAGTTGAGATCTTGGCTATCTGAAAAGGTATAAATTTAATGGGTTATATTTAAATGGTCTGTGTGTTTGTTACATTGCCTGAAGAAGGCTTCCACAAGGCCAAACAAAACGTAGCAAGCAATAAACAAGGACAGTCATGACTGACAGTTTTTATTCCTCATTGCTTTTCATTGTTTCACGGCGGGATGTCGTATGTAAAAACAATGTTGTTGCAAATATTTGCTTGTAGAGACTAGGCCATTTATTGGAAAATGGAAAAATTTAACCTTGTATGGCTGAACTGGAAAAACACTGTCCTGGTAGTTTGTGTCCTCAAAGGACGAACGGGAAAACATAATCCCACAAAGACTTTTTAAAAACTTTGTGTTTATATAAGTACAGATCTCTTTTCTCCAGAATATTTGTGTAAAAGGCTTCTATAAGTATAGAAGGTGTAGGAAAATTAATTCGAAGAAGTCCATGTATGAGGGGTATTATTTTCTAAGACTCGTAATATTACTATAGGACTCGGGGGAATTATATGCAGACGTCTCAAATTAGCCATTCATACATTTTTCCCTCAAAGGGGCATACACTAAAGAAACGTATAGAGGCCTCAGCTCCCCATTTCCGAACACCCTCAGCCTGTGTTCCACCCTCAATTTGAGAGACCAAGCTTCACACCCATACAAAATAACAGGCTTAAACTGGATATCCAGAGGCGATTATACTTTCGAGATCATTGGCACCGATCCCCCTTACTAAGATTGTCCATCAGCAGTGGCGTACCGAGGGGGGGTGTTCAACCCCCCCCCCCCTGAAATTCCGAAGGCTCTCCAAAATCGTGCCAAACTCAACCCGATTGTGAAAACTGTTAAAAATTGCTGAATTTAGGACGCCAGCGGGAAAAAGGAAGTAAAATTCTAAACTACCTAGGTTGACAATTGTTTTACATTAGCAATGACAAATAAATTGGTTGTCATCATAAATAGTCTTAAAGTACCAAAAATTAAGAAGCTTTTACTATATGAAGTGAAATTTCTTGTAATAAATTACAGCTGCCTCCAGAACCCCTGACTGGGGGGCTACTGCCCCCAGATCCCCTTTCTCTGTGCCCTCTGTCCTTAACTGAATTTGTTGAACCCCCCCCCCCGAACAAAATTCCTGGGTACGCCA
>Ga0123352_10003114_pt1 | contig 23781 bp, 11 predicted proteins | sample TergutLab28metaG_FD_89700 | JGI IMG/M metagenome (GOLD analysis project Ga0123352, IMG submission 89700) | Labiotermes labralis P1 segment gut microbial communities from Petit-Saut dam, French Guiana - Lab288 P1 | ecosystem: Host-associated > Arthropoda: Insects > Digestive system > Gut ...
AGCCAATGTGGTAGTTCAACAACATAGTCGCAAACTCCTGAAGATGGACATATTAATGCCCGAAACATATTGAGTATCTAAGAAGTAAAGTAAATAAAACAAGTGACATCTAGTTGGTTTTTTTATTCTTCAACTATACAATATACTTTGTTGTACAGTACCAACTGTCTTTGTCACAGTGATTGTTCTGTTTACGTAAGCGTCGAAAGGAGCTTTTCCCGAACAAAATAATGGTAGTGATAAAGGCAGTTGGTACTCAGTAGCAATATGTTGGTATGTAAGCCACGAGGAATGCACAGCGTACAGAACTGTAGAACTCTCGCCATCTGTGAACGGAATTCATAGATGTTTGGAAGAAGCGAGCGAACAACAACGACGACGACAGTTGGGAAATTATGTGCAAGAAGAATTAAATTTTCATCCTTGAATTTTGAAAGCGTTGCACGCCGTACGAAATGTGTGCCACAATCATAATTTGTGGGGAAGAAAATACAACGAAATTCAAAACATACTTGCAAATAAATCGGATCGGCCCGTGGAGCGGTATTACTTTAGACCTGTGTTGGTGACATCTCTGGTTCGAGTCTCCACCGGACACCGGCTAGCCTGACCGAAGGCTTTCGTCACTTTTTTTTAGTTATTATAGATAATTGGCAGGGTGATACCTCAGGCGACTGTCACTTAGCAATTCTTTCCAGTTCGTCATTCACCGGTCCACCTAACCTCGATGCTGTATAGTCTGAGATAAAATGTCATAAAGTACGCCACCACCCCCGCTACCAAAACACCTTAATATGGGAATCCCAAGAAATTTACATTTTGCCTATATTGTATCTTCCTATTTGACAAGATATTTGCAGATAAAATTATTTCATCCTACATGTTCCATGCATTCAAATTACAGGTCAGCAATTTACAATAACACTACAGTGCACTTGAAAGGGAAGGTAAATAAAACCAGACATAGCTACCGGAACGTTTACTTTTGAAAATAGAAAATAATAGACCGTGTCCAGAAATGTAGTAATCTTAAGCATAATATACCATTGTCGTAACCCTTCAGAAATGAATTCATGCTAGGAAGAATAACTTTCATTAGGACATGTTTTCATCTTTAATATGCAAAGACTAACAATTTAAACTATGTACCCAGTTACCCACAAACTGAAGTGTCTGTAGTTTCATTATAACACAATCGCCTGATTACTGAACTCTTATTTAAGTCAGGGGCTGTGCCACCCACAGGGTTCATGGCTTTGCTGTACCCCCCCCCCCTCCCGTCAAGCGTTTCTTGTACTGCTGAAAGACTGTAGAAACGACTGGACAAGTAAAGAGTCCGACGCATTTAAATTTGATGTTAGCTTTCGGGCCTAAATATGGTTGCCCTCTTAGGCATTCACCTGTATTGGTGGGCAGACAGATTGGTCGAATGGTGTCAGTGATAGGCACCTTATCGTTGAGTCTCAACAGGGCGATGTCGTGGTCGAAGTTCATAAAGCTGAAATCACCGGTTATGGCACGTAACACGAATCGACTTTCCGGCTTCTTTGTGTCGTTACAACGGTCGTGTTCTCCAAACGTCACTTTGATCATGAACCACATGAACCTGTTGGTACAAATAACCACATTATACATAAGGTAAATCGGTCCCATTACAGGCCCGAGGTGCCCAGAGGATTCCAGGAAGTTAAGGTTCCCACATTACGTGACAACGGCACAGGATGGTGGTAAGGTTGTCAGCCTTACGAACCGACTATTTTTACCCCCAGGAAATACTTCTGGTACTCATTTCTGTTAGAGGCTGAGTCGAACCCAGGGCCATAGTGTGATCGGAAGGAATATGTCAATGAAAAATGCCAATGACACCATCTGGAATCGAACCAGCGACCCTCCGATTTGTAGCGCAGAACCTTAACCACTGCTACCGCGGTCCCCAACTACATTATACATACAGTTCTTATTTGACAGGGCACGATGATAGAGCTTGCGTCGTTTCTTGTTAACAGATATTGGATCCACGCGGATACTGGATTGATTATCTGTCGGAGAACTGCAACTGACGAAACTCAATCTTGCAGTGGAGGACTTAAGAATCCTACAACGTAAAACCCACAAAATTAAGCATATTTGTAGTATAAATGATTAAATCGTAAAAAAAAAACTATTTTTGATTTCAAACTTCGCCGTGTTTAATTCTGTCTTTTGGGTAATTCCCCGGCGTCTGAATTTTATGTGCCGACGTTTCAGAACACTCTGTCTGTTCCATCTTCATAGGTTGTGTAAGCAAGAAGAATAACCAGGACGAGATTGCCAGGGTATTTATACAGGTAAATGTTTGGCTCAAAAATAATCTGAGCCAATCGGAAGGAGGTGGGACCACCTATGAAAATAGAACAGACAAAGTGTTCCGAAATGTTGGCACATAAAATATCAGACTTCGGGGTACAACCCAAAAGAAAGAACACAACAACATTATTTATTAGCTAATTACGCACACTTGCATGCAGCCACGTGTCATGGTTCTGTATGAAGCCCTTACTAGGGTGACACAAACTGTATGAAGAAGGTTGCGGCGCTCGTCGGCAGGGTCCCTGATTATGGCGCCGACGAGCACCGAAACGTGTCGGAGTGTCATTCAAACAATGTAACTTGGTGTATGAGAAGTGGGCCATTAAACTTTGATTTGATGAAGACAGATGAATGTGAACACAATATCGGCATGTACAACATTAAGATACATTAGGAATAATTTTATCAGCTATATAACATCGCTTTTTGAAAAATAAAAGTGGAATCCAATCTATTATGCATCATGCATCATATCGTTAAAATCTTTTTACACGTTTCTGTATGTTATGTAATTTGAGATCAAATGTATATTATATTTGTAATCATGAAGTTGTGTATATTCTGACGAACTGAATAGTTATATTGTGATATTAATTTTCCTAAAATTGTATTAGCTTAACTGAAGAATAAAAAACCAACTAGATGTCACTTATTATTTTATTATGCTTCTTATAGACTCAACATATTTCGGGCATTACTATGCCCGAAACATGTTGAGCCTATAAGAAGCACAATAAAATAATAAGTGATATCTATTTGGTTTTTTATTCTTCAGTTATCACAATGATGTACAGTCCAATAAACATCAGATTGTATTAGCTTGTCTTTACAGCTGTACTGAGGGAATTATTATCGTACCTTACTCTTGTTAGGAAGATATTTGATGCTGTTTTGTAAAATGTTACTAACTATGAAATTATGTGTAGTGTCAAAATTGTTCATTAGATCATCTGCATAAGAAGACTGGTCCTACCCTTTGACGCAGTGTGCAGCAGTAAGGACGTATCTATCGTTTATTAGCATGCCACCGCAATAGAACCGATTAAAATACGAGAGACGGACCATCCATGGGAACTCGTTCATGCTAGTGGGCTCTCCGCCCACAATTCTGCTACCATCATTTCGTTCACCACAACCTAGAAGCAAAACAACCCCATGTCTGAGATGTGATAATTTTAATCAGTGTGAAGGGTTCAGTAATTGAGGTATCACTCGTGGCTGACTCATTTTACTACCTGGGCCAATGCCCCACCAATATTACGAATACGAAATATTTTCAAATTAAGTTAATTTTCACGACAGATTATGCATACATTTGGGTACCTAAAGTAGACGAATGATACAGAATTGGCAACATAAGAAAATCTGCAATTGTATGTGCCTACGTCTTCACTGTAGAAAAGGGGTTTATTTCCAGAAAGGAAAAAGTTTAGAGTAATTGAGAACCTCAATCTCAGGGATTCCGTTAATTTGTATAAAGCATTGATCATAACTTAACAGTTGTGAATTTCTGGACTTTTTAGTTTTTTCGGGGGAGATTTCCATATTTGGCTGTTTGAATCAAAGAAATGGTGCCGAAATATCTTTTCTTTTCTTTTTTTTAAAATTTAGTTGTCGAGTTGTTCCGTCAGAAAAACTTAGCCTCTCGTTTGTCACGCACAGTTATGCTTCTGACGCAGAGATGGAGAATGTCTTGACCAAATGATTAATCATTAGCTTCTCAAGGATGACTGTTCTGTAGCCATAGCGTAGCTACTGTCTGGAGCAGTCATTGACTACATTACTTTCCTAAGTATAAAATACATTAAAGAAACCTTTGTACTAAAATACTTGGATTTGAAAGGTCTGTATGTTTTGTTTGTGTGTATTTACAATGACTGTAAGTAACTGATGAAACTGCATGTAACCTTCACTGTGCACTGCCAGGAACCGAATAGAACTTCACGATTCGTATTTCATTACAATACGGGATTTCATGTAAATTCCTAAAGTACGGAAATATATAGACTGTAGAATATGAGCTTCATATTATGCGTTCACTTCATGAAGTAAGCGGATAAACTCGTGTCTAAAACATTCAGCACTTTATACGCAGCAGCATGCTTAATAACACTTAGAGGACTGACATTAATGGAATCTTTTAACTTATCTTCACAAATTAATTCTTGCTAGTTTTGTGAACGTTTCTTCACTGTCAAGTACAGTAGTCGGATTATAGGCTAGTGCTATGGCACTGCGTGATTTTAGAAGTCAGTACCAAATTTGGGATGAACTTGCTTATTCCATTGTAGGATGGAGCCTGATGGTGGAGGCATCGCGTTCCTCCGCAAGTTTGAAACAAGACACACAACTGCGTTAAGGACTGGGAATTTATATAAGAAATATTTTATTAACCTGAATTCGTAACGAACGAGCAACTTTTTCATACTCACTACATGTACATTGAGGGATTACGGCCTGATTAGGTCTGGCAGCAAAAACTCCAAACAAGTTTTTCGTCGTTTTCATTGAATTTTCAGCTTCTTCGCCCTGTAAAAGACAAAAGTTATACTATTAATCTCGGTGTATACAGTGTGTGCTGCTGCACCCACTCATATTTTAATTGTGCTTCTTATTGTGTGTATGTGCAAGGTGTGTAATATGATTTCACGACAGGGAAGGTGTGCTTGACCATTTATTTTTGAAATCTTATGGCCTGTCTGCGAAATAAACTGATGGATTTCGATTACATTTTGTAATCTGTAATTCTAAATTGATGTATCATTTACCGTGCCATTTTTGTATAATTTTTCAGCAAGAATAACAACAGTACACGCTATATTTTGTAGTACAACCGTAAGTTCTATTCCTTCTAAGTGTACTTTTAAATTTAGCCAAACAATGTAATTTTGGTGTGTAAAATCAGTTTCTCTCGAAAGTAATCCCGCACTGAGAGGAGATCGGTCATTTTTGAACATAGCTTCTAAAGTATTTACGGACTTATTTCATTGAATGACAGGTTGACAACTCGTTGGGCGTGTAGGAGTTTATACTTGTTTCTTGTTACTGTTAACCATTCCGTTCGCTGTGCTAACTTCATTTTTTGATGGTTCTGTTGTAGTCTATACTCCCTTGGAAGTACAACATTTTCGGCCAACGAATCCTACAATTTCTAGTAAGCAGAAATTCTCAGGGCCACAGCAGTTGAAAACAAAAATAATATCTGTAAATTACGCCTTTGTGTTGGGTTAGATTAAAAAGATGCTTCTGTTAATGTAAATGACTTCTAACTGCTGATCATGTGGACCAAAATGCAATGCGTTTTATAGGCAACTCCGCTGACATGATTAGCTGAAATGGCGACAAAAAGAAACTGAAAGTTTTCGATGAAGCACACTGAGTAAAAATATTTTCATGTTAACGATTTTATCAAAATCAGTGCGTTGAAGGTTCAAGATATGTACTCGTGTGGGCTGTAGTTGACTTATCTTCAGAAAAGCGAACCCTTCAATGAGAAAAGCTAATAAAGCGTGCTCATTCCAACATGTAACTTCAGTGTCAAATATCAGGTTTCAGAACGTGTCGAAGGTCTCAACCAGTGTGTATTAAAAGCTTAAGTGTGGAGGCTTTTAAAATAAGCTAAGGGAAACCAAAATAAAACAGCTGGACTAATTATAGCTTTGGACTGTCCTACCGAATTTGGACACGAAAGATCCAATAGTCTGGACATGGTAATTTTGGGTTTCTAACCTCACCTAAAAATAGTCTATTTCAAATAATGTATGATTGAAGTTATATTGGAAGAAACTTTTCTTAATACTTTTAATTTTAATATACAAATTATTATCGCTATAAAATAATAATAATAATAATAATATTATCTTTTCCATGTTCCAAGCTAGAAAACCTACAGCTTTCTCTGGATTTTCCCCTATCTTTAGAAGGGGCGGGAAAGAAGGAACCTAACTGGGTGGGCCCGTTGGAAAAAGCTAGTCTTGCTCCCCAAATCTTTTATACTAAAAGAAAAGACAAACTCCAAAATTTCAGTCATATATTCATAATGTGGATTAATTTTGTATTAAAATAACATATATATGTATGTATTTATATATATGTGTGTGTGTATATACACACACACGTAGCATGACGCAACATTCCAAGTGTGCCACCGCTTCCTCATTGTCGAGGCTGCACGATCACATTGAAGACACACACACACACACACACACACACACAGTTGGTAGGACTCCTCTGGACGGGTGATCATCCCGACGCAGAGGCCTCTATTTAACAACATACAACACATGCGGGATTCGAAGGGGCAATCCCAGCAAGCGAAAGCCGCCGGGATTGACACGTAGAATAAATACTGTGCCAAATGGTATTGGTGTTCCGTTGTACTTACAGATTACTGCTCCTCCTTAAATATACATTGATACGGCATCTCATAGACACGGATCAATGATGCCTTATAATACGAGCAAACAAAATCACGTTTTTGAGAAGCCTAAGGATCAGTCAATCATTCCTCTTCTGTCGAATGTTTGTTTCGGCTGTCAGAAACCTTACAGTATGCAAGGAAAATATCTTCAAGGTAGATTGTTTGCACATCACTACAATGCATGGAAAGGACTCTTGGACTGCAGTGTTGCTAGGAGCCACACGGCACTGTGTCTGCGTTTTTATTGTATAACTGTTTTATAAACAACGGATATCGGTGAGCAGATTGTGAACAGTGCAGTGACAACTGTTAAACCATTCACCGCCCAGACAGCTGTTACCATTCAACATAGCGCTAGCGAGATAGCAGTGAAGAATCGTCCATTGACTGCTCGCAGAACATCGCATGTCTAATTTCAACGCGATTTGATGAATGTTCGAGATAAGGATTTGAGTGAATATCTAAACAAAAAGAGAAGAAGTAACACGAGAATGGGCAAAACTGAGGGATGAATACTTTCATAATTTTTACCATCGCTAGATGTTATTAGGGTTATCGCAACAAGGAGGGGAAGGTGGGACATTCATGTAGCACGAGTGGTGTCGTTTAGGGGAAAACATGAAATTTTGGCTGGAAAACTTGGACGGGGGAAGAGACCACGTGGTAAAAATTGGTGTAGAGAGAGGGATAATGCTGAGATTAAAGTGGACAGTTTCGCGTGGCATAGAACGCGGACCAGTATTGGACTTTTGTAAACACGGTCATGAACTTCTGGGTTTCGTAAAAGGAGGGGAACTTCAATACTAGCCGAGAGACGTTTAGCTTCTCAGGTAGGATTCCGCTGGATGACGTGAGTTGAGTGAAGTGTTGGTTTCTGCAGTCGAAACCTACTGGTCACGTGATGCACCAACATGTTCTGACGTTCACCAATTGTACGCTCTGCTCACACAGTATTTATGTGTTTTGTATTTATCTGAGAACTAACAGTGACTTCTACCGCATACAACATAAACTGATTGGTTTTTATAACCGAGATGAAAAGTGTTTACTGCGCAGTACGAACTGGGTCTTTAAATAAAGCGGTCAGCGACTCGTCTTTGTAAGGTTAAAATTTTGGGACTAAATGTGTTATTAGCGAGGGATTTAACCAATATGAGAGTTATGAAAACCCAAAAATGCAGTAGACAGTCGCGATCCTGTAATTCTGCACTTAATAATCCTTCAGATTCCTTCACAGCCTGAAGTTAACTGCAATAAAAACAAAACATAATAGTAGTTATTTAATATGAGACTGACGTGTCGAAGATGTTGAGTGTCACCAGTGTTATTAGCTAGTAGCAAGCGGATCATAAGGCAAATGCGAACAGGTTTGTTGGCAGCATTCTAGATGGCCAATGAACTGGAGGTTTATTTGTGTAGCGCTGGATCCTTGTCGGTCCGTGTCCTGTAGGCATATGTACTAATTATGCATGTATCATGGGTTGTGACACCAATACTTCGGGCTCGTCACAGTCTATTGTTCTCCTAATATGGACCCTAGGATTATAAATTACGCAACAGAATGCGCTGTGAAGTTGTGTCAGTCTTATAAGAGATTATTCGTGGAACAGCCACTCACTGCTCACTTCAAGAGCATGCTTCATATGTGGAATGTTCTGGCTGCTGCTCGCAAATATTGGAATAGAATGCTTGGCCCCCATGCTTCGTAGTCGGTGTGGTCTGGTTTAAATTTCAGTTCAGTTGCCCGTTATTAGGAGCGTTCGCAAAATTGCGAAAAACGGCCATTAGTTTCGTCATTTCTGTCTGTCCGTCCATCGATCCGCATGGAACAACTCGGTTCCCACTAGATGGGTTTTCATGATATTTGATATCTGAATTTTTTAAAAATATGTCGAGAAAATTAAAGTTTCATTAAAATCTAACAAGAATAATGACTATTTTACTTGAAGACCTGCTGTGTACGTTTGTAGTACTATCTCGCTCACTTCTTGTTAGACTAACAATATTTCTGACAAAATTTGTAGAGAAAATCGAAACACAAACTGTACGTTCATCACATTTTTTTTCTTTCTTTCGAAAATCATGCCCTTTATGAAATAATGTGGGAAGATGTGGTAGAACCAGACTGGCCACAGATGAAGACGTAATACGGCACATGGGCTGTGCATTCTGGGTAAATAAGACTACAGACACACACTCAGAATATGTAATACTAATTGCTTTTGCACGGCAACAATGGTTGCACCAGCGCACCTCGATGTTACGTTATACGTAGTTTGTCTGTCTTGTTCAGACATAATTTTAGTGGCTTTTGTCGGTTCTTTCTGTTAAATACAAGGGCAACACCTCAATGTAGGCAACGACCGCTTCCTTTCGAATATTTTGCATTCGTTATTTCATGACCGCTCTTATTTCGACATCGCATGAGATATTCAAAACTTCACAAAACAAAGAAGGATAGTGAATAAACTAAATAGTAATTATCATTATATAGCTTGCAAGGATTTAGGCCTCGTGACCTGTTCCGGCCCCATTAACAGTGGAGAAGTCTTTTGAAGGTTCGTCCTTGGCTTCCTTTCCCACGTGGTTGACATTTCATAACTAAGTGTGGAAGTCTGCGCTGTCCATTCGCCGAACATATTGTACCCATTTATTTCTGTAATTTTGAATTGTCTTCACAGCTGGGTTAATTTTAAGTTCCGACAAATTATTTTCGTTGTTATACCGTGCATGTTGTCAAGTCACTCAATTATTTTACCAACCACTGCACATATATAAAATTATAAAATTTACATATTAAAACATTAAAAACGCTCCGACATTTTTCGATCCTAGGACCGAAACATGTCGGAGCGTTTTAAATATTTTAATGTGTAAATTTTATAATTTTATATATGTGCAGTGGTTGGTAAAATAATTGAGTGATCCGACAAATTATCTTTATTGGTTTTGTAATCCTGCCATGTGTGGTTTGCCTTTCTCCCCGTAAATTCATTTTCTCTGACATTATCCTGGATTTTCCCTCGTAAACGACATAAATAAATGATAAATGCGAGGTTTTAATAATTCAGCAGCAAAGCCGAAATTCGTCTGATTGCAAAACCAGAACATTATTAGGATGCATAAAAATTAGGTTACACATGACAAGCATACTCAAATTAGTGTGTGCATATTAAAGGATTTTAGAGGCAGAGATGTGTAGAGAAACTTAGATTGGGGTAAAGAAAACACACCGTGCTATGGAGAGTTCATAAAGTTAAAGCAGACCCGTTACAGGCCTGGAGTGGCCCAGAGGGTTCCAGGAAGTTAAGGTTCCCAGATTTCATGACAACGGCACAGGATGGTGGTAATGTTGTCAGCCTTACGCACCGGCCGCCTTTACCCGCAGGAAATGCTTCTGGTACTCATTTCTGTTAGAGGCTGAGTCGATCCCAGGGCCATAGTGCGATCGGAAGGAATTTATGTCAATGAGACCAGCTGGGATCGAACCAGAGACCTTCCGATTTGTAGCACAGCAACTTAACCACTATGCCACCACGGTCGCCGTGAAGAGTGGAGGAATGAAATAAATTTGACGTCAAAAGTTCGGGAAATAAAATGTGAAGTTTAAAGAGGATGTTTCGGCAGCTCTCCGTAAGAATGGAAAAAAAACCTTTGGTCGGTATCAGCGTGTAATTTACATGTTATGAAAATAATAAAGCCATGACAACCGACTTGCATCTCTTCTCTAAGATTTAAGGACTCTCGCCTCTTGTAGAGGGACACTTACAGGGCGAGATGAGAACAAACTGCATTTTATTGTTACTGGGAAGCTAAATAAATATTGTCTGTCGTCTGTGTTCTTGTTTTACATTAGACAGTAAATTAATTTAAATAGGCTTATTAAATTATCCCAGACCAACATATATTGCACAGAAAATTTTAAGACCTTAAGCTACGTTGTTCTAGCGTCGTTCGCACCCACCTCAGACATTCATAAAATCGCCACATTGGTATCCACAAAGGTAGAAAGCTAATTACTAAACACATAGGTCGGCGTCTAGCTTCCTGGTGTACAAACCAGGTGTCATAAAAATTAGTGAATTGCTGCAAAATTATAAACGGGAACATATACAGGGGAAAGGTTTGTACTGGTACAAAATAAGACATTGAGTTCCATATAGAAAATATAAAGCCTACTTTCTGATCCTGCATATCTCTTAGTATTATTACTGCTGTTTTATTTTAAGTCTGTGAAGAACTTGCTACAGAAATACAGTTTCAGTACATGCTAAATTTGTTGGACATAACCTCAAAATTTTGCATCGTCGCCATGTTTGTAATTGCTGACTCAAACATTATTTCATACGCAATGTGTAGATACACTTTTGATCTACTTCCTTATTAAATGGCACTCTCTTGCCTCAAACATTTCAGTAGTTGTCGCCATGAATATTATGCTAAAAGAAGTTAAAAATGTTTGTCATATTTCTTACTGTTACATCATTTCAGGATCCAAAAGTCAATGGCGCTAGTATTGCTCGTCTCACAAATTCGTGCTTTTGCAATGTCATTATTACTTGTTGCATGGAATTATAAAGTACCCCATTGAGGTATCCTCCAAACGCAAAATCTGTTAAATGGTATACAAGATGGAAAGGGTAGGCCGACACATAGACAGATAAATGTCGTGTAGTTCTCTTGAAGCCTTCATAAGTATGAGGAATGTAGGCTAAAGTGAACAAAAGGCGATTTAGTTTTGTGTTTGTTTACTGTAAATAGTTTCATATTTGGTGGTTCGTAATGTGATGTGATATGTTTTTAGTGGACACTCAGTACTTTGTGACAGTTAGCAGGAATATTTTTATATTACATGTGTGTGTCCATGGAACTGCTGAAGACATTCGGAGTGAGATACCTATTGTGAGGCAATTTGAATATGCGGAACATAAATTTTCAGTACCCAAATAACCACTTTGTTTTTTGTCAGAAAAAAAACATTGAAAGAGCTTTGCGAGGTGTGACCGACATTTTTACAGTACGTTTTGCCTACTAACTCTTGTACAAGAAACCTGAGTGCCTGATATGGATTTTAAAATTCAAAAGCATTATTTATCTCTCGCGCTTTTACACAGTTCGCCTTCAAGTTCTATTTTAGTGTTGTAGCACTGCCCTTTGTTTTATTTCTTGGTCATAAAAGTAGACGCATATCTTGAGGTTTTCAAACCGAAGTTCATATACATTTGTAATCTTTCTCATACGTGAACATGACCCTGCTTACTCGTTGTCTTTGATTAGTTCACCTTAATAATAGGAGGTATACGATGACGAATTACATAAAAGGTAATCATTACGGAACTGTCTTCATATCACGCAACTTTTGCCTGCGTTGATTCACATGGTGTCCTTAATAACCTGTTCTCCGACACCCACAAGCGGCATTCGTTTTATAATATAATAGACCAAGTTTCACACACATACTAAACAGAAATCAGCGGGTATAAATACATAAAAAGATTTAGGCCTAGATAAGGGAGAAACGGACGACTCTGATGAGCAGTGTCAAGAATTTCTCAAGTTTAATGTGCTTGTAATTAAAATAACTTGCTTGATTTAAATACTATTTAAGCTACTACTGTAAGCGCGACAGTGCTTATTTATTTTTACCGAATTTTACGATTATAGACGCAGAAAGAGTCGAATTAACAAGCTGTTTTCAACTTCAAAAGAAATTTGCTGGGAAAACGTTAACAGAACTCTCATTATTTTGGACACAGATTTAGTTTGACCTATGGTTTTTTGGGTCAAATTACTGCGAAAATTGATACAACTGCTTTCTTATCAATTAAGCTGTTATTGACCTGTCTTACACTAAAGGTATATACTCATATGTTACTGCGGAAAGTATTTTCATTCCATATCGTCTTACTTGTGAAAACGGGAGGCCTAATGTAGTTCTAAGTAGTTTCTTAAGGAACTGCAGGTATTAAACATATTCCCGCCTCATCTTTGTTGTTTCATCGCTGCATTTTAAGGTCGCCTGGTGCATCGAAGCAACAGGACAGTGTATTTTCCAGTTTGTTGTTGTCAATTTATCAAGTTTGATGATCGCATTCTTGTGTCGTACCTTTCCTTGTCATTTGCTTCTGGCCCGTTATGAATCTGTTCCGGTTTCAGAGAAAGTAAACCATGTTCAATTACAGTAGACTTGAATCCTCAAGCAGTCTGCAGCGTTGAAACAGCTCAACAATTTGCTTGAACATAATGTAAAGAATGATCATTATCCAGAGAGACTCTCTTCACTGGATACATTATAGATTTCGCAATAGCATGGAAAAATGATTCACAGTTTGAATGGTTTCGAATTTGAAAATTATGATGACTTAATTTAAGATGTTTTCTCGTTATTCTCAATAAATAAAGAGGAAAATCAAGAGGAAGTTTCAATATAGACAATAACATGGCCGAAATTAGCACCGAGTAAATTTTTCAGAAAGTTATTGCCACGTAAACAGGTTATGTATTAATTATAAAATGAGGCTTCTGAATGTGGCCAAAAATTAAACTGGAAAGAATTGGCTCTTGTATTACGAATATGTATGTTTGATATTAACTATTGTACACAACACTCAGAGGAGATAACCGCCTCCCTGTACGTGAATTTGTAGACATGTACCAAGATTCGGGGAAACCTTTGACTTTATATTTAGTGTGCAATTGTCAGCAGAATCATTTTGAATTATCTCCGTGGAACAGAACATCTTAGAAGCTGATAATCACTCAGTCAAAAATTTGCATATCTAAGTATGTTTTTGTGACTCTAACACAGGGCCCTACAAATTTAACGAAAATCTATGAACCCCATAAAAATTTTAGTAGCCGTAAAGATAGTTATACGAAACAAGTTACATACTAAGGACTGAAATTTCTGTAGTTGTCTCTGAACCTCACTGTTAGCCGACGCTCTCTGCTCGGTGCCTGTGGGCTGATGCACATTTTTGTATGCGAGGAAATATATTGCAATAATTATGCTGAACATTTTATGCGCCGTTACACAAAATCTAGTCACCCGGGCGACAAATACCTCGGGATTTGTACCCTTCTGCCCTAACGCACAGTACGTACTGTCCACAAGAGCCCGTAACTGGCTGTGTTCTCATCCAGCTTATATGCTTAAATTTCGTTTTAATATTAGCCTCACATTTCACATCTCGGTCTACCAAGTGATATCTTCCTTTCGGGTATTTTGTTTAAAATTGTCTGTGCATGTCTAATTTCCACTATGAGCTGTATATGCGTTACCCATCTAATTCTCCGTGATGTGGCCATGCTAATGAGTGTGTGTGTGTGTGCCGAGTACAAATTATGAAGTTACTAAATGTAAAACGTTTCCCTTCTTCCTGTTACAAAATGTCATTCAGTTCCTACATTGTCGGACGGTACATTTAAATAATTCTGATAAATAAGGAAAAGAATTGCTTTCATCTGGCGCAATTTCTTACCGTTAGAGCGTTGGTAAGAAATTAGACTGTTTGTGAACAGAAGCCATTTACCATTCTGAGAATACTAGTTTATTTTTTATTTATTGAATTCTCTTGTCTGCCATGAAAATAACAAAATATGTGTTTGACATGACCCTCTGTTTTCAAATCTGCTGTTGTCTATAAGTCAACACGAAATATTTAAAAAAAAAAAAAAAGATAAAGCAGTCCCGTTACGGGCCTGCAGTGGCTCAGAGGGTTCCAGAAAGTTAAGGTTCCCAGATTTCACGACAACGGCACAGGATGGTGGTAAGGCTGTCAGCCTTACGCATCGGCCGCCTTTACCCCCAGGAAATACTCCTGGTACTCTTTTCTGCTAGAGCCTGTGTCGACCCCAGGGCCATAGTGCGATCGGAAGGATTATGTCAATGAAAAATTCCAGTGACACCAGCTGGGATCGAACCAGCGACCTTTCGATTTGTAGCATAGCACCTTAACCACTGTACCACTGCGGTCCCCCGACACAAAATATTAACATTGCTTTATTTTTCTATGCAAGAAGCGGCGATTTCTGTAATATGAAAGCCAAATCACAAGTAGAATTATTATAGTATATTTATTATCAGCTACAAACGAACTGGACTTTAAACATCTGTCATTAAAAGTGATTAATAAAAGTATTAAGAACTAACAGTACGATTTAATAATCGTAACGTCTTGGTCCACCTTATGTAACTTTCCCCATCAATTGCACTTGTTTTTATAAACAAAACAAAACTTCTTAAAATGAGGAGATAAACAGAATTTATGTGCTGTCGCCTGCAGCACAGACGTGTTCAGCCCTTAATTACGGTTACCTAACGATAGCTGTAAGCGCACTAATTATGCTGTATTGTCACGTGACAGCATGACGTTACTTACCAGTCCAACACGAGCCACTGAGAACAGAATAATGACAACCAGCCTCCAACACCCCAAGGTCCAGATAGAACACGACATGGATGTTCCTGTACGTTGAACACAGAGTGGCAGGGACGGACGACTGACCTACACGGTGAACTCGGGCGCTATCCCCTACTTGGTACACACACTTCTTCTTGCTTGGCTTTCTTTCCTCGCCAGACAACCAACCGCTGACGCAAATCATCTCTGCCGGTCAGCCCTCCTCTGTGCTTAACACATCCGAGTCCCAGATTGGTTGCTCATAACACCTGAAGTGGATGGAAACCTATCGTTGTGAGGCAGATTCTTTAGTCGAGAATATCTGAAGACTTACGTGAAATTATTTGTAGCAGGAGAAAAAAGCAAAGAAACTGAAAGGAAATTAAGAATTTAACAGGAAGTATGTCTGCGGGATTAATTTGTTTTGTTCTTTTATGTATTTACTGAGATGTGTCTAAGGTAGAACAGTCTTGTCCCAAGCAGGAAGAATTACGACCTCGACTACTGACATGTTGCTCAGAATTCGTTACAGTCTATATAATTGCTGTAAGAAAAAAAACAAGTTTGTGTATTTCAGTACAAATTAATTTAAAACTGCCCTGGCGAGGGAAGGATTTTTAGCTCAAATAAAATGTAATATATTTAAAGTCACGACATTTCACGTCTTGCTGAACGTGTAGGCATCTGAACGGAAATTTCAAATCTTTAAAGAAAAAATGAACAAGAATAAAATGATCATGTGTAGAATAAGAGCTAATTAATAAAAAATACTGATAATGAAAAAGATAATATTAATTTAAATATTAACACGTAAGATTAAACTACAAATGAAAATATTACTGTATCTAAGGTCTCCCTGTTCACGATCTAATGGCAAACTGCTGCATGTAAGGAGTGCCTGTGAACGCTACAAAGGAACATTACTGCGTGTAAGGAGTGCCTGCGCACACACTACGAAAGGTACTGCATGTAAGGAGTACCAGTGCACAAGCTACAAAGAAACGTAACTACATGTAAAATGTTCCTGTGTATATTGTGAAGGCGCATTGCTGTATGGGCGAACTAAAATAAAAAGAAATGTTAATGTAACATTATTGTGCTGCCTAGGAAGCTGCGAAATAACACGTTGTGTTGATCGAAGCTTTGCCTACAGGACTGAGGGAGAAAGGTGAGAAATAAAATATTGCACAATTTAGAGACTACGGGAAGTCCTTTTATTTACTACTATTAAAATTTCTTACACTCTTAATAAATACTTCATTTCCTCTTCCTGTTCCTTTTCCCCTGCTTTACCCCTCCCTCCCTTCTCCTATTTCTCCCTTTCTAATCCTTCCCCTACTTCTCCTCGTCCTCCTCCGTCATTCTTTATTATTACTATCGCAGTTTGTTGCTTCGTATTTAGAAATCTACGCATCTGATTTCAACCCAGAAATCGACTTTTCTGACTGTAGATTTTGTAATTTAGCTAGGCTGTCAAGCACATTTGAACTTGTAATTTAACCCTTTAAGGTAAAGTGGTAATTGTATGTCCCTACCGCTTGGTTGAACACTGAGAATTCTGAATTAAACTACTTCTACTTATATATTTGTGTGACTATGATTCTAAGAAACTAAAGGAATTTTTCAGTATACAGTTTAACCGGTACATACTTGTAATGGAGATTTAATGTGTTTTCTCTCAGATAAAAAGCTGGAATTTTAAATTATATTCAGATGTATTGCAGTTTCTAAAGTTTAAGACGGATTACGATGTTTCTTTTCACGTCCTATTATGTTATCCTTTGCCTTCTTTTTTCAATACGAAGCTACATCTACTGTTCATTGGACAGAGTGCAGTTGTGTGGGCACTAATAGGCTATATGAATTCCAGTATGGCTGTTCCCTAGACAGAAGTCATTAAATTGTCATTTTGGCTACAAGAGAGTGTCGTGTAGTCACGGTGAGCGACGGAAAGTTTCTCTCAAGGTGAAGAGCCTGTATGATGAGTCTACAAAGCCGTTGTAAGCATGGTTCACATTTGAATAATACATTTTCCTTAACCATTGTGTTACTTATAGTATTAACACATGACCTTGCAAATGTGTTGTGATACACAATAAATTGTTGAATGTAACTTTTTCTAATGTTTTACTTAACCCAAGAAATGTGTCCATTCGTTGAACATAACAACGTATGATTCCTTCGTAATATTTTCCATGAATTTTCTGCCTGAATATTTCTTATAGCGTCATCGGCTATTAAAATTGCTGTAATGTTGTTAATTCCATGAATTAATTCATCGTTCTTTCCGTCTCCTCGCCTGAAAAAGAACGAGGGAGGAACGAGCAGACTTGTAATTCCGTAACGGATAAAACCCTGTGTCTTCATCCATTCTATCTCCATGGTCAGCCCATCACTTTTTACACATATGGTTGCATCTTCTACTTTGCTATCTTTTTAAGTTTGTGTCATTTCTCCACATGTACGAATACATTCACCGAATACATTCACACACATACACACATACATACATACATACATACATACATACACACATACACACATACATACATACAAACATACATACATACGTACATACATACATACGCACACATTCACACACATACATACATACACACACACATACATACATAAATACATACATACATACAAACATACGTACATACACACATACAAACAAACATACATACATACATAAACACACACATACATACATAAATACATACAAACATACATACATACACACATACAAACATACAAACATGCATACATACATACACACATACATACAAACATACATACACACATACAAACAAACATACACACATACATACATACATACAAACATACACACATACATACATACATACATACAAACATACATACATAAAAACATACATACATACACACATACAAACATACAAACATACATACACACATACATACATACATACATACACACATACAAACAAACATACACACATACATACATACAAACATACATACATACACACATACAAACATACATACATACAAACATAGATACATACATACATACACACATAGATACATACATACATACATACATACATACATACATACATACATACTTACTTACTTACTTACATACATACATACAAATATACAAATATACGTACACCGTTACTACATTATGAAATACTTTTGAGACCGCTGTAGATATGAATCTTGATTATTTTATTGTTTTTCAACCTGTGAGGTGGAGTATGGCTTTAAGTGAACCGAGAGGCCCAATATTGTTATCTAAATCTGTTCATTATGAACCGCATAGTAACGAAACGTCATGTATGTACTGTAGATTTACGTGATTAAGTACAGGCCCAATTATGTAGTAGGTGAGTACAACATTACATTATATCGGAATAAGTTAATTGCTTATGAGATGCACGTAATAGGCGGGAGAAATTATTATCAGCAGTTACATATTCATCGTGCTTTCCTTTTATGAACTTCGTGCTAGTAATGAATAACAGATTTATGCTCGTGTGGAACATGTCTGTGAAGATTTCTGTACGATAGCGCCAATTATTGGCTTATAATCGATAGTCTTAAAATTTCTTGTTATTCATAAGGTTTGTTAGACTCAGATGTACAAATGAGAACAGAGTAGAGAAGTCATTGTGTTCCAAGCTGTACACTCTTTCATTTAGCCCGCTCATTTTGTTTTTTACAAAGACCAACAGATTATGTCATGTTTTTCGTGTATTTCTGCTTTAATTTACAATTGCTGCGTACTTGACTGATTATTTATGAAGTCTAGTGTGAATATTGTGTCGCTTGAGGTCTCTTTATTTTTATATTTTGTAACTTCACCAGCGCCACTTAATGTGATTTTCTCATGCAGAATTAATTCGGGTTGTAAAAGCATCAGGACGACCTGCAACGCGGCAGCAAAGAGGAAAAAGAAATATGATTAGGCACTAAGGATATTTTCTGTGGCGTAACAGCCCAACTGGAGCCCAAGCCTCCCCATTTCTTAGATTTCTGGATCTCATACAAGTTTAACACACAGGTGAGACTCCTTTAAAAGAGGCATAAGCTAGTCGCAGAGCCTGCTACCTACAAACCACACAACAATCACAAGAATCGAACATCCATGCCTTCGTTGTGATTTGAACCCACAGTCCGGGGGGTCAAGCTGCTGTAGACCTGGGCCTTGGATTGATCCACTACAGGTATGAGTGAAGCGGTTGCCAAGGTCACTCAGTGTAAATGTGTTGAATTCTTTCTGCATAGTTTAATGGACTGTCGAGAGTCACTTCTCTGCTGCCACGTGGAACTTACCTCAGAACTCGCGTTACGTTAACAGTTAAACCGAGGTCACACATACTAACGTTGCAGCGAAACTTGTCAGCCAAGAAACGGTACACTTATTTAACTAACCTGGCCACGCTTGTATGCTGGTCTTAATCAGCTGTAATGATACGAGTGGATCGAAGGAAGGTCAGTGCCAAGTCATCAGCCTCCTGGCTATGCAGAGGTATGCGAAATACCGGTAAATTACGTTAGAATGAGGAGCCAGCGCGGATGAAATGAACGATTAACAGTAACAGAATAATGGAGAAAATAATTTATTTATCGTTGTGGATAAGCAAATTTGTGTCATTACTTTCTTTGCTTTATTTGGACATTGAGGAATTTAGTCCACGTTCTCATTTTCACATGTCTCCCGAGCACTTTCATTCAAGCTCCAACAGCTGTGGGCGATAAATTGTAACATAGAGGAAAGTAACTTTGTGGATCAGTTTCTTAATAGTCACATTCAACATCGAACACAACATCAACACAAATCATCATTTTCATCATCATCATGGTGCACATTCATTGCTTTACACTAGTTTAGCTGGTTCTCCAAAGAGTAGTGGTTTCTATGACCGAGTATTTCTTATACACTGCTCAACCAAAAAGTTCGTAACGACATGACATGTAATACGTAGTACTGATTTCGGCATTCGAATGTATAGACTAGGGTGGAGATTAAGCAGTTTCATATTCTCGTGTACTTTATACGGGGTAATACCCGTTGTGGGTAGTAGTGGTGCTATTATATAGGCCGTTTTTAGTTGGAAGTTCTTCTTCAAGGGTGCAACTTGTCAAGATTCTCGGCGATGGTGCTGTGAAAGTTGCGGCTGCTGGGAATCGGTACATCTATTAAGTTTGCTTCTTTGCCAGTTTTGTCTGGCATAACTGTGTAGGTCTGTTATTGTAGATAGTTCGATCAGTTATTATGTACTTGTCATAGTATAGTTTATAGCTGGAGGACTCTGACTTCGATTGTGGCCCATGCCTGAGGTCCCCTTGACAGTCCACACTTCATAGCCAATTCCTGACGGACAATGTTGGCTACGTGATTGTGACGATGAGTGTATTCGCCTTGCCCTGGTGACAACATGCAATAGTTACGTTTTGGAGGGTTTCAAATTTTTCTCGGCATTTTCTGAAGGTATTTTTAGTAATATCCTTATCCTTCAAAATGTACTTTTTATAGCCGATCCCAATGGCGACGCGGTGAAAGGCGTAGGTCTGCGGTCTCTCGCCTGCTGGGATTGCGGATTCGAATCCCACCGGAGGCATGGATATCTGTCTGTTGTGAGTATTTTGTGTTGTCGAGTAGAGGTCTCTGCGACGAGCTGATAACTCGTCCAGAGGAGTCCTACGAATGTGTTGCGTCGTTGTGTGTGATCTACAAGCCTAATGAATGAGGAGACAATAGTCCGCGTTCGGTTACAACGCCATAAAAAATACTTTTTGATCCTGGATGGCTATCATAAATACTGTGATTTCTGGAAAGATTTCGCCAGCCGTTAGCCATGCAGGCGATATCATTTGTTTTATTATTATTATTATTATTATTATTGTTGTTTTTTGTTGTTGTTTTTGTTGTCTCTTTTCACAGGTTTCAAGGTTCAGACTGCAATTCTTTCCCTATTATGTGTGGTGTTGAAAGTATAGCTGTCTTTTGTAGTCAATCTATTGAATGTTTTCCTGGTACGGCTACCGAATTTTTCCTTAAAACTTTCTTATTATTCCGGTGGCTCCAGTTACTACTGGTATAATCATAAATTTTATATTCCACATTCGTTGTATGTCTATTCATAAACTCTTGTATTTTACCTTTTTTCCGCTTCCTTTTGCACGACATCTCTGTCCGCGGGAATTGCCATATTTATCAGTATGTATGCTTTCTCTTTTTTGTTTTTAATTGTTATATCTGGTCTATTTGCTGGAAATTCTCTGTCAGTGTGTACTGCTTGATTCCACCACACTGTGACATCTTCCTGTTCATAAACTGGCCTGGGTGTGTGTGTGTGTGTGTGTGTGTGTGTGTGTGTGTGTGTGTACCATCTGTCTGTAGTTTCAATGCCTAGAACTTTGCATGCAGAGTAAAGCAAAGGTGTACAGACTTTTTCGTGTCTCATTAAGCACACATTCTGTTCCAAAATGGAGCATCCTGAGTTTAGGTGGTCAGTAGTTTCTTCATGTTGTTTACATAACCGGCATCTACTGTTAAATGCTTCCTTCGACATTTTATTCTTAAAATAGTTTGTACTAATCCTTTGGTCTCAAGGTGCCACTATTGTACTTCCTGTTTCTCCCTTAATGTCTCCAGATTCTAGCCACCGATATGATTGTTCATTACCCACCAGGTTTTCATCTAAGTTACTTGGCAACTAATCATGCATTCTCTTCCTTCTCCATTTTTCTTTTGTTTTCTCTGCTGTGCTGTCCTTATTTTCTTGTCCTCTCTGTATTCTGTCTTGAGCCGTCTAGCTGTCTGTAACATTGCTGAGTTGAAGCTGTGTTGGTGCGTTCTGACCATCTATGTTATTGGATCTTCCTTTCTGTCTAAATATTCCACAAGTTTTTTAATTTATACTGCGCAAGCTTCTTCTGACTGCATTAAGCCCGTTCCTCCCTCTTTTCTGGGAACATACAAGAGATCTACGTCTGTCTTAGGGCGATGCTATCCATGGATGAGCAGTTTCCTCGTTTCCTGAGCAGTTTTGACAATTCTTTTGGGCGCCAGTTAATAATTTCAAAATTGTATCTATGTACTGGTACTGCCAGTGTTCCAATTGCTCGAATTTTATTCTTTGCACTTAATCCTGTGCCCAACCATAATATCAATCTCCTCAAATATTCCTTCTCCAACTCTTCTTCCTCATTCATATGCTTTATGTCATATCTCTCTTCGATGCTTAAATACTTATATGCTATTCTCGGGTCCAGTTCTTTGATGTCCTCTAATGTGCTTCCTAATTACGTTTTGCTTTGGATCCTACCCTTTTTAAACATATTCTTGCACAATTTTCTAATCCAAAATTCCTATCAATGGCTTTGTTAATTTATTTGACAATTATTATTTCATTATCCGATTCGTCCTCACTCCTATCTAGCAATTCCAAATCATCCATGTACAATAAGTGACTTATTTTCCCCTCAGTTCCGTGTACTTGATATCCACAATCGGCTCTGTTCAGCTCCTGTGTTAATTGAATAAGTGCTATACAAAAGAGTAATGGCGAAAGAGAGCCTCTGGAATATTCCTCTTTTTATCTGAATGAATTTCGACTGTATTACCTCCTGTTTTGTCTTTAAATGAAGCCTTGTTTTACATTTCTCCATTGATAATTTACAAAATCTAACAATTTTACTGTTCAATTCTACCAATTATATTGACTTTTCTACCCAACTATTTGGAACACTGTCAAATGCCTTCTGGTAACCAATCCAGGCTCTACTTAAATCTTGTTCCTCCTCTTGCAGTCTCATGTATTTCTTTTGATATCACTAATTGATACTTGAAAACTTTACTTCCATGGTGACATCCTTGCTGTCTTCTGATTTTGGTAGCAAATAAGTTATTCTTGTCATTTGTCAATCAGGCACCTTTTCCGGTCTCTCCATTATTGCATTAAGTTTTGTTTTTTGTTTTTTTAATTTGCCTGTGGACAGTAATTTTGAGTTTGTTCGTTTCCAGGAGATTTCCAGTTGTGAGCTTTCGGCAATAATGAAGTGATTTACATAATCTGTATGACATTCGATCCATTTTACTGATTTTCCTTCTCTGTTTCCTTCTTATCCATTCTGCTTTTTCATTATGCTGTGCTTTTCCTCCTCACAGTGACTTCCAGTAAGGCTGTACTGTTGCCATAGAGGGGTGTTCTCTGGCCTCTATACTCTTCGTGCCAAGATTCTGTAAATTTTTTTGGATGTCCTTATTGAACATCTTTTTCTGGATATACTGGTTTTCCCTTTTTCATATCTTCTGATTCTTTAGGCTTTTGCTTGCAATTTCTGCTTCAGGGTCTCTGTCAACTGTGCAACTTCTCTGGAATTTGTCACTTTATATTTCTGAAAAATCTTCCTCTTTTTCCTGTTGAGTTTTCTATTATCAGAGCCTGTTCCAGTTTCAGCTAGTATTGATAACTTTTTTCCAGTTCCTTATCTGTCTCTGCATTCCTATTTTTCAACAACAACAACAATAATAATAATAATAATAATAATCTATTACATTTTGAAGTATGATTTGTTATTCGATCACAAAATTAGGATGGGTGTGAGAGGGAT
>Ga0123352_10003115_pt1 | contig 23775 bp, 13 predicted proteins | sample TergutLab28metaG_FD_89700 | JGI IMG/M metagenome (GOLD analysis project Ga0123352, IMG submission 89700) | Labiotermes labralis P1 segment gut microbial communities from Petit-Saut dam, French Guiana - Lab288 P1 | ecosystem: Host-associated > Arthropoda: Insects > Digestive system > Gut ...
GACTAACACAACATCCGAACCCATCACAAACATGTAACGACATGCTACTACAACACCATCATACCAACAAGAGATATAAGTAACTTTAGCATGAACTAATAGCTCCCTGAAGATAGTTTAAATGTAAACCGAAACATGGCGGAGATTTTAACTATTTTAACAAATTAAAGTTTTATAGTGTCATTTGAAAAAGTGTGCATGTGTTGGTGATTGTTGAGAATATGGACAATATACACGGTGAAAAATTGGAAAAAAAAATCAAGTTTTGAAATTGTGCTACTTGGAGGAAAAGCCTCGGTAAACAACGAGTTACTGTACCTAAGGCGAATTACCGGAGTGCTGATAAGTCCTTAGCCCGACCAGGAAGGAAACAAACTCGGAAGCATGTTAAGGACGCGCGTCATTTAAACAACATCGAGAAGCGAGCTGTCAAGTTTTTTTTTTTCCTGCAAGGCAAGACGCCAAAGGAATTTCACGCCATTCTGACAGAAACATTAGCTTGTTTCCTTCCTGGTCGGACTAAGGACTTAATCAACACCCCTGTAATTTCGAACGGCTTCTGTTCGCAGTCAGAAAAATCGATAAACAAGCTACCTGTTAAATAAGCATGCCAGAATTGGCAGCGCAGAATTTCTGCAAGTCAGTTTGTTAGTTAAGGGGTAAATATACAAATTGTTGCATGGACTGCCAGTCCAAGGCAAAGAAATTCGTTCATCATTTTTATGAGTCGTTCTTTCAAACCTTGATCATTTACTGACGAAGAAACTCACTATCTCTCCAGACAAATTAACGGACAGAAATTATAATTTTTGGACCATCACTCCACATCAATTGACTGCAAGTGCAAGAAACAGTTCCAAAATCAGTCCATGTCGTTGTTCTTTTATCCAAACAACGTTTCCTACTACTTATTCTTTGCCGAAGTCATTGTGATTTGTGTAGTGTACCGAGAATTATTAGAGGAATTTTATCTTCTGGGGGTAAGTGCACAAAAATTTGGGGTTCCACAGTTGCACATTTTCCGTTTCTTGCATTAGAATTCAATAACTAATACTACAACCAACAAGTTGCCACTTGTATTTGATTCACAATAACACCACAAGAACACTAACTCTTACATATTTCGGGCTTTATTTGCCATAATCTGTGATTACAGTAGTTATATGGAATTGTTGCAGACGCTCTATACAACTATTGTACTTCCTGATGTTGGGCCAGTAAGGCCCGAAACATCTAGGAGTTAGTGTGATTGTGGTGTTATTGTAAATCTAATACAAACGAGTTCATTTGTTGGTTTAAGTTATAGTAATTCCACAGTTGATCCTTACTTTGATGGAACTTTCTGGTATACAGCTGCTGCTGCTGCGGCTACAGTCGTGGCCACGAAGCTCATAAATATGTAAACTGAATTTTAGAACATACATTATATGTGCCTGGAAAATCACAACACCGTTGATAACTCAACAGCTGGAATATACATCTACTGAAATAGTTCAGTGTTCTTTCCTGTGCTTCTTTCTTCTTGAGATGTAATATAGCGAAATTTTCTTCATTTCGGGTAGTCACCCTCCAATTTTTAATAATATTATGACCTTACAAATAATCACACAGAGAGGAATTCCAGATTTGCATATGTCAGATATCTTAATTCCAGATCTTTGAAGAGTGTTTATAAATTTTAGGAAATTTATGTTATGGAGCGTGTGTTTACGAATTCCGCTTAGTTTCTTGATCCAAAAGAAAAGATAGATTAATTTGGAAGCAGAATTTTCATACGCTTTCATTTGGCTTCGAATTTCTCGTTGAAAATGTGTGTTATTTATTGCGATGTGGGGTACATGGCGGACACCAATTTTACATCGAGTTTCGTACATTATGAAAATAAGTATTTACAAAATTTGTGACAGGAAACGGAAGCATAAATTATACCATAAATTAGCCATTTCATGGAGGATATTAATTTATATCAGCAAATTACAAATACGGCCAGCAGTAATTCTTTCTGTATCTCCATCTCTTATCATGTTCAGCAAGCAAGCTTTCTGTAGACACCTTTTTTACAGTATCGGAACTAATTTTCTTCCATAGCACATGTAAACTCAATTACCTACTTCGTGGGTGTCATGTATCTTACGCGGTTCCAACTCTTAAGTACGTTGGGGTATGTGTTCCCACCTGTCTAGTTTTGTGCTATGTTTTCAGTAAACATTTACTTTTAACTATAAACCAATGACAATTATATTTACAGCCTTTTATTTCAAATGTAAAAAATGTTAAATTCTTTCGATCATTTTGCCACAGGTCGTGTCTCTTACATTTAAATAACCTCACGGGAATTTTTTGCTTTACAACCACTGATCCAAGAAGTAATAATTCCTATCTACAACACACTATCAAAAAAGGCAAACAGGTTAGTGATGTTGGGGGAAATAATCTTTTCTTACGAGACTCATAAGAAGGCCATTAAAACACACTGTCCACAGTGCAGCCTCTTCGTGCGAGTATAAAGGCAGGTGGTATGTATAAATAAACACCGCTCTAAGAATGTAATGCTACGCATAATATAGGCCTACCTTAAAAATACTGTGTACATGTTTGAATCTCATGTGACCCTGTCGACGAACATAAATATTTATAATGCGTTTAATGTTTCTGAGACCGTATTTTAGAAATAATTTTTCAAGTTATGAAGTCAATTTGGTTTTATATCCCCGCATGTATTTAACCTGATGTGTGCTTGTAAATCAACGACATTGAAGCCTGTGCGTTTATAGAGTAAGACGTTACAATATCATGTCTATTAAGTGGCTTAGATTTTGACATCTCAAGTTACTAGAATATTAAAGTGCATTGTTAAATCTATAATTTTTTTTATAATTACGTACTGCAGTTTCTTCGTCATTTCGTACCAAAGGCTAGTGTTTGGAAGAAAGGAATTTCTCCTTAGGTAGAGTGCGTACATCACGTAGGAAACTGTTACATATTTACAGTAAACATTTCAAAATTTGAAATCAGTGTAATATGCAGAATAATTATGTTTAATTGAAGATACATACGTATTTCTTTAAAAAAATTGGCATCTGGGGCAAAATTTGTTATTTTTAATAATGTATAATAATATTTAGATTAAACATGGCCTTCCTTGAAAAGACGGTGTAAATGCACAGTACATTGCAAAAGAGATAATACTGTGTTCTGGAAAACTCAGTAAACTTGAAAATTATTTTCATTTGTGATACAAATTAATTTTGTACATTTTAATGAAAGTAAGTTTCTGTTTAAAATGCGTAAACCGTATTCCTGTAGGAGAACCATTTTCATGATTTTCAGTCTGTGTGTAACAAATTCTTCGTTATTCTGTCAAATAAATTGTAAACACATGTTTATGAAGTTCCATTTGACAGGAATATCACTTTTAAAAATTTTGTTATTGCCTTAATTTGTTTAATTCAGTGCGAATAGAGCTGTCTAATACAAGTGACGGAATTTCATGTATTCATATATACATAAAAGCTTATATGCTTTATTGCATACACACACACACACACGTACATACATACATACATAGATACACATGCGTATATACTTACATACTTACGTATATACATCCGTACATACATGCATACTTACGTACATACATATATACTTATGTACATAGTATATACATACGTACGTACGTACGTACATACCTACATACGTACATACATGCGTACGTGCATGCATGCATGCTTACATACATACATACATTACATACATACATACACACACACACACACACACATACATACATACATACATACATACATACATACATACATACATACATACATACACACACACATACATACATACATTCCAAAGGAAAGACCGTTGGGAGTTCCAGCTATATTTCATTTACTTGCAATTGTTTGATTGTTATTCATCATATAATGTTAAGATGAAGTTGAATAGCTCGAAAGTACTTGATTTAAAATGATAATCTATTCAAAATAATAACTAATTTTTTTTTGGGGGGGGGGTGGTTTATGCCGTGTAGTGTCGTAGACATGTACCTATACTTATCTGCCCAAACGCAATGTGTCACCTCTTAGAAGACCGTAATTTTCATAATCACTGCCGTGAGACGCTCAAGGCTCATATATAAAAGTAAGGACTGGGCTTTAGATACTCTGCTTTTAACTTTTACTTGATTGAATTACAAGGCTTAACAAATAAATAATAGTGGTGGAGCATTAACGTAATTAAGTCGGAGGGAATAAAATCTACCATCATGACTTAAACCTAATATCTAATTTCACGTTAAATGTGATCTCTGTGGATTTTGCTTAGATTTATTCTTTGTTGAATGTGAATCATTTGACTTTATGATCAACGAATTGGATTTTGTTAAAAATGCAATTTATTTAATTTAACCATTGTCGTACTAAGTTGACAGAGTTTTTGTTTACGGTACTTTTCCATAATCAGGGAATGATTGAAGCATATTAATAAAAATAAATATAAATAATAATATTTATGCCAGTCAAGTTACTACATTGATTATATTAAATAAATTATAATTACCACACGATACATTATAAATAAAACGAGCATTTCTTTAAATATGTCAGAAAATTCCATTTCTTAAAATACAATACAGAGCGAAATGAATGATGTGTTTTATCAATTCTTTGTCATGTCCTGTGGCTTTGTACAGGTTAGTAAGCCATTTGTTATGGGCGTTTATCTACAACAACCCTCATCCACCAGGTTTCATATTTGTGTACAGAAAACAACAGTACCAAACACTAGTCACTTGTATTATTGTACATTGTACGTGATGAACTTGGCATTTGCATGCTGAATAAGTTGGTTATTATGTTGTATAATGTTCTGATGTAAAATAAATTCATAGTTATTTCCTCTTGAGAATCATGTTTATTGTTAATTCTTTAACCTGACTTTTTCTACCAGATACACAGTGAAAACAGCTGGAAACTGCACTCCCAACACAGAGACCCGATTTATGTGTTATATATAGCCAATACGGGCGTTGTATGACATACTTCGATCGGTTAAAGGACAGTATGAATAATATTCTACAAGTCGGAAAAATCGAAAAGGATTGATTAAAATAAATGATACACAAATAGAAAAACAATTTTAAATGTAACAAACGTTTTTATTGTTAAGTACGTGAACGTGTGTTTAATGCGAATTTGCTTTTACACTCCACAACATATGCGAAAAATTATTTGTCAGTCACTGAACTCGTAGAACAGGCAGTTTGTCCAAAATACTAGCACTATGTTATTGCACAAGCCAGCATAAGCACAAGTACATTAATGGGAAACACTGCTACGTGTATTTCTCACCATCCCGTACCTGTGTGGGACACAGGTGCTGTGTTGCTTCTGTGTTTACTGTGCGTAAATATTGTTATGTTTATGGCTTCTTTAGGATCTTATTTCATATTGAACAATGTAGATAAAAAAGCAAACCCTATACACGCTCTGAGTGCTCCAGGAGTTTGAGGTTTCTTTTTTCTTTCTTTTTTTTTTTTTTGGTACTTAATACGTGAATGAAAACCTGTTGTCCAAAAAATTGACTGATTATGAAATAATTTTACAATTTCCTGAATTTGCAAGTTAAATTTTGGAATGTATAGCGGTCCGGCAAAACACATATCCACTTCCACAATTGCAACATTGGTTGGCCTTTTCCATCTACAACACGAAATAATTTTCTGAATTGTCATGCATGAATGTAATTATGTAGCCTACAATTAAAGCACGGGATGTTCGGAATATTTGTGATGTCATACGTTTTGCTGTACGTTGGTACGTACCTTAATATGTAAACATTGTAAAAGTCATTATACAGCCTAGTGAAAAAAATAAAAACGTAATAAACGACTAGAAGTTTTGCGTCGGTAGTGCACGACCGTATATTGCAGTATAAATTTCATTTGCACGTAATGTGCTAGTTTAATAAACCCATAACCGAAGAATAATGAACCGGGCTGCTCGTACCCACATTGCGTTACATTTACTGTACTTTTAAACGCTGTAGCTTAAGATGACAGGAACGCCGTATATCTAAAAAAAAAAAAGCAAACTTTTCCATGCACGTATAATCTTACTGTCAAAAAAACATTACTTTAATATTTTGAGTATACAGTTAAGACAAATTTGTCTTTATTCCAGTGGAATTTATATGCAACTCCTGCTTTTCGTTTAGGTTATTACACAATCAAACTGCCGTAAAATTCTATTTTATATTTAACCAAGACAGGGGCAGGTTAGTGCAGTAGGCATAGTAACTAGGCTACAGGCTGGACAGACAGCGGTTCGTATCCCCGTAGGGAAAGAGATTTCGTTTTCTTCAAAACGTGAAGACCGGCTTTGGAGACCACCGGGCTTCCCAACGAGTGGGTAACGGGGTCCTTTCCGGGGTTGAAGCGCCGGAGCGTGAAGTTAGCCACTCACCTCCGTCTAGTGCCTAGGTTAAGAATGAGTGCAGCTGTACATGTACTCGCCCTTTACGCTTTCATTTCGTGGAAAGGAAAAATTTATTTAATGAAGGCTTCAGATTTATAACCAAAACGCGACGGGGTACAGTCCCTTATAAAGAACAGATAGTTGTTTCGTTTCTCAAGACATATATCTCCTTCCTCTCCTTGCATTGAAACCGACCGTTCATTGCGACCTTAATTGTGCTTGACATGTGAACTAGTTTCATCTACTAAAAAACCTCACTCATTTCCCCTAAGCTATAAACACATTAATATTATCCTCTCAACCAATGGTAGATATTACAAAAACCTTCGGAAAGATATGTACGGGCCTACCGGGATCTTGTGCCTCTTCACCATTTCGATACTGAAAATGCCGACAGAATAGGTCTCCGAAACGCTGGTTCTTCGTCCCTCGTTGACGTTACAACCCGGCAGAAACTTGATATATAATTATTACGTGTTCTTCCGTTCTGACTGGCCAAGTGCGATAGCTGTTAAAAACTAGATAACATTTTGGCTTTTATAGAGTAACATTTACTTTTTTAGATAGCTGAGAGAAAGTCCAGGCATTCAGGCTTACCAAACTTCTTCGGAACTTCATACTTGTTAATGTATTCGTGAATGTAGTATTCGTTTATTCTTCTGTGACGCAACAGACCAACCCGAGCCTTGGCCGCCTCGCTATTCAGGTTTCTAGATCACACACAATGACACACACACACCACACACACACACACACACACACACAGGCGGTAGAACTCTTAAGGAGCCGTCAGCTCGTCACTGAGCCTGCTGCCTCACGAACACACAGCAAACACAAGCAAAGAACATTTATTCCTCAGGAGGATTCGAATCCGTGATCCCAGAAATCAACCTGACATAGGCCGCGCCGATCACCGGGATCGGCAATGCCCATTTTTTAGATTTTAAATTACTTAATTTTATAAAATGTTGCAGGCAACACAGTCTTGAATACAACAGATTCTGGAACATTTGTTAACTCTTCCTAATTTCCCGGTCATGCCCATTGACTCACTCACACAGATTTTGTATAAACTTTCCTCTTACGTAGGTATATGGATCTTGCATCGTGACTTTCACTGTCAGTTACACGGGTCAGTTTAGCTTGATTCGTTGAAGTACTACGGCGTCATTTGACTGACCCAGTTCAATCCGTGTATGCAGACCTTAAGAAAGGAACATGTGAAACATGATACAAACGTCAGTTGGAGTCGGGCAGTGCAACGAGTTAGTAGCAGTGGAGGAACGCAGTAAGGATAGCAGTGTAGAAGCAAACAGCAAATGCGCAAGATAACCAGTGAAAACACCAAGAGACCTTTGTTGAAACCGTTCTAGGAACACCGTGTTGAAGGAGTGCAGATTATTCCACCGCTTCTTGCTAATACGTCATCATAGCCGCCGAAAGGTAAGTTGTTTTTGTTTACATTGCATAGAGAACAACTATAAATCTTATTGTAGCACAGTGCATTTTTTGCAGAATCACTTCAATTCATCAACCAACGAATGCACATATAATTTCACATAAAACACTTTTAAAACAATTCGACATGTTTCGATATTGTCAGATCATGATCAGGGAGCTTTGTTCCTTGCTAAAATTATGTTACAGTATTCACAATTCAATTGGTATTTGCAAACGAGGTGTTGTGGCAGCATATCACGTTGTGTAGGAATGTGTTGTGGAGCAGTGGCTTGGTGTGCTTCGTATGCTGAGTACTGAGACTCTCTCAGTACTCAGCATACGATACACACCTGGGCACTGCTCCACAACACATTCCTACACAACGTGATATGCTGCCACAACACCTCGTTTGCAAATACCAATTGAATTGTGAATACTGTAACATAATTTTAGCAAGGAACAAAGCTCCCTGATGATGATCTGACAAGATCTAAACAAGTCTGAGTGTTTTAAAAGTGTTTTATGTGAAATTATATGTGCTTTCGTTCGTTGATGAATTGAAGTGATGAGAACAACATTTTAGACTGTCTGCTGATATAACAATTTTATAATTACTAGCCCAGCAGACTGAGCTTGTCTCTTTTCCTGGAAACAGAACAGGAACGTATTTCAACTGAAATGAAGATACAGAAATACTCAATACAAACGTGTGGTTCAGTTTCGTAACGCATTTTTTGTGTTCCTTTAACGCCATTGCAAGTAACTGAGACAAACAGCGTCAAGCGATAGGATTATAGTGAATAATGACTTATAAAAATTTGAAAATGTGGTGGCGTGACTTAAAAGTTACTATTATGGGGGTTTCCTAAAAGCCTGAGGAAAAAATTGAAATATTTCAGTGAGGTCTGTAGGAGAGACGATATAATGTCTCCTGTATTGAATTTTGTTTCATTCGCGCCTGTGTAATGGGGAATTTTAACAGATTTTTCAAGTCTATGCTTTTTTACGTATTCTCTGATAAAAGAAAACTTGGATAAAAGGTAGGAGAAAGATTTTCTTTCATTTCCACAAGTTACAGTGCCAAATTTGGATAAAGTATCGGTTTTATAAACCTAAGTGAATTTTGATGTAATAATATATAGTATTGTAACATATCTTTCATTATTTTCATCTGTTGTGCTTTCAAATTTGTTTCTTATTTTTTAGAATTTCCCTTTTCCCGACTTTATCTATTTCTTTCCTTCCTTCTTACATATTCTATATTTCCTTCATAATTTAGTAATATTCTTGCTCCTTTCGCTTCTTAAATCTTATTTGTTCATGTACTTCTATTTCTCCCATCGTCTTTTTAGCATACAATGTGTTAAAGAATAAGTGAAGTCAACAGTCGCGATTTTCGTGTTTAGAATTCTGAATACGCGTGACTATTCGACTGTATGACCAAACCGCGAACATTAACAGTAGATTGCGTTTCTATAAATACAACCCGATGTGACTTTAAACATAATTCAGAACAATAAACACCTTCAGTCTCGTCTGTAGAACGATTCTATACATTTCGATCACTTGAGCATTAGATTTCTCCTAAGCTCTTCTTGAGAGGTCCTCTTTATCACAAAGTATTGCTTTGAGGTTGCCTCATGTACGAAGCTCTATTAATGTGTCGTTAGAAATGTGTTTTGGGAACATCAAAGTAACTGAAACGTTTACATCAAAGTTCAAAGCAAAATTCTGTTGTCAACGTTTCAAACGAAGTCTTAACAAAAGTATTGTACGAACACTCCATACAAACAGTGTACCTAAGTCTGCACACAAGAATCTTGGTACTATAAGGTCTTAACATGTGGTGGGAATTTAAGTGGTAAAAGAAACGAGTCTATAACCTACACGCCAAAAGGTACACCGTAATTTTCGCGGTCATCAGACTGTTGTAGGTTATATAAGAAAACTACATCAGCTAAATTTGGTACGTAGTTTCGAATGACTAAGGTCTTAAATGACCAGTAGGAGGAGAATATGGAAGTGGTCGTGGACTATTTCATGGAACTTTATTCTGGCATTCGACTGTAAGGTGTAAGTAAATAGAAATCCTAGATCGAAAGGATGTAACCTGAACGTCGGTGCAATTACTCTTTTCAAAACTGACTACGTTTATTTCACAGAGACTCGAAAGTACATAATCCAGTGATAATTTAAAATAGGTCTATTTGTAATTTTGTCGCTAGTTTTTCTTTTTAAGAAAATGAGTATTAAACCGCAGAAAACTATAATTTTCAATACAGCTTTACGCCTGTGACGATTTTTCTCGCTTTTAGTAAAAACATACATTTGGTCGGGGAGGGCGGCACCTCTGACAGGAATGTGCCCCCTGTACAGAACATTTAAAGCTAACTAGACGAAGCAAGAATAGAATCGAGAAAATCAATTCAGAAGTTTAATAGTTTTTATTATTCAGAATCAAGCCAAATCAAATGGGGCATGTGGCATGCAAGGGGACAAAAGAAATGAATGCAGTACATTACTTCCGAATCTGCAATGGGCGAGGCCAAAAGCGATCATTTGAGCGAACGTACGTTGATAAGATTGAAACTGGTCTTGCAGAAGTATTGTTAAGTCATGAAGTGAGACATTCTGACCCGTGTTGACCTCCAAAGACGCCCTTGTTGAACAAATAATGAACATTTTGTCCAATCTAACAATAGTACACTTTGACAAGAAGCACTATAATTAAGTTCACTAGTAGCATTTAAAATCTGGCTAGTCAATTATTATTATTATTATTATTATTATTATTATTATCGTCATATGTATTGTTATTATTATTATTATTAGTAGTAGTAGTGGTGGTGGTGGTGGTGGTGGTGGTGGTGGTGGTAGTAGTGGTGGTAGTAGTAGTAGTAGTAGTAGTAGAAGCTGCTGTTGTTGTTGTTGTTGTTGTGCAGTAAGTGGAAATTATATGTATCTGTAGTGGTAATATTGTGCATAAGTACGCATTGACCATAGCACTGGGACTGGTGTGTTTTAAGCTTCATGGTTTGTCATAATACAGTCTTCTGTGACACCCTGTCCTTTGATAGACAAGAACCAAAGTTTTACTGGAATCTTGCAAACCTGCAGCATTCTTGCGTCTTCATTGTAGAAGAATAAACAAGTTCGAAGCTTCTGAAGTGCGTAATACATGCAGTGTGTTCGTTATTATTTTCTGTATGTTTTTGTGTAACTTCTGTAACATAAATGAACGCAGTAAACGCAATAATGTTGGCACAATGGTAACAAGACGGAATATAGTGTGAACGTGACGTAATACAGTGATTTTACCGCAGCGTTTCTTAATTTAATAGTATCATGCGGTTCGATGGTAGACTGGATTTGAAATGTGATGGCACACGCGCAGAAACCAGATTTCGTCTTTCGTCGAAACGGAAGAGCCCATTTAAATCGGCGGGGGCGTCAGTTCAGTCGACTACTGGCAGCCGAGATGTGCGCATCAGCGGTAGTAATGGTAGTAATGCTGGATACACCGTGTTCCGAGGTAGTGTGAAGAGTACTGGCTACCCACTCCATTAGCCAGTTTCCCCTTCACTTCCCCTCCCGTGCGTCACCGTGTGCCATTACGTTTCGGCTGGACACTACACCTGCAAATTTCATTTACACCCATTAGTTACAGCCTTCTCTGCTACGATTTTCACGAAGCTCGCAAATATTCACTAGAATTATGGGCAGATATATATACCGAATTCCACCCATGTCGCAGCGTGTGAAAATTTGCATACATATGCTCCTAGGCAAAATATCGATTTCATTTCACAATTTTCACGCTACAAATTTGGTACTGAATCTTACCGAATTCTTTGGAAAAGTATATAAAATGTGAGAAAATTTTAATTGAAAAATGTTCATGAAACTCGCAACTGGGGAGCAACAGCGCAAGAAGCCTGGAAGGCACTTCACTTTGTAATGCGTGTTCTCAAAAAAGGAAATAAGAATACAAAAAGTTTAGCTTACACGTCATTTTTAATTGTGTTGTTGTACGTATTGTTTGAGTCGATTTTGTTGTTCTATGTATTGTTTGTGTGTAAATGTGTACTACTGCCACGGAGTGTCAACCCAAATACAGTTAAATATATATATATCATATCAACTGCCCAGTGAAGTTGCATTGAGATCTGCTATATCAGCTCTCACTCAAAACTCCAAAAATGTGAGAAAAATCCGAGTATAAAATTATTTCCACTTTTAAGTAGTATATGATATTCATTGTGCCGATTTTAGCGAAACACAGTTTTTTTCAAGTACTTTTACAAATAATTCAATTTACCGAATTTCATGAAAATTCGACAAAGACTTAATGGTTGATACTAGATCAAACAAGAGAGGCAATGTCCGTATAAATGTAACATAATGACGCTTTCATGCAACCATTTTTGCCACGGAAAAGCATTATTCTTATTCTGGAATTTGTGTTTGTAGCCGTACATGATCATATAATAAGGCGCATGCAATGTGCATTCCCCGTATTATACTGTCATCTGTGGCATATCCGACTGTGCCATATTTTTCCACATTGCCTCGTAAATGGCACGATTTCGGAAGACATTATTGAAGTTAACAAGTGTGTGTTGATTTTCTGTACAAACCTTTTCTGAAACATTTCTCATCCTAACAAGAATTAAACAATATATTATCATAAATGTGCACATTTTCATATAAGTAACCGTTATTCTTGTTAAATTTAACTTTAATGACAAATTTTCTCGAGAGATTTTACAAAAACTCATATATCAAATTTCATGAAAATCCATCCAGTGGGAGCCGAGTTTTTCCATGCGGACGGAAAGACAGACAGAACGAAGCTAATTGTCGCTTTTCGCAACGTTACGAAAAGCGCCTGAGAGGAACAGACGGATGTGTTGTCCACCTACAAGGGTTCCTTTTTTTTTTGTTTTGTCAAGATCGCTTTATAGAAGCACAGCAACCACAAACACATTTGTAAATTGGTAATAAATGTAAACATGGCAACCGTGGGAATACTAGTAAACGCAGTAGCCGTATAAACAATGAGGAACTTAGCAATCAATGTAACAACGAAAGTACCTACGTATATCTTCATGAAAAGTGTCTCATCATTATTATATTTTAAACAAAAATGGAATGAAACGAATAATTACAGTAACAGTCCCCAACACAGCATTTCACAGATTCCTTCCAATTGGGTACGAGTTTTTTCTTTATGCGGACAGACGAAAAGACCGGAAAAACTTTTGTAGTCTACTTTTGCATTTGTTTTGCAAAGGTCCCTAATAATGGGGCTTCATATTTCTTCAGACTGTAACCTCGATTTTTAGGCGCGTTCTCGTAGTGGCGGAAAGCGCCTATTAATTTCTTCATAACCGTCCATCCTTCCGTCCGTCTGTCCGACCTCACGTATCAGCGCGAATCCCACTGGGTGGATTTCCGCCAATTTTGATATGGATGGCTTGTATGAAAATATGTCAAAAAATCAGTATTTGGTTAAAGTAGAGCAAAATTATCGGATACTGTACATTGAGAGCTAAGTACTTTTATTGTTGCCAGCGAAGCACAGTCGCCACAACAGCGCTGTGAAATGGTGTCATGCTGTTGGGATAGCCGCGGAGACACAAACATTACGGCAAAGCGCCACATGCCACACTACATGCAGAGTGTCTATTTTGATCGTAGATATTACGGCTTATGCTGTGACGCTAAGCGCCAGCTAGTGAGCTGTGTCTAACAAGCGGAACTTTGAAAGATCAGCGCATTCAATTTAAATTCAGTCTGTATAATCGATTATCGTAAGATTAAATTTCCTCAGTGCACAGAAAATTGAATATAGTCGTATGACTTGCCAAAGATGTTATTTCGTTATTCAATGGTTTGGAAAGAAGTGAACGGAAAATAAATTGGACGTCTTATACACCGTCGCCTTTTGCGAAAAAGTGAGTTGGTACGAAACTCCGTAACGTCTTTATATTTCGGACTTTTCATTGCAACTTTCGATTTAATATACACAATTCGCAGCCGAAATAATGTAATAATGTAATAAATATTCATATTAGTATTTATCTATTATTATTATTATTATTATTATTATTATTAGGCCCACTTCATAAAGAAGTGCTTCACGATTTGATCTCATCACCAAATATTATTACGGGGTTAAATAAAATAGGTTAAAGATGGGCGAAGCGTGTGACGGGTATGGGAAGAAGAGACATGTACATGGTTTTCTGAGGAAACTTACGAATACCACTTTGAAGAAGTAGGCATATATGGAAAGATATTAAAATGGATTTTAAGTAAAATGATGGGATGGCGTGAACTGGATTAATCTGGCTCAGATTAGAGGCAAGAGGAGGCTTTACAAGAAACAAGGTATATTGTATTCGGATTTCCATAAAATGCAGGATATTTGTTGTCTGAGAAATTTTTGGCTTCTCAAGAAGTCTGCTCCATGGAATTAATCTTTTAAAGTACATCTTGTAATGAAATTTGAAAAACTCTGGAAGGTGATTTCCAATTTCCCACAGCTTACTTAGGCTATATTCGCGAATCCATTTTTCAAAATGCAGAATATATAAGAAACCAATAGTAAAATACGTTAAGCAGGTCCTGAATAAAAATGGTTAGAGGAGAGTTTCACCACTGTATTTTTTTCATTATTCCATAACGTTAGTTGCATAAAAGCATAAATACGACAGAATATTATATATTGTCAAATTAAGTGGCACGGTGTGGACTAAATTCATTTACCTCAGAATAAGGACCAGTGGTTAGCCCTTGCAAAGTCTCGAGTTACAAAATTTCGGGGGATTTATGAACTAAATTATTTAACGTCACTCTGTAACACCGTGTATAGCGGTGAATGGCGCTACGTAGAAAATAAAAGGGGAAGAATTATGAAGCAATTAGTTGTGGCCTGATCTATCAACTACAGCTGGCATTCAATCTGAGATTCGAACGTAGCACCTCCCAAATACAAATCAGAAGCATTGCCGTTTCAGTCAAATGAATTATAGGCCAGACGAATGGTGGTAATTTCCTATGAAGGAGTCTGTGAGTGAGAGAAGTATTGCTGGTTCCAGAAACGAAAAAGCTGCTTGCTCGTACATCGGGTGCTTAACTGGCCCACCTTTTGAAGTTCCACCATCTTGCGTTGCTTTTAAACTTCATCGTTGGTAACCTTTATAGCAGTCTTGTTTACGCGTTGTTAGGAGCCCTCCGTCGTATTTCACAGTTCCTGTCACTTGAATGGGTGCTCAGAGGACGGTGGACCAGCTCAGCGGTTTTGAAACCTTTGCTACCTCAAGGGGAAGAACAGGCTGTTTGTACCGCATCCAACTGCGTCAGTCACGTGACGTCGACTGTGTGTTCACCCTGACGAGCAGTTGCAGTACTTCAGTTTCCAGAAACACACGTGGATATTTCTCACATATTCTCACCGCGTCTTGTCATAGTTTATATTTTCCTGATATCGGGTTTTCATATTTATGCTCTTTTACCTTAATACTGTGTTTCTCAACCAGGGTTCCGCAGGGTGTCTTGAGGAGTTCTGCGATAAATTGTGGAATAAAAATACATTTTGAAATAACGCGCAAAATGTGAAATATCCTTTGAAATATTGCGGGAATTTTTGACTGGCAATGGGCAATACTGGAGTAATCTCTATGCGCTACTAGCAGCCCTTTGTGTGTGTGTGTGTGTGTGTGTGTGTGTGTGTGTGTGGCCTGTAGTAGTTTTCATGGGTAGGAATTCCTAAGGATATGAAATATTATTTTACGAGATTACTATATGGAAGAAATACTGGAAAACATTTAAATCCCAATGGTTTCTATATATACAATCTGATGTAACATTTCTTAAATTCTGCATTTTGTCAGAGAGTGTACTTACGTGTTTCATTTGACTCGCAGTCAACGATGAACTTTTGGCCTTTGTAATGGAAATTTCTATTGCCGTCTGTGAGGTAGGAACTGGCGTTTTTATATATACTAATAGTGAGTGAATTTCAGTCGCCGGCCTCCCGACGTAGAGACCCGTCTTCGATTTCGGATCCATTAATCTGAGATGTGTGGAGAAATAATAACACTGGAACAGATTGTTATTCGGATACTTTGGTTTCCGCCTGTCATTGTCATTTCACCAATACTGCATACTCATCTCCATTTTACTACTTCTCTTATCAGAACTAATCAGCGACACCTGGGCGCCTTTAAACCAGTCAGGTTTTTTTATGGATATCTGAAAGCATTAGGCAGAGAAGCAGTCTTACACCGTCTCAAGATTTAAGGGACTGGTCTGTCACTTAGAACACCCAATTTTGATATCATCTCAGTTCATATGAGAATTTTGGAAAATCTGGCACAGTGACAAGTTTATATTTCTGTTTTCCTGTATCATTATCATTCTTTATATACTCATTCATGTTAAGGCTTTCTTATCAGAAGTATAAGTGGTCGAAACTTCGAAAGCTGCAAACAAAACATGCACGTAAGATGTCGGAGAACATTAAAAAATATATTTGCATTGTTTCTTCAAGAGCTGTTAAAAAAGTTAAGATCTCTGACACCTATCATTCTGTATAATGCGGTAGGTGTGAAGAAATATTTCTTTACAGTTTTCGGCTGCTTTTGCGTTGTGTACTTAAACCAAAAAAGTCAATCGAAGGCATTACGTCAATTATTTACAAATTATATTCCATTTTTCGATCCAAGGTTGATGAAGTAGTTGATGGTAATTCAAGTGTTTAATTCAGAATAAGTGGTTTGTACATGAATTGTCGGTGTGAAAACTCCTTATCTTCTGTGTATAATTCACCTTTATAGTAGGTAGAATTTTCAGTTGGAATGACATTATTTCCTTCTCGGTTGTGATATTATTACCTATTCCAGTACTACATCATCATTTTAAGTAGGAAAACAAACTCTGATGATAAGTTGTATTCTATTTTATATCATTCCATTCTACATTACTTTGATTTATTTCTACTTTTTAAAAGAACAACGATTAATTACATAATTGTATTCTTCTTTAATATTTTTTTAAAGATTAAGAGTCTAAATATTACCTTATTTAAGTCGAACCTCTGGCTCTATTACACAACTAGAACGCAATTATCTTTATTAGACAACAAAATTTGTCTAACAAAGTTAGTTGTGTTGAAACTGATATTGGTTTTTCTCATTTAAATTAAGGCACTTATTAAATAGGAGGCTAGTTGGGCTCCAGAGCTGGTCAAGACGTCTCGGAGAGGAGCAAAGTATCTTTTCTTGCCGTGAATCAAACCCGGATCTTCCAGGTCTTAGCCTAGTCACTATACCGACTTCTTTAGCCCTGTATATTACGCGCTCTTTTCAACGTGCAGTATGTTCCCTTTTTCCTTTTTTCCATGAGGCAATGTCTCGAGAGCACATGATGACTGCGGTTTGAAAATTTCTCAGAATAGTGGAACGACATCTTGCATTGTTGCTTTTATAAATTATAAGTTGTGCAAGGCGTGACATTGACAATATCCTTTGTAGAAATCCTGGTGGGAAGAAATTCTCTTCTTTTAAAGCTGGCGAAATATTTGCGTTGAAGTGTCACTCTTCGTAAAGATTAATTAGATGCGTAGAGACGCAACGCCTACTCGCTATATTTTTGGTTCAGCAGACGCAGTTTAGTTCCTTTTATTGAAACCATAGTTGTATATGCATATACATGGGACATATTGCTGAAAACCGGAATTCACGAGGACTTGTGAAATGAAACAAATGTATCTGGCATTCATTGTCAAATATGCATACACAAACTATTATTAATTTAAATAGCGCGTTATTGTAAACGTAAATTCCATATAACACAGAGGCCCGAAATAATATGTAGTAAATGTGTAATTGATAATTGTATGAAGGCTATTTCCCCCTCATTCACTTTCAAATGTCATTTCCCGTCTAGCGTCAGAAAAGTTTAGTGGACACTTTTAGTATTTAAAGCTGAAGATGTTGTTTCGTTGATGAATATGACATTTCTGACACGAAGTGTGAAAAGTCTCAGTGCGCCAGTTGTTACACTGAATTGCGATATAACATTGCGCTGTGATCGTTTGTTGACACCAGCAGGCGCTGTATTATTCCGCACTTAGCAGAGCCTTATGCTAACAGTGAGGTATATCGATTTATCGCTGGGATCTTCATCTTACTGTAATGTGTTCCATATTCGTGCGTTAAATGAATATTTACACTTATGTAATGAACCATTAAATGCACGCTGGTAAAATATACTTTAACATACATTAACAGTCGTCTACGTGTTTCGGCCGTCTCTGCGAACATTATCAAGTTGCTGTACTGATAAAACATAAGCAATATCCCCTATGGCTCACATTCCTACTCATGTAACGGGGTGTATATCAATTACATGCAATTAACAAACAACATAAACACGCCCAGTTTTATTTGTTCTTAACAAAAATATAAATTTTCTATATTATTCACAATGCATAATCTGTCTTTTGCCAGTCCCAGTGGCCGTGCGATCTAAGGCGTAAGCCTGCGGCCGCTCTCCAGCTGAGATAGTGGGTTCGAATCCCACCGGGGGCATGGATGTCTGTTGTGAGTGTTGTGTGTTGTTAGGTAGAGGTCTCTGGACGAGCTGTCACTCGTCCAGAGGAGTCCTATCCACTGCGTTGCGTCGTCGGGTGTGATCTAGAAACCTCGTGAATTAGGAGGCCCTGTCTCACTGGGGGGCTGTTGCACCAAATAAATAAAAATTATGACTTTTACGACCATGGGGAGCGCTTGAGACAATCACTCTAACTTGAAGTGGTCTTTCTTATACAGGGTGACAGTTTGTTTATATTCTATCAGTATTCTTGCAGAGCATCCTGATGATGGTTGGATAGACGACCGAAACTGTAAATGATTAATAATTCGTGTTAAAACATATTTTATGAGCGTGAATTGGTTGGTTCACTAAATAAGTGTAAATTTTCTGCTGTCTGCAGAGTTTCGAGGTCTGTCTTGATATCGCAGAACACTAGAGGATCCTTTTCCGAACGTCCATGTTTTAATTGGTTTATATACATAAATAGGATGCAGTAAAACCTGAATTGAATGGAAGTAACGTGAATTATGAACAAATATCTCTAAAATATAGGAAATGTTTAATGTTAAAGCTTAAATAACGTGTAAGCAATTTACTGCAGCTTCCCTCAGTATTAATTATTTCACCTTGTATTTATTTACATCATCGCTGCATATTCTGTCTCACGACAAGTCAACAACCACTTCCACAGCGAATTCTCCACGGAGTGCGATCTAGTGCCTCCTCTTCCAATTTCCAGTATCTTCTCTTTTCCTTAAGGTTATACAGTAGATGGCCACATCTTCTTCCTCGTCCTCCCATTCCTTGTATCTTCTATCTGGCCTCCAATTACGTGTTTTATAAGACTTTCCTGCTCAAGACGAGGCCAATCCATTTAGCCTTCCTTCGTTTTATTATATGTAGGTTGCTTCTTTCCTCTTTGTCTCTACGCAGTGAGTCTTTATTCTTCACGTGATGGGTTCAACTGATCTTTCCAGCCTTCTCCAGCAAAATATTTCAAAACTTTGCGGGTATTTATGAACTACTTTCCGAAGTGTCCATTTTCAGCTCCATACAAAACTGTGCTTCTTAGTTAGCTTATATATGCATCCTCTATTTAACGACGCTGCCAATGGCTCAAAATATATAGTCTCAAATCTCAGTATGCTGGGTCAGAGATTATTTAAATTTCTTATGGAAGATTGTTGTCGTTTCCTGATATAAGGCAACATTATGGCAGTTTTCTGACGGACTGAGCATGGGCCGAAAAGGACATAAATGAGGACAGCCTCACTTTGACCGGATATTTGAAATTCAAAGCAGTAGTATTATCCACTCGGCCGCTATGTTCTGTTATGTTTCATTTGGTAAAGGTTTCTGTAGTACTGTTCTTCCTCGAAATTTTGTAGGACAGGAAATTTGTTTCTTCAGTGGGGAAAAAATTAATCGGACCTTAAACAGAGAAGAAAGTGCAGACTACTCATGTAGCTTGCTGTAGAAGAAAGTGAAATAAAGACAGACAAAAGAAAAGAATGAAAAGGGAAGGAAGAATATAATGAATGATGGAAAAGATAAAGGAAGAAAGAAAGGGAATTAAGAAAGATAATATAGAAAAAGGAAAAAAAGAAAGAAAAGGAAGAATCCTATAGTTTATACCGCTAAATATGAGTGTCTACACGTATGCAGCATGAAGTTGTACCTTGCGATCTGAACCAAGCGTACATGTGTTATAAGTGAAGTCTTTATTTACTAGCTTTAGAATTTTCTATGGGAGATTTGCGTATAATTAACCTTTTAAAGCCTACTGGTTGCATGCAACAATAGGTTTAAAATTGAAGAATTTGCATTCTGCCCACACTGTATTTGTTTTGTATTTACCTCAAAACAAACAGCGACTTGTGCCACTTACAGCATAAACTGATTGATTTTTATAACCGAGATGAAAAGTGTTTACAGCGCGGTACGGACTGAGCCTTTGACTAGAGCGGCCTGCTCTTCGTATTTAAAGGGTCAACTTAAACTTCATTTGCATCTTATCTCAAAGCCTTAAAAATGGCACACTGAATATTTTATAAACCTTGCAAAACTATTAAACAGCACTACTCTATTTATATATTCGCAAAGTACAAGTACTGGGTTTGACAGCGGACCAAGTGCTATTCTCATTAAACTCAACGTTTTGATTCTATTCAGATGTATGAAGTGACAGGAACTTTAAATAGACTATGATAACCTCCTTTTAAATTCTTGGTTATTCCCTTTCATTTTCATTTCCCTTCCATATCATTCGACATACGGAGAGAGGAGAACGGATATTTGAGAAGCACGAATAATCCAAAACATGTGTTTTATTGAACCATGAACAGAAAATAAAACTAATGTATTTATTATATACTACGTAATACATACGTATCTTATTGCTTACGTAACTCTTCTGTGATTTTTGTTTGGTCGAGGGTTCTGTTAGAATACTCGGCGCTAAATTACGTTATTCCTACCTTCATAATTAGTCGTTAGAAACTTACGATTGCGACCGGATAATCAGCAAACCGTCTAATCCGCACACACCTTAGCGGGATTACGATTAATGACCTGAAAGGCAACAGCGCTTTTCATTATTCTGTCATTCACGTATTAATGTAGTATGAGAAGGCGCCTTTGTCAGGATGCGTCTTGGGTTTTTCAATGTTGCATTTGTTAGGTTTCATTATTATTACTAAGATTTTGATATCCATCGTCTTGCAGAAAGTGATTATATTTGTGAAATTTACAACTATCTGCTCCCAGTCTTTTATTAACCTTCGTATCGTGCTAGATTCTTCGCGGTTAGACCCTGTGTTGGCTTCATATCTTGTAAAACAAGTCAACTGCAATAAAATATACAAATTTTAAATACCCCCGTCGTCACAATTATTCCATCAGACTCTGCCGAGAAGCACGTATAACACGGCATTCAGAATCCTACCAACGCACCATTTGCGTATGTAAATGTATAATGCTTATATAAACTGTCTCACTTTTGTTTCTGTTCCGCTCTTCAATTACGAGTAGTTAATAATCGAGAACTTTAAAATTAAATTAAAGGACAAAATCGGAATAATGGGTAGCCCAAATGTCATTAAACGAAAGACATTCTAGTCAAAAGCTTTGTGCCGGTACAGGTTTAGGCCAGTTCGCATGTAAAAGGGTGTTGTGCCTTTATATTTGTGCACAGAGGTAGGAAGAGCTCATCTAAAAAAATTGATAAGCTGTAACGACGTGTACAGCGTATATTGATGAAAATTTAGGAAGTGACTGACTGATTTTTTGGGCCATACTGTACACACTTTTAGTGATGGAGAGTCTTTCGTAAGAATTGTGGATTTCTGCAGACGTGTGACTTGTTCCATTTGCTTTAACGAGCTCTTTCAGAGTTATTTACAAGAACAAAATTAATGGCGGGCAATTTGTATATTCATGCTTTAGCAAATGGAACGATTTCTTGATTTTGATCTTTAATTAAAATTTACAACTCTGGAGACCCATTAATACCGGAGCCGTGTCATATTCATTGCGCCACATATCTGCCCCTCTACCACTAGAAATGAGAACAGATGTAGCATTATTACTGTCGTTAGCAGTGGTGACAGGACCAGATAAACAGCACTACGGTACAGCCCCATTTTAATGCTCCACATCACCCCTAGTTTATAGCATCGGTTTTAGTGTCAGAACTTCTGTGGAGCAGCCATGTTGAGCTGCGACGTGACACGAACCTACGATATTTCCACGCCCACTTTTCATTACAACGCAGTTAGTAGGTACGACTGACACCCAATGATACCGAAGCGGGGCGACTCAAAGGGAAAGAGATACACATCTGTAAATATCATAGTGATGGAAGGTGACCCAAGTTAGTTAGAAAGACGGGACTTCCGGCCAATTATCGCGGTCAGCCATGCGCATTCGGCCATGCTAGAAATGGCTCCACCGGAAGTCCGGATGTAGTTCAGTGTTCCGATTCCCAGAATTGTTTAGACACAACATTGACCCTATCGTCCAGAAGGGAAAATAAATTTAACAAAAACACCAAGAATGGTAGATTTTAAGTTGTACTTACTTATAATTAAATTTATAGTTAAGAAAACGGTGGACAGCGTCTAGGCTGTTACTACGGAGGCCGGGTTCAGTCCGAAGTTAGATCATGTGGGGTCTGTAATGCAGAATTGCGCTTCGCAAACTAAGTTTCGACAGAACTTTGTGTCGTGAGCAGTTGGTATTTTGTCGCGAGAAATGTGACCACCCATTTGTATTAATCATAACAAATCATAATTAATCATAACTGTGTGTATGACAGTTTTTAATAATAAGAATGGTTCGTGTGAGCTTGTTAATTTTTATGTCATTAAAACCATTTATCAAGTACGTAGCGAGCGGCAGAAAAATGATTGAGCGCTGCTGATGTAGAAGATGGCACTGGGACAGGATTTTCTTCGAGTAACTCTGTTTCCCCCCAACAGTATTATTCCGTAAGAGCTCCGTACACATTCATTTGTCTATCACCGACAATACACAATCCTTTATCTTGACAGTATGTTTAAATAACGAGCGTACAAAGTGGTTAGGAACGAAGATGATCTGTGAGTAGACAGTGGTGAAGGAGAGAGAGTAAAAAAAATCGTAGAAAAATGAAGACGATAAGTACAATATTTTGTATTATAGCCATAGCTTTTCTGCTGGGGAAACTGCGGCCTGCTTAAATAACTCATTTCTAATTTCTCCAGCATGAAGTTAGACCTAATATAAGATCACACTCAAGGCTTCCAGGTTCTAATTTTATGTGGCATTGTTTCATGCTATATTCTCTGCGGCTGCGCACAGGAATGAAGTCGTATAAACAATTCTTGGCATATTTTACTTTACAGATTTTGTGTATCGCTCCATGTTTCAAAACAAAATTGCACCACGTGTGAGGTACAGGATGGTTCCCTTTCTTGACGCTGTGAAATTATGAAAAATTTGCTGATTTTTCGGAGGCCCCTACTTCCTTCAAAATAAAAATGGAGAGAGCAGGTTGCTCCATATCATTAGTAATTTTCTACATTAAGAAACAACTGGGGAGACCTAGGCGTAGATGGGTGGATAATATTAGGATGGATCTCCAGGAGGTGGAATGTGGGTATATGGACTGGATTGGGCTGGCCCAGGATATAGACAGGTGGCGGACGCTTGTGAGTGCGGTAATGAACCTTCGGGTTCCGTGAAATGCGGGGAATTTCTTGACTAGCTGCAAACC
>Ga0123352_10003118_pt1 | contig 23761 bp, 16 predicted proteins | sample TergutLab28metaG_FD_89700 | JGI IMG/M metagenome (GOLD analysis project Ga0123352, IMG submission 89700) | Labiotermes labralis P1 segment gut microbial communities from Petit-Saut dam, French Guiana - Lab288 P1 | ecosystem: Host-associated > Arthropoda: Insects > Digestive system > Gut ...
GTGAAGTGTGTGTGTGTGTGGTGTGTGTGGTGTGTGGTGTGTGTGTGTGTGTCTGTGGGGTTTGTGGTGTGGGGTGTGGGGGTGTGTGGGTGGGGTGTGTGTGGGGTGGGTGGGGTGTGGGGGGGGGGAGGGGGGGGGGGGGGGGGGTGAGAGCTTGTGTTGGCGGTGTATTCAGCAAGGTATGTAAACTCATACTCCCGACTAGCCCACCACAGACACCTAAAGAGGACTTGAATTACATATGCAGCCACATTTTATCAACAATCAGATTTTACCATAACGACCTACTGTTGTATTTAATTTTATTATCTTAATAATTTATAACTTTGGCTAACACAACCTATAAGCTCCCTGAAGATGGTGCGATGGCACCGAAACATGTTGGAGAAATTATAATATAATTTTATGCTAATTATATGTGTATTTGTTGGTATATTAATAAATATCTGTATTACTTTATACTGCAATGTGTTTCTCTCAGCTGTAACTTTTCTCATCACATATTCCATCATGAGATTGAACAGCAGTGGTGCCAGGTCATCTCTAATTCCGTAGAGTTTGACATGTGTGTTTGGAGTTGAACTTTTGCTACCATATTGTCCATTGTTGCTTTTACCAGCCTTTTCAGTTTATTGGGAATTTGGAAATGTTGCAATACCTCATACATCTTTTCACTTCTAACACTATCATAGGCTTGTCTGAAGTCTGTGAAGGCTAGATAGACACTTATGTTGTATTCCCGACAATTCTGTAGTATTTATTTCGCTGTGGAAATCTGATCGATTGGTCATCGTCCTTGCCTGAGTCCTGCCTGGTGTCTTTTTTCTATGTAAGGTTGTAGTTTATTTTTCAGAATGGTGGTGCAAGTTCTGTAAGTTGTACATAGTAACAACATGCCTCTGTAGTTCGGCAGTTTCATTTGTCCCCCTTCTTGTGGAGTGGGCACATAATATTTAGTTTCCACTCCTCTCACAATCTTTCTTTCTCCTATATTATGCCCGCTAAGTTGTGGATTTTATTTATTACTTCTTCTCGTCACACCTGAGGAGTTCCACTGGTATGCTGTCTATGCCCAGTGCTTTATTATTGTTTAACTTCTGTATGGCCAACTGGGTTTCTTGCTTTGTAGGTGAGTGTATTCCCCTTCCCCACTCTTTATGTTTGGTTCTGTTTTATGTGTAGTGCCGCTGTTATATTTTTATGTTAATTTTTGTTTACTATCTCATCAAAGTGCTCCTTCTATCTCTTATAATCTGTTCCTTGTCACCAGTTGTGTTCCCTTTTGTATCTTTCTTTTATCTTTTTTTACCATTCTGTATGCCTGTCTGGGGTTGGTTTCTTAAATTCCTTTTCCTCTGCAGTTAATTGTTGGTTGATAACCTGTCCCTTTTTCTTCCTGCATGCTGTGTGCACCCAGTTCCGTTTCTCATATTCTGCTTTTTTGCTTTTGTTGATCTAGCTAAACTTGTCTGGTATGCCTTATGCTTTTGCTTCATAAGTTATCTGTACTCTTCATCAAACCATTCCTTTTTATCCTTCTTTCTGTCCTCATATCCCAGTATATCAATTGCTGTGCTTTTCATATCTGTTTTTTTTTTTGCCATTGTATTTCCACATCTCTGCTTACTTCTTTTTCTACTGCTTCTTATGTGCAGGCCTTATTTAACTTCATTCTATATTCATCCCTAATGCTGTCCTTTCGTAGCTGTTCCAGATTGATTTTCTGTCATTCGCTTAGTAGGCCTAATGTGCTTCCTTGTTTGTATCCTTGACTTATATATGCCTTTCACTAAGTAATGGTCTGAATCATAATTAGCTCCTCTGTATATCCTTGCATTTGCGATGCTTGTGGCCTGTCTTCTATCAATTAATATATGATCAATATGGATTGTTGTTTGTCCATCTGGGGATACACAGGTGGCCTTGTGCATATCTTTTCATGGGAACTTTGTAGATATTATCACCAAATTCTTCCACTGGGCGAAATCTGTTAATAGTTTCCCGTTCTCATTAGATGTTTTATGCAGGCTTTATTTCCCTATAATTGTGTAATATTCTCTTTCTTGTCTGTTTTTAGCATTTGTGTCCCCTAGGATGATTTTGACATCATTGTTTGGAGCCATATCGTGGCATCTAACTGAGCACTAAAGTCCTTTTCCTTCTTGTTTATATCCTCCATCAGTGCGCGTATGTTTATAGAAGCTATATTTCTAATTTTGTTTTCATTCTTAGGGTACATATCCTTTCATTGATTGGTTGGAAGCTTAGAATGTTTTCTTTACGTCTGTTGTCTACTATAAAAGCTACTCCAAACTCCCTTCTGACTGTGTTTTTTGTGGTCTGTGGCAGTGTATGAGTTTTAAAGTCGATTATTGCTGCCCCTTGCCATCTGATCTCCTATATGGCCATAACATGGATGTTGTACTTTTTTTTTTGCTTTTTTTTTTTTTTAAACACAACATCCGAACCCATCACAAACAAGGAACGACACGCTACCACAATGCCATCATAGCAACAAGTGATATAAGTAACTTTAGCATGAACTGATAGCTCCCTGAAGATGGTTTAAATGTAAACCGAAACATGTCAGAAATTTCAACTATTTTAACAAATTAAAGTTTTATAGTGTCATTAAAAAGTGTGCATGTGTTGGTGAATATATGTGAGTTGTACTGTTTTGTATGTGGTATTAATTCTATTATCGATCCTGGTCTGAGCATTGTTCTAATATTCCATGTTCGAAATGCAAATTCTGTAGCCAGTCTTCATAGCCATTTGATTCCATTTCCGAGACTTTGGTTGAAGTTTCATAATACTTATGTTGTGTGGGATGGGGTTGTTAGCTTCATGCCCACCCCACAACCTGGAGGACCAGAGTACCCCTTTCTGTCTGGGTCATCACCTTTAACATTTCTGGCATGGGAGGCCCTACCAGTAGCACAACTTTCCCCAGCATAGCTCTAAGCATCATTTGACCACAGAAGCCCCATCACTGCATCAAAGTGTGCATACCTTCAGGGGGAAATTTGATCTAAACCCAGTAAACTGTCATTTTATTAACATTGCTTTGCTTTCACAACTGTCGTTTGTTTTCGGTTTCTAGGATGTAAGATAACATGCTCATCATCCTTGCATCTTGCTTAAATGCGGGAAAGGTCATGGATAAAGAGGCCTTGTGGAGAGGTCCATTAAAGACTCCCTTTTCCAGGGAATGACAGGGAAATCTTCCAACAGAGTTTTACATTTTAATGTTAATGTTTAGTGCTTATTGAGATTCAGGTAACTGTTCGTTATTATGAACTAAGGTATTGCCTACAGGCATGGTCAGGCATAATGTTGAAGTAGATTCCTTAAATATAAAAAGTAAATAAAAGATACATAAATATGTGCATCTGAATTATATTCAACCACTCATGCTCAGATATTTCAGTTACAATACATAGATTGCACATTACTGTGTGTTGCATGTAGCATGCAAATTTTCTGTTCCAAGATGCCATCTAACAAAGCCGCGAGTTTGTAGTTGGAAGATAGTGTTGCTTGTATAAGATTACAGTAGAGATTTTCAAGGTTGCTTGGCTTATGCAACTGTTCAAGCAAAGGAGTTTTATCTCCTGTTTGTAATTTAAATATCAGCATGACAATTGCAATTTTGTGCAAATACATCACCTTTTTATCATATGGGAACCAGATATGGAAGCAAGTAATTATACAAAATGTATTTTTTGCTTAACCTTTGAATAGTGTGGTGTGGTCTGTCAGACTGCTGGAATTTCCTGCTTGCCGTGAACATCCTCTTCCTGTTTAATTGAGTCATCCTACTGCTTACCTTTTGGTCTTTGTGTGGGCTGAGTTATTGAGTATTGTGAATTCACAGAAGCTTGTTATATGTGACTTACTCTGCAAAGAAATCTTTCAGCATTCTAGTAGACCCTACTGTATTAGGTACACAATTATATTTATGTTCAGCTCGGTTTTATTTCATCATTTTTATTTAAATATATTGCTGTATTTTTAGTGGTGTGAAATTAAATTACTGTTTTACACGACCTGTAACCTCAATTATAGGGAATTTTATTGTTTGACTTTGGATTGGTGACAAGTGGATGACTGTGATTTAAATTCTGCATGATGATACTGGATGACAGCAGGTGCTAGCTCTTCAAAATCAAAGAACATCTTCACTGCAGTTACACAGTCTGAAGATTATTATACGAGTATACTATGTTTGAAATAATTTCTGGCGGAGGTAACTCCCTCTGCCTTAAAATGTATACGGAGTGCCTTCATAGGTTTACATCTTCTTGGTTTGTATGTCTCAAATAAGGTTGTTGGAGAAATCCTGAAGTTTCTGATGTTTGAAACCAATTGTTTACTGACAGCATGCTGCTGGAGATTGTTCTCTGGTAAAATAAGAAAGTTTGCAAAATCAGGTCTCAATACACTAGCAAAGACATTTCACTTATTCAGAAAGCATATCTAGTTGTGTTTTATGAACCCTACTAGCTACCTCTATTTTCAAGTCTGGTCTTGAAAGTGTAGTAAGCTTTTTTTGCAACTAATGGACCTGACCAAGACAAAACTGTTTGCTTATTTTGACTATATGTTTGTGATTGGACAACAGCACCATCATGGACAAAAGAAGAGATGATGCCTGTACAGTTATTTCTGAAGTACTGAGTGTACTAATCGAAAACTCTAAAAGATATTTTTACTTGCTGCAATACTATGCGTTGATGAAGTGTTTGTTGCTTGTAAAGGTCACTGTAGTAGAAAGTTTGCATGCCCAAGTGACCATCTAAATTAATTTGATTTGAGGGTTTTATGTCTCACTGATCGAAGGAGCAGCCATCTACTTTATGGCTGCGTGGGCACCAGAACAGGATCAGACAGGCACACCCAGTCCACTGAAGAAAAAAACTTGTTGTTCCGTCTCAGGCTGTCATGAGCTTCATGAGACCAGTCCATGTGGGATGTATGGTGGACAAGCTGGGACTAGGACAGGGTTTTCTCTAAGTACTTTGGTTTTTCCTTGACAGCATCATTCCACCAATCTTTTGTACAGACTCATTCATCTGTCACCAGAACTATATTCTGTTAGCATCTTGCAGGATTGTTGACTTGCACATTCAAGAAGATGTTTATGGCAACCTATATCAAAGACCAGTCAGCATGTCATGGCCGACAGTTGCTTTAGTTTAGTACACTCTGTACTGTTAAAGAGCATCAGAAAGTAGGTATTTCTTACTCTGGAAACCCAAAGAAAAACAAACTAGGAATTCCTTTCAAATATCCACCTTCTCCATCTTCAGAAGTAAACTATTCAGAGTATGGATTTAGTGAAGACATGCAGTTGTCATACAGAACCAAAAAATCCAAGGCATTGTGGGATATCATCAGTGTGTCATTGTACTGGAGATGATCCTGAAACTGGAAGACTAGAAATTGTAAATTTTTATAACCTCACAAAATATGGTGTTTACAGCCTAGAAGTGTCCAGATGCACAAAAAAATGGCTTAAGGCAGTATTTGTATGGTAAGAGATGTCAGCACTGCAAACGCATTAAGCATGAAACATATAGGAGAGTAACTCATGGAATACATAAAATACAGAAGATTTTTGAACACACATGTGTACCTAAAAAATTAAGGTTTACAATCAGAAGAGCACATGGAACTGATAAAGAAGCAACATGTGTTGCTGACTGCCCATCTAATGACCATAAAATGTGCTATACCTGCCCCCCCCCCCAAATTAAAGGGGAAGACAATATCCCTGCATCACTTTGCAGCATCCAATTTGCTTGAATCCTGCTAAGAAATTCTGCAAAGACTCTTATAGGATGATTGATTTTATAATTTAAATTACTTTTTCGTAATCATTACGTGTAAATAATTTGTAATGTTAGAATTTTTCACAGTCATTTTAAAGAAGGCACAAGTCTGGTGGGATATGACACCATGTTAACTAATAATTATGGACATTTCAAAGGAACTAGCTGCTCAATCTTCTAGGTATGTGGACTGCTTAACTCCTGCAGAGGGATGCAGTGAGCCACTCTGCAATGTCAATAACTGTTTACCAACTGGCACGGCATAATGTCTCAGAAAACCTGATCCTCCTGAGTAAAGAATTAGCTGAATGATTTCCAAACACGCATGCTCACATGCATGCACATGATATATATATGTTTGGCAAACAGTTCTTTTGTATCAAAACCTGCAAGCACTCTGGCAGACTGCATTATGTGAGTTCTGGGCAACTGCCATTTAAGGGATAACTGTAGTGTGATGTTTTCACATGCTTAATTTGATGTGTTTGGAATGCCTTCTCATAGGTATTGTACTCCTAAGAAAGTGCGTATGAGGAACAAATTTCAAAGATGGATGCTGGCATCAAGAGGAGAGAGATTCCTCATCCCAGGGCCTGTGCAAATCCACTGTCAGCCATCACATTCTAGTAAGTTAAATTTGTAATATTCTGGTATTTGCTGAATGAAGGGTATTATTATAATAATAATTTTATTATTTATGTTGCATTATTTATTTACATGAATATTCATCTTGGCACTCTCTTAGCCAGTTGTTATTATTAATCTTAATATTCAGGAAACTGTCTTTAATTAATCCTTATTTTACCTTGTCTGCCATACTGAAGAATAGACAGTTTTATGGTCTGTATGTCTGCTGCTGCCTCCCTAATAATTTTCAGTTGTGGTGAGAGAGTGCAATGTGGTGCACTGTGCATCTTGTATTTCTATAGCAAGTTAAATGCTGCTGTTCATGTTTGTCCATTTAAAACAGTGATAACTGGATGTGCCGCCTGCTTTATATTAAACCTCTGCATCTTGCCCTCTGAGTGTGCTTATGTATAAAGTATGATTTTGGGAATATATGACACGTGTTTCCCTGAAGAGCAAGAATATCTTGGATATTCTTAATGGATGTGCTTTGTGTTTTCTTTGTGGTAGGAAGAGAACTGTTAAATTTTGTAGATGAACTTCATACTTCAAAGGCTTAATCACCAACGTAAGAACTTCTTATAAAATGGTGCATTATTACTTTTATTCTCAGTTGGCTGTTGGGTACCTTCAAGAAAGGTTTTAAGAAGGACTTAGAAATAGATGACATGTACACCACACTTGCTGAACATCGTTCTGATTATTTGGGGGACAGACTGGAGAGGTGAGATTTATATATGTATAATTAATAAGAACTGTATGTGTGTGTGTGTTTGTGTGTGCATACCATTGTGTAAAGGCATATGGAACTGTGCCACTGTTACGAAGTGGCACATGACATTATACAGAGTTATCAAAACATTGCACATATTCTTTCAACCTGATCTTCTTACAGAACAAGACAGACAATGTATGTGCCGTAGGGAGTCTTGATTTGGAGGTCAGGTCTTGTGTGAGGGTAATTGGAAAGCACTGTGTACCCTTCTGCTACACCTGACCTCTGGTTGAGGATTAATCACTGATCCATGCAATCCTAATTCAGTCTTATTAACATACTAGTATCTGTATCTCCTCTATATAAGACTGGTGGTAAAACTATGTTATGTGGAACTGTAAAAGGAATAAATTTTGTGATGTACAGAATAAAAGTGTCTCATACATGGTGGTAATTTCTTATTTGCTTCAGGTTGTGGAATCAGGAGCTGGAGCAAAGAAATGCCAGAAATAGAAAACCTAGTTTGTTCAGAGTTCTCAGACGTTGCTTTGGCGTTCATGTTATTCTCTTGGGGCTAATATTGGCAACTGTGGACTTCCTTTTCACGTGAGCAATTGTGCATATCAGGTTTCTGTCATCTATTTAACTTCTTGAGTGACTTACTATGGATTTTAGAATGTGAGTGCTCACAAAAGCCTGTCAGTCAGATCCACAGCATGATGGCTTTAAGTTTCTTTATGGAAGAGATGGCCTGCAGATATTGTGTATAACTGTGACTGAATTGAATACATAATGAGTCATATACATATTGTTAGAATCAGGTCTCCAGCTCGGAGTTTAGTTATAGGGTTAATAAACTTCCCATTATAAAGAGCCTACTTGTTACACAGTTGTTTTCATATCTTCTTACTGATTAAGTTTGCAGGATGTTTTTACAGTTTAATAACCTAGGTATAATATTTGAGGATTTCACAGCAAATAAACGCTCCAATAATTGTCCAAGAGAATTTTTAGACCCTCTGTTTCTTTTAAGAGCTAATTGCTTTATATTTGTATTTGACTTGTTGCCCATCACTACCTTTCCTGCAATTTAGGGCCAGATTTAAGCCAACTGTAGCAAACTATCTTGGTCATGATCACCCCATCATGTGGGTTGACAGGATCTGCCCTGTGTGTGCTACTACTTCGGAAATGGATTTTTCACCCTCGCCTGGGTGGACAGAGTCCAGAAGGGTTAACACAGACCACATCTGTAGGCATTAAACAAATATCAAACATTTTTGTAAGGTACTGGTCATCTTCCAGTATGCAACAGAATTTGTTTTGAAATTTTTGTGCATGTTCTTTGGTCTATGGCTAGAACTACAACAGGCCATTATTTTTCCTCCTCCTCCTTTCATGTTATTCGTAACCATAATGCTGTTTCTCATTTGATACATAACATATATGCTTGACAAAGTGACAACAGTTGAACCAGCAAAATGTGATGTCTTAGAAAACTGCTTAAGAGAGAAGTTTCTGTTTAATAATAATTATTGAGAAGAAAATAATTTTTCATTGCAGTGGGTGCAGTATGTTAATATCTCTGCTGCAGTAATTGTTAACCAACAGAATGGTTTCAGTGTACCTCACATAATATTCACGATTCTCATTTATAAGCCCTGCTGTCATTGTTTTTTAACATTTGACACTGCTGGCTGTACAGAACATTACTAGTGCTGATTGCTTTCAGACAAGTTTATCGATGAAGTAGAACCAGGGCAGCATAGTTGGTGTAGTGATTGCACTAAGGGCTGGACAGTCTGGAATTTGATTCCTGTCAGGGGCAAGGTACAACTTTCTTCTCCAAGACTTCCAGAGTGGCTGTAGGGCCCACCAAGCCTCCTACTCATTATTAGGAAGTCTTTCTATACCTAGGAGAAAGGTGGACAGGCCGTGAAGTTTACCACCATTTCCATATGGTGCAAAGATTAAGAACGAATGGAACTAATTCTATCCCCCCACCCTACCCCCTTAATGCCTTCATGATTTGGACAAGAAAAATTTTGCCTTTGCCTTTTCTAATGCTGAAGTGTTGTGACTGTTAACGTCATGTGTAGCTCTGTTTACTCACATGTACATAATGTCACTCTGGATCAACATATTTTGTAATAAATTTACTATTGTAGTCCTTACTGATAGGTCTAAATTGTGCAATATCAAAACCATTAATCCTCTCTTGTTGAAGAATGGTCTTTTGGGATCTTTTAGTTTGGTAGATGGTTAAGTTTGTGATATTTTAATTGTACTAATGCTTCAAGTTGATCCTAATGAGGTGAATCTTATTGTGAAAACCTTTTATTCTCTGCTTATATTAAATGGAGATAAGAATTTTGGATTCTTGCAAGATTTCGTGATAACTATTATTCTACTTTATGCTATACTGACACTTGTTTGGATTAAGTTAACCTGAACTTAGGGAGATAAATATTTTCTATTACTGGTATTTCCTTCATACTGTGTGTAATATGACTCAAATACTAAGGTGTGCTAAATGGTAGTAGTGTACCAAAATATTATTTTTTCTTTTGCATGAGTGTGATGCATTTTGTATGTTGCAATGTGTAGGATAACTCAGCCCCTATTTTTGGGAGGATTTATCAGGTATTTCTCACCAGAGGACAGCGTGAGTCGAAACGCAGTTTTTATGTACGCTGGTGCCATTGTGACATGTTCAGCTATTAGTGTGACTGTCAAACAGTCATTCATGCTAGCCATTTTTCATCTGGGCATGAAGATACGAGTTTCTTTATGCTCCCTCATGTATAGGAAGGCAAGTACATGTTTAGTCATATTTATACCATAGTAACCAGCAACTAACTGCCTTTTCTGTAGTATAGTTTCTCTCTTGTTAAAGTAGTTGGCACTGTATCTCATCATACAGGCTGTACTAAATTGAAGTTAGTACAGTTTTATGTAGCATACCATATTTACCTGAGTATAGGATGGAGAATTTTGTTTGTAATGTATCTTCAACAAATTTGGAAGTTGCAATAATATCAGGCACAGTTAAACATGTTCTGTGTACAGAGCAAATGTTTTTCTGTGTGCTGTGACTAGGTGAATAGAGAAAAGTACACAGTTGCTGCGGTAATTATACACATTATTTTGTACTCATTATTTCATTATTGATAATCCTGACAGCTCATTTTTTTGTTAGATTATAGAAGTGAGAATTTGTGAATGTTCAGGTATTCTATAAGAGTAATGGATGAGTGTGCTAAATGGAAAGGTGCAGCAGCATCTAAAATACCAGGTACAACATATCGCTGTGACAGTGCTAATTTGAAATTAATAGTAACTCAACATGCTGAAGAAACCATAACCTTTATCATAGTGTGGAAATTCTGTGTTGTGGAACAGCATGTATGATGCTGGGAAAAACATAAATATCTAATACTCAAGGGAGCATATCCATTCCAGACTGGATTTTCTGGACTCAAGTAGAAGAAGTCAATACCATTTACAACAGTATCGTGGAATTTGTGTTAGAAAATAGTGCAAATGATCTTCCCAGTACAAAAGAGACAGTACAAAGGAAGGCATTGAAAGTCACTACATTCCTGAAGGTTCTGTGACAAGATTTGAAAATCAGTGATGGTTGGGCAGTTAAATGTATGCATTTTAAAGGGTTAGTTCATTACTGGAGAATAAAATTAGCACTAAGTTTTCCCACAGACTGCCTTGAAAAATTAATATCTTAAACAGTGCTAATAATTAATTTGGGCCAAAAACGTAACTATCCCATAGGACATATGTGTCCAGCAGTTGAAACCAAGTCATTTTTCATATATTTCTTCTCATGTGGTGTTAAGAACAGTTGATACAAATACAGATGAGAAGGCAGTGTACATATAAACATAACACTGGGGTACATTCATGTAACCAGTATGCAATGTGCGTGTGCTGTATTGTCATCTGTGGCCTGTCTGGCTCTACTGTATTTTTCCATATCTTATAAAAAGCACAATTTTTGGAAAAAAGTTGTTGATCAAAAATGTGTGTTTTGATTTTCTGTACAATTTTGTCTGTAGAATTTCTCATTCAAGGAAGAATGGAGTGAGATATCATAAATGTACATAGGTCTTTATGTAAAGTACCCAATTTTTCTTGTCAGATTTGAATGAAATATGTATTTTCTCAATAGATTTTAAAAAAATATGTAACTATCTAATTTCATGAAAATGTGTCAAGTGGGAGCCAAATTTTTCCATTCGGATGCATGGACAGACATACATGATGAAACTAATAGTTGCTTGTCACAATGTTGTAAATGTGCCATAAAAATTTACAGTGCATAGGGTTCAAAAACTTTATTTTTGGGATTTCAAATTATTGGGGATTTCTGACACATAATACCTGCAAATTTGTATATTTTTTTGGTTGCCATATTATACATCCTGTTTAAATTTAGTACTCTGTATTTCAGGCATTGCAGTTGAGTAAGATGGCTCTGAGGGAAACAACTGTGGGTCAGGCCGTAAATCTTATGTCCAATGATGTGAACCGATTTGACCAGAGTGCCCTTTTTTTTGTGTACCTATGGTTTGGCCCATTAGAGACACTTGTTATATCATATTTAATGTGGCGTGAAATTGGTTTTGCTGCATTTATTGGAGTTGGAGCCATCATGCTTATCATTCCTTTACAAGGTGTGTGTTTGCAGAAAATCATATGAAACTGGAAGTTGTGTGTAAATGAATATAAATATACAACTTCTTAATAGTGTGTTCCACATATGTGGGAAGTGTCTCTTTCAGTATTTTAATGTAATCTCCGAAGGGCCATGGCAAATTCAGAATAACATAGGTTTCACAAATTCATAGAATGCAGCCCAAATCCTGAGATGACCAACCTTCTCTTAAGATTATGTTGTTCTGGGTTTTAACACCTTGAGATTGTGTAGGTTATTACCACCACTTCATAGGTAACTGTTGCTTTCGTTTTCAGATCACTACTATATAGATTGAAGCAGAGGTTTCTGTAAAACATTGGTAAACCACCTACAAAACTTTGTGGCATCATAACCTTGTACATCCTTACCACCTATATGTATTTGTATGTTTGGTGTGCCTGTCTAGCTCAGTATAGTAGGTGAGACCTCTTTGAGATATGGGTGGGGTTCATAGAATATGATTTTTTTTGTTGATTGTACCTGAACTTTTATTTTATTACTGCTGTCTAGCTGTCCAGTTAACTGTTTTAGGAATCGGATGGTATATCTGTTAGTCACTATAACTGTTTGCCTGTTGAGCTGATAACAAGCACACCTCAGTAAACACCTGTCCTTCTCATAGTTTTGTGATGAACTGTCTCTAGATTCTTGTGACAATAATCCACTCTTATATACGCCTGAATGTTATGAACTCGGACTGCTCCCTTCATGTATCAGAATTTCCCCTCATGGTTGAAGAATTTATTTGAATGAGATCATCGAACTCATGGTGAAGAATTTATTTGAATGAGATCATCGAACTCAAATGGTTACATTGGGTTGAAGGTTTGTTGTTGTCAGGTGCCCTTGTACCCTATAGTAAATTATGACTACTTCATTTTGTGCCCATGCATTTTAGGAGTTAGTCAGTGAGGCTATTATGTCCTTTGTGGTTGCTCACAGGGTATTCAAACCATAAAGTTTTCTAGAGCAATGGCCGTCAACACCTCATTGAAGTTTTCTTCGATGGACCTCTGTTGTGTGTTGATGATGGACAGCAAGGACTTGAGATGTGTGTACTACACTTAGTCATCATTCTGTTGTATACGAATGGCTTTGAACTGCTCGTAACTGAGGGCTAGCTAATGTTTTGCCTCATAAATAAATGTGCAATGCAGTGTTTGTCTATAACCTGGAAGATAAGAGGATGAACTTTCACCACCATGACAGCCGCACTCTCATCACCCATCTGTTAATTCAGATAGCAGTCTGTGCTCTTCCTTTGGGTGACATGTGTAATGTTAAACATCTGACAAGTCTGTGCAGAATTTAAAAGCAAGTTTGAACAAGAGGAGGGGCTGTCTTATGGACTTCAGTATTTGTGATGTGCATGGTGTAAAGGGAGACCATTATCTTGCATAGTAGTCAGAAGCTAAAACTTGCAAACTTACAAGGTTGGAACACAGGTTCCTATAACTACTCGAATACTGCCTTTAATCCAGGAAGCAGTATTCATGCTGAGGTGCTGTGCAAACACAGCTGGTATTGATTGTATTTGCATTTGGTTGTTAATCATGCTTTGTTGTCTTTATCAGCATATTTTGGAAAGTTGCTGTCTACGTATCGTCTTCGAACAGCCAGAAGAACAGATGAGCGTGTCAGATTTATGAATGAAATAATAGTTGGCATCCAGGTTATCAAAATGTATGCTTGGGAGAAACTGTTTGCTCATCTTGTCTCTCTGGCTCGCAAGTAAGTTCCTTTCAGTCTTGTAGCAGCTTCTCCAAATGGTGACACTGCAGGTATTCTACCATACCAAATACAGCAACAAGCCTGACATAGTCATGGGCATAGTGACAGACCAAAAATTAACCTCATGAAATAGCCATGACCTTCTTCTGGTAATTTAACCTTTTTGAATATTTAAATGTCATCCCAAGGTCTTGAACCATGTGAGTGAAAGGAGGTCTGAAGTAGTTAGTCTTGTAGTATGTCTTTCTTTAATCTGACATTGAAGCAGAACAGTCATGCCTATCTCTGTAATTTATTGATCTTAGTTATGAGCTGGTAAGTTAACAGGTATGAAATTTAGTGTGTATAATCTTAGGAACACTTGTCTGTGTGGGATTCAAAATTTTAATGCATTCAGCTGAGTTAGAAAATCTTGTTGAATGTCACAACAGAATTGCAGGTACAACTAACAACAGAGTCCTTGTGGCAGCTAACAGTCTATTTGTCCAGGCAAGAAATTTTCCACCTTTTATGAAACTTGTATATCCATTGATATGTTCACACGTGTGTTAACTTTCAACCAAAAATTGCTTTATGGAGAGAGCTGTGTAGAGTAATGCATTGTTGTAATAAAGAACCAAACCTTTGTGTGTGGACAGATTTTAATTGGGCAGTTCCTTTGATATTGTGGAAGAAGAATGTGTAAATTTTGACCTTTGACTTGGGACATTGTATGTGTCTTCATTTGGGATATTAGAATTTGTTCCCAAAAGCTGTGTGAACAAATTTTTTATTTATTTGTTGCTCATTGCTGATATTTTTCCAGTGTTTGAGTTTATGAATTTGCCTTGTGGGAGCACCCTCTGTTACATTTAATGTCATTTCTGCTTGAAGTTGTTTATCCTAAACAAGAATCTCATTCTTGTCACTCTTGCTTCCCCATAAACATGCTGTATGATATGGTAAATAATATGTGTGGAATGTTTTGCAACATTCACTATATATAGGGTGATCAAAAAGTCTCTATGCACCTGATGATTACAATACAGAAAGTTAGAAGTAATGTTCAAAGTGTCCCCCATCAGTCTCCAGACATTTATTGACACGCCGAACAGTGTTCTCAAAGGCCGTGTTTAGTACAGCATGGTCCACATTCCAAATGTATTCTGTGATGGCCATTTTCAAATCATCAGTTGTGTGGGGATTGTTCGAATACACTGAGTTTTTCATCGCACCCCAGAGAAAAAAACCAGGCAGAGAAAGATCTGGAGATCTTGGAGGTCAAATGGTTTTAGAAATGATTTTGTCTGCAAACACATTGTCCAAGAGTGCCATAGACATACGCACTGTATTATCCATAGCGCCATCCTGCTGAAAGCAGGCCTTGTCAATTTCATCTTCTTTCAGTTGCGCAATGAAGGGATACACAGTATTGTCACAGTACCATAGGGAGTTGAGAGTCTCCGAGAAAAAAAATGGGTCCGACCATGTGCCTACACGACATTCTAACCCAAACACCAATCTTCTCATCATGCAGCGGCAACTCGTGGAACACATAGGGATTGTGTGCACACCCGACGTGTGAGTTTTGACTGTTGATATACCCCGACAAATGGAAGTATGCCTTGTCTGTAAAGAATGTGACATCCAAATTGTCCTCTCCTTCACAGTCAAGAAAGTCTACAAACCACTTGCAGTATGCTACCCACTTAGCCCTGTCACCAGGCTTCAATTCATGCACAGCTGTAATTTTGTAAGGGTGTAGGCGTAGGCGTTTTTTTAAAGCTGTATGGGCTGTGCCATATGAGACACCAATCTGCTGGGATAATTTCCTGATGGACTTCTTTGGACTTTGGAGCATGCGGTCTGAGATAACCAACACTTTCTTCTCTGACAGTATTGATGGCCTTCCATATCTGGTACCGTCACATACGGAACCGGTTTCCTTGAATTTCTGACTCAATTGCCGCACTGCATTAAGATGTGGCACCTTGGTCTCCAGAAACTGTGCCTGGAATCGTTGTTGAACATCTTGTGTATATTCTCCACCACACCAAAACACATGTTCCACTAGGAACATAAACTCTTCAACAGATAACACCATTATCACAACACACATCTTTCTTGCCTCACTACTTGGCTCAATCTGACTGCTTGCAGCCAACCACCAGGGCCAGGGGGACACTAGACTCACACTAACGCCATTTGTTATCCCTAATTCTAACTGTTATCATGGTAGGTGGTTGAAACTGTTTAAAATACCGTATTTTTGCATGTTTTTTGTACTATAATCGTCAGGTGCACAGAGACTTTTCGATCACCCTGTATTTACTCTTGATACTCTTATCCCAAAAATTTGGTACCTTTTTTAGTCAAAAGCATAAAATACTGGTTTTATGAAACCCTGTTTTGCAAAAGAAACGTACCTGTAGAGATGCCTAATGTTTGAAGTTCCAAGTCTGTGGCCCTCTTTAATATTTTAAAACATGGTGACTTTTTGTGGTGAGGATTTGTTAGCCTCCTCTCCAGTCCTGAAACTGGACGGTCGTCTCTTCTCAGGTGTGTGCAGCTACGTATTCACTCTATTTGCAGCCACGCTGGGTATCTCAACGGCATTTCCTCCATTTACAACACTAGAATGCACCATGTTGTGACAAGTGACCCACACCCTTGGCAAGACATAAACACTGTCTAGTCCAGCGGAAGAACCTTATCTTAATGTTTTAGTGATAATGTGCTTAAATGCAGTTACTCAGTTCAGATGTAAGTAACAGATATAAGTAAGTTTTGATACATACTGAAGTCATCTATTCTGATGCCTAACTCATTTAAAATAATTTTCTTACAGACATGAAATTCAAACAGTTAGAGCTGCATTCTTTGTACGTGGTTTGCTCTTATCATTTGGGAAGTTTTCAACAAAGATTGTCATATTTATTTCTATTGTATCATATGCCCTACTTGGAAACAAGATCACAGCTGAGAAGGTGAGATAGGCTTGTATACAAACCAAGTGTTGTTGACTGCAAAATTTTGTCTGTGTTGAGAAAGGTTTATGCAGCAGTGCGGCATGTAATGTATTTGTTGCTGAAACCATGTCATGTCTTGCTGTTTTGATTGAATTATTCCTATGGTAAGTGCAGGATTTGTTCCATCTGTATGTGATCATGACTGAAGTACTGTGCACTTGTGATAAAAATTCTCTGTTGCATCAACAAAGAAAGAAAGATATTCTGAACATAATTACCCTATGAACTTTGTCAAGCAGTACAGTAGAATTCCTTTAATCTGGCACTGGAAGGACTGGACAGGTGCTGAACTATTAAATATTCCAGATTATTAAACATTAAGTATACTTTCCAAATTTCTTACAGGCAATTGTCTGTTACTTTGCAGCCATCCATCAAAAAATGTGCATTTATCGGTTACTTTTATTTCATCATAAAAAGACTTAGCTTTCTCGATTGTCATAGGTTGTCTTACAGGTTTTCATTTGGAATACATTGCTGTAAACCGCTTATACACCTTGTCCAACTGCAGGAGTATCAGGACTTCCAGAGAATTGGCACCTGGGTTAAAGGAATTCTACAATAATTTGTTGAAACCAGGGACCATAATCTGTACTGTAGAAGTGGAGAATGTGTGATAATATTGTTATATGGCAAGAGGATTAGCAGAGATTTTGCCATCATGGCTGACATACTAGAGGTTAGTGTATGTGCATTGACATTCGTGTTTGCAGCAACAATAACTCGACCAGTTCTAGATGCAAAGAGTGCAAGGCATTGTAGCCCTGATATGGGCAACAGTTACCTTGATGTATGCATTGCAGTGTTATCTGTCATAACTCAGACATTCAGTATTGAAAGTTGACTTCTAGCTTCTTTGGTATGAATTACATGAAGTATATTTCACACCTTGTGTGGAATTGTAATATGCCAGTGACATAATGTGATGTTTATGTGTTGGTAGGATCTGTTCATTCTTATCTGCCTTATTACAGGGCTCATGTTTATAATTCTGATAGGCATAATTTATATACAGTGGTAAAATAAAATGTATGTATAATTTTTCCATTTTTCCTAGGTGTTTGTGATAAATGGATTTGTGAATATTGCAAACAAGACCATGACTGATCAGTTTCCTCGCTCAATAGCACGTGTCTCAGAAGCAGCTGTTTCTCTAAAGAGAATCCAGGTTTGTTTTTCCTAACTTTTACATTGCAGTCACAGTTTGTAGTTTCATGAAGTAAGTGTGAAGTTTGGTAACTTTTTAGGTTAGGTGGGTAGAATGTCTCCATGGTGTTGCCACTTGTTCCAAGCTTGTTTCCCATTTGGGAACAAGTTATTTTCATTCTGAAAATTGTGTTGTAACATTAGCAGGACTTAGTGATGAAATGGAGGAAGTAGACTGAACATACACAAAAACGTGTTAATTAGATAATTATGGTGGTGGTGGTGGCAGAGTTGGGGGGAGGGAGACCATCACTACTGTGGCTATTGCCATTGCACAGCAGCTGTTGCTCTTATGACACATGTACACTCTCCTGTCCAGGTTGCTTCTTGTCTGTCATTACCACTGAAAGCATCATGATACCACTTCTACTACTACTACTACTACTACCACCACCACCACCACAACCAGACTTTGTGTCATACCTTAATGCTACTGGTTTAGAAATGAATGTAGTGAATGTTATAAACAGTCACAGAAATTAGTGTCAGTAGCTTATAATAAAAGTGTATTGATGAATCATTTGAACATGTATCAGCCTTATTGGATCAGAATGTGGCATTTCGATAACTGCTGAAACTTTCTGACATAATTCTCTTAACATGTGTATAGACTCATTCGTATTAAGATAATTTCTAAGGCGCTGCAGTTTTGAGAACCAATTAAGATGCATCCTTCTTGTGAGACAGCAGTTTTGTCATGCTGTAAGATGTGTAGAAGTGATGCATATGTCGGACTTGCAATAACAATTAATTTTATCTCCACAGAAATTCCTTCTTTATGATGAAGTGGCCACTGCATATGGTTTCGCTAAAGATGGTATGATCACAACATTCACAGCTAGAGGTAAATTCACCTCCGTTACATGTGGGTACAAGATGGATATAGCAAGAAGTGGTGTTCTGAAAATGAATACATATGCGACAGAGAATGCTACATGTGTGGATGCCACTGCAGATAATGAAGGTATCAGAGTTGCCAGTGTAACAGCCAAGTGGACTGAGGACTTACCTGACAACACTCTGACCAATGTAAGCCTTGATGTGAAGCCTGGCACACTTGTGGCTCTCATTGGACCTGTAGGGTCAGGGAAGGTAAGTTACAGTTGCAGGAAGGGGACAGTATAAGCAGTGCTGGTGCATTTATATATAGAGCTGATGTTGGAATTACTGTTGCAGACATCACTGCTCCATACCATCCTGAAGGAACTGCCCATCAGCAGTGGTACCATCATGGTGGGAGGAACAATATCATATGCATCACAGGAGCCATGGCTGTTCACAGGATCTGTGCAACAGAACATCCTCTTTGGACAGTCCATGGACAGGAGCCGATACAGACAAGTTGTGAGGGTCTGTGCTCTTGAACAAGACTTCCGGATGTTACCCCATGGAGACAGGACCATTGTTGGGGAAAGGGGTGTCACTCTTAGTGGTGGTCAGAGGGCAAGAATCAACCTGGCAAGGTGTGGTTACATTTGTTGGTCACTATTCCTGAAAAAACAATTTTGAGTGTTGTCACAGGTTCTTATGTTTCTTATTCGAGTAAAATTCTCCATTTTATACAAGAACATATCCAGAAGTTATCAGACTGAGCTGATAACTAAATATATGCTTGCATTTTTACTATTTATTCTCCCTTTCAAAGTAGTTTATACAGGAGGTCCAGCAGTTCTGCCACTGCTGGAAGTATTGCTAGAACTGACTTCTTGGAATTGCTTGTGGAGAGTCAGTAGTAGTTCATGAATTTTAGCAAAATCTAGAAAGGACACCCTCATAGCTGTGATATCAGTCACACAAACAAGAAAGAATTGCAAGGGGCCATATCAGGCAAGTAAGGGAGGAGGAGTGCCACAGACGTGTTTTTAATGGCCAAAAATTGCTGCACTGACAAAGCAGTGTTTGCTAGGACATTGTTAGGGTGAATCAGTGAGTCTGGTTTGGCCATTGTTCCAGATACTGGCAGCGGGCTTGCTTCCTCAGATGTTGAACTGTCTCATGGCAGTGATACTGGTCTGCTGTTTGGTTTGGACAAACAAATTCCTTATGAAACATGTCCTCATGGTCGAAAAAGATCACCAACATGCCCTTGATTGTTGACATAACTTTCTGTGCTTTGTTTTGATGCAAAGAGTGTGAATTTCACCATTGACAGAACTGATGTTTGGTTTCTGCATTGTAACAGTAAACACAGGTTTCATCTTCTTTTATGATCCTCAAGATGAAGTTCTGGTTGACTTCATCCAGCAGTTCCTGGCACACAGACACACACTGCTGCTTCTGCTCATCGTTGAGCATCTGAGGCACAAACTACATGGAGATACACCATTTGTTCAAGTCCTCTACTGGAATTCACTAGCATGTTCTATACAAGAGGCCTAACCTGCCAACAATCTCCACATTGATATTTTTAGAGCCTTCATTAATGGTTTTTATGTGTGTAGCCTTTGGCGGGATGACCTGAACACTCACAATTTTCAAACAAAATTTCCCCATATTTGAATTGAAAAACACACCAAAAAATCTTGCATTCAAATCATGATATCTCCAATAGCTTTTTTGAGCATTTTGTACATTTCTGACAAAATTTCCTGATCTTGATACAAAAACTTAGGGAAAATGTATTAATCCTTCAAATTAACCTTTGGAAAATCAAGGAAAACACTTAACACACAACAGTAAATATCCTATATATCCTATATAATAAATAGGAAAGAGTTTTTGGAAAATGTAAGCAGAAGAAAGTGGACATGAGATATTGGAACATGAAACATAAGAAGTCCATATATATCAGGTTCACTGAAAACCATTGCAAGAAAATTAGCAAAGTGAAACTTAAACTTATTAGGGTAGAGGAGGTCAGATAGAACAAGGGTTTTGTATTATCTTATGGAAACCATAATGAGATTTACGAATTAGGGACTGGATTTTTCGTACATAAAGGAATTATAGTAGCAATTAAGGTGGTAGAGTTTGTTAGAGGTGAGATCTTGTACGTAATACTAAGAAGTTGCTGCTTTGTTAGTATTTTTGTGAACGTCCATGTCCCACTGAGGATAAATATGATACAAAGGAAAATTTCTGTACGGAACTACAACACATATTTGATCAATTTCCTCAGTATCAAATGAGCATTCATAACACCAATTAATAGAGTGGAGTTTATTAGTTACAGGGTCTGGTATAGAACACTAAGCAGTTGCTGGTATGATATTATTGTTTTGAATGTGGATGTCTCACTGAGGATAAAAGTGATGGTACAAAGGGCAGTTTGTGTGAGGAACTACATTAGGTATTTGATCAATTCCCCCAAGTATTTTGTGAATTTTTAAAATGTATTTTCTGTGTAAAGTTAGGGAGAGACAGATCAGAGCACAGTGACTACTGTAACCTTAATTAATTTATAGGTAATTTTTTGTTTGCATGAATTATATCAAAGTATCCATCCACATGTTAATTTTATAATCGAGAACATTTGTTCTTGCAGTTTATTTGGGTGTCAGTGTCAAAATTTCTTCCACTTTTACTGCTCTAATAGGTTGTTTACTGCAACAACAAGGTACAAAATCTTCATCTTGTGTCAAATTTTTGTATATGGACATATACAGTTATTGTAATTATATATATAATAATATGAAAAAAGTTACTGTGCCAGAAGATACTGAATGGGGAAGAGTTTCAGTTCCATAGTTTGAAAAGGCCTTGTATTCATAAAACACTTATTATGAAACAACAGTTTGAAATTGAGATTAAACCAAATGCAAAAAGACTAAAGTTGCACAATATTATACATCTTCACTCATAGGGCTGTGTATAAGCAAGCTGGTATATACATATTGGACGACCCACTTTCTGCAGTGGATGCCCATGTGGGGTGCCATCTGTTTGATGAGTGCATCTGTAACTTCCTGCAGGGCACAACCCGGCTGTTGGTCACACACCAACTGCATTACCTTCAGACAGTGGACAGCATTGTCATCCTTAATAATGTTAGTATCTGATATCATTCAGGATCTGTAGTCATATTTGTAATGTTCTAATTTAAACATTCAAAGAAGAATGTATGACAGATATTTATGTATAAAGTAGGTCAACATGATATATTGGAAGTAAACTCCAGTGTACCTAAAACATATGTTTATTAAAATGTAATTTATATGTAATAAATCTGAATTGAAATATAAGTAGGTCTTCCAGATTACAGCACAATATCTTAAGTTTTTTGCCATATTGATTACCTTGACTGTGCATCTTACAGAGTTAAGACTAATGTAGCTTTTCTATAAGTATGTCAGTCTTTATAAATTCAGTGTGCATAACAATTGAAGCTACCAAGCTTGATGATTGGTACTGTACATTGTACTCATTTGGTTAATACTCCTGCCTTGTGTTTATGAGGTCTCATGTTCATATCTCAATTCAGAAACATGCTGTCTTGACTGAGACTTTTCATGTTTTCTTCATTTCATTATTCAAATTCTGTGATAATGTCTCAAATTAGGTTATGCTTGCTACCATCCACATCCTTTCCAGTTCATTTTCCCACTCATTGCCATATACAGGTATTTTAGAGCTGCTAATAGTGTCATTCAGTAAACCATAAGTAAATAAATAAAACATATAAGTGACAGTTGGCATCACTGCCTTTATGTTGTGTAAGTGTCAGTTCCTGTGTAGGAATTGGGACTGTATGTTTTAGGATATGGTAGACACAACAGATACGTAGAGCACCACTGTTATTGTAAGAAGGAGTACAGCAAAACTTCTATCCACCTTTTCTGAAGGGAACGCAGATATATGATAAGTGCAGGAAATCGACAGTTGTGGGAAAGTAATACATAGAAAAATGATGGATAGGGGTTTCACTGTACTATGTTTTGTGTTAGTTTCCAGGTATGAATAGTGACTCTGTATTGTAGGGTATGGTAGAAGCAACAGGAAACTATGCTGAGCTGCATGTCTCAGGTCTCAATTTTGCCAAGCAACTTGGTCTGGAAATAGAGGCAGAAGACAGACAAGAGAAGCACCAGTTTATCAGTCATACTGACTTGCAACATTCCCTCAGAACAACAAAGCGTCAAAATTCAGAGACATCTGAACATGTAAGTCTGTTTGCAGCTTAAAATAAAGTGTTATGATGTTAGAGGTATAAGCCAGTGGACTCTTAGCTTTGATTCTTTGTTGCATTTAGATGAAAATTTTTTAGAGTACGCTTCAAAGCTTTGTTTTCTGCTGTTCTTACAATTGGGATGGGGGGAATATAAGACCATCAGTATGGTCCAGAGTCCAGAGAAAACCTTACTTCCACTGGGATTTGATGCATGGACCGTCCAACCTATAGCGAGTCTTTATACTGACTATGCTATCCCGGCCTACGATACAATTTGGTACGGAGGACTTCCACACAATACTGTTGACCATTGGTGAGTTATGTGAAAATTGGTGCAGTGAAAGCTATACTTTGCTTGAGGGCATACTGAAGTTTTGCCCATATTTTATATATTTTTCATCCAATTTGGATAATATATGGCACAGGAGCTGTCCATAAAAACATGTGGAGTGATGATAATACTCATGAGAAGCCATGCTGTACTGTGGCACATCCATAATTTATACGTGTATTCTGTGATGTGGGTGAAATTTGTTAAAAGAATTGTGCACCTAATGCTACTAATCGTGTATCATTTTCATGAAAATCAGTGCAGGGCAGGCCATATTTTTCTCATGGGCATGGATAAATTACATTTAAGTGGGTAACATGAAAACGCATTCTGCAAGTAATGAGCACCTTGGTTAAATCTGTGTACTGCTACTTCACAAAGTTTAGCATCCCTGTAATTGCTTTTTTGTCATGAGTACTGTGGGTGTTTGAAGAGTACACACATACATACACACACATACATACATACATACATACCGTATGTATGTA
>Ga0123352_10003119_pt1 | contig 23755 bp, 13 predicted proteins | sample TergutLab28metaG_FD_89700 | JGI IMG/M metagenome (GOLD analysis project Ga0123352, IMG submission 89700) | Labiotermes labralis P1 segment gut microbial communities from Petit-Saut dam, French Guiana - Lab288 P1 | ecosystem: Host-associated > Arthropoda: Insects > Digestive system > Gut ...
AGCTTGTGGTATAATGCACCGACGATGCTGCCTACAGCCAGCATCGTCGGTGCATTATACCACAAGCTGTAAACACAGTCTAGTGCTCCTGAGGATGGTCGAAATTATCTCCCGAAACATGTTGAACTGATTGTAATTATCAATAAAATTTGTTATTGTTGCATCTAGTTGGCTGTTTATATTATTCTATCAACGATGCACGGTCATACAGATATCAAATTCCAAAGGCAGCAATTATATAACATTTCATTTCAATTTTCATACGTTATTCACAACCACATACATTTCATACATACGTCAGACACAAATGGTGTCCATCATCTCCTTCCTTCACATTTTAAGCGCCTTATTCTTGTTGTCATAGCATGTCCATTACGGTAACCACCACGTCTTATAAATGGACAATAAACTCTATACGAATATGACATTGTGTAAATTGGTTTAAAATTCTGGTTTTGTTTGTAATTGGTTAAGATTAAACTGCAGTTTGTAATTGGATCGACAGAGATCCAAACGGCAGTGGGCTTTACCAGTTGACAACGTATCACAAGGGGCTGCAATCTTGCTTTGTATCATGTATATTGATGCTAGTAAAAAGCGTTTGGTTTGCTGCTGCCGACAAATAATTAGTTCTGTCTGAACTTGTTTCAGGCATTAAGAACACACCAAATTTTAATTATTTCAGTCAGCCATCTGTTGCTGTTGACAGTTTCCTCTTGTCGCACTATGGAGTCAAATAATCACGTCTTAGAAAACACATTTAGCGTATTTTGACGATATGGGAAAAAAGGCAAGAAAATATGCGTTCTTTTTTCACGATTTACTGAACGACCTTGCAGTGGATTGGGTTAATCGGCTCTACATATTCCGATGACTAGTGAGTTCTTAGTGTAAAGGATGTGGCAAGAAGCGGTTGTCCTGACTTACTGTGTTCTTCCGAAATTTTACTTGGGGGGGGGGCGGTTGAGGAGCAACAGGGAACATGTCGGTCAAGGTAGCTTCTCTTAGGACAGAAATGCTCCCGAAGAACATAAGCAGAACAGCTTCACACTGGACCCCGATCTTCGGTAAAAAAGAAAAAGTGCCTTCAAGTTTCATTCCATTCTTAACTCGTCTCAGTTTGTAAATCTGTTACGAGAAAAAGTTTTAATATACCCTTCAATTTTCTTTCTAGATTTTAATTCCTTATATTTCTTCCGTACCCAGTGGTTTTAAAAGTTTGTCGTTCGGGTGTTTCATCTGCGGTATTTGCTTTCTTAAGTTGTTCAACCAGTGTTGTCGTAATATAAATGGAATGAATAAATGGAACGAAGGAGAATGGGCAAATGGAAAGTGGATGCTGTATATTGACTGTAGACTGGCAATTGTACTGAATGCGAAGGAGCCCGAATACAACTCAGCCAGCTGCTTTTATGAAGTGGAACGGATATCATCAAGGCATATTTGCTTATCGCTATTACTGGAGTATTACAAACCATAGGGATTACGGAGGTTGACTTGATCATAAGTCCTCTGATATATATATATATATATATTCTTCCCTGTGACAGAAGAATATATTATATTCATTTAAAACAGTACGGTTTATGTAGGTCACCCTAGACATGTGAAGAGATGTCTTCGAGATTTTTTATTCTGTCCGTATTTCATAAATCTGTGAATACACAAACCCACAAAAATTGAAGCATTTCTTAAGGTAAAGAGAAATTTCACCCTATAACAGGCTACGAAGGCCCAGAGGTGGAGTAGAGGTAAAACTTTACTCTTTCTTTAACATCGGCGATTGATGGGGTGTGTGGTCAACGCCACGCCCCGGCCGCTTTACCCCCGGTTAAGACCCGGTAACCATTGTATAGGAGGCTGGTTGGGCCCCAGGGCTGGTCTGGACGGGTGCCAAAAATCTCACCCCCACCGGAATTCGATCTCCGGACGATACAGCCCGTAGCCAGTCGCTATACCGACTGCGCTATCCCGGCCCACCAAGCATTTCTTATTTTTTGAAAATATCCCTTTCATTTTGGTGCCTGGTATATTAACATAAGCTTGTTAAAGATTAATGCATATTTGTTTGACCAACCTAATAAATTTATTGTGTATTTTATCCGCCTGTCTTCCAGCTATAAGACCAGCCGAGCTTTTTGCTTTTAGATTTTTAACCTTAACGATATTAGGAAACACATTTCGTCGACGCTGTAGCGCTTCACGTTTCATTTCCACACTTGCAAAGAACCTCCAATTTCTAGACTTCCGTAAAGACTGGTATCGTATGATATTTACACTGAAGGGTTTATATCTGACTGATATTTCAAGATGGCCGACACTTTGCTCTCCCCAGCTGTCCATGCCACAACTGCTGTCCATATATGCAGTCTGCTCCTTCGTCAACACGCCCAACTCTACTGACATGCATATACCTGTCTTATTATTCACATATATCACTGTTTCTGCTTCCTCCTCGTTCTTTTTTCTTTATTTCTTTGTTTTTTATTTCTTTATCATTGATTTATGTAGAACGGTTGGTGTTTATTAATATTACAAAATAACAATAATGATTCCTCTTGTTAAGTTCAGCTGCTCTTAAAAAAATATAATTTACTCTGGTTTGAAATATTTCTTGCGGTTGTGGGTTCACAGAGGATTCGTTTGGGGGTTTTGAACAATTGTGCTGAACCTTCTGTGGTAACTAACAAGTTGTAATAATTGACGTAAATATATAAATAACTGAGGATCTGGAAGAGTTTAAAACGATGTTCTGTTTTCTGCAAAATGAAACTTTAATTCATGTATGTTTGAAAATCTTTTACAAGGTATTTCTATATAGCAGTCTGTGGAAGAATGTTTAGTTCTTAGAGCACAACAAATGTTACATAATTAAACTTCATATGTTTGTGTTTTGCTATTGTTAAGTTAGTAAGAATTTCTGTTGGCTCAAACACGTTTTAAAGAAAGCGTCACTAACAGCACCTACAGTATCATCCCTTAAACTGACATCTTAATTATCCGATAAAAAGTCTTAGCGAAAATCTGGTATTAAATTTTATTTCTTAGGCTTATTAGATGTAATGTAATGTTATGTATGTATGTGTGTATGTATGTATTTATGTATATATATATATATATATACACACACACATTTAGGCATGTATGTGTGTGTGTATGTATGTTTGTATATATATATATATATATGTAAGTATTTATTTATTTATTTACTCATGTATGTGTATATGTATGGATGTGTGTGTATGTGTACATATGAACATAAATTTTTCGCTACAGATTATCACAGCTGCCTTGTTTGACTGGTATTTTTTGTGGTAAAATAAAATACCTCAATACACTTCCTATTTGTGCCAACAATTCAAATTTAACAAAATTTTCCATTAATAAGACTAATTCAACACGCCAGTAAGTATTAGGTACAACATTATTCTTTGAACATAACAGGATACAGTGAATGATGATGATGTTGATAATATTAATAATAATAATAATAATAATAAATCACACCCATCAGTTCTACATATTCGCATTTGCTGTACATCGATTTACATTGTCATTGTTTCACTTCTAATACATGACATAAAATTGCCTGTTTCAATTTTGTCTATTGGTATTATTTCTTAGTGTGGACATCCTGACCCATACTTCCTTCCCGATCTGCTAAATTAATTCTGGAAAAACTTTCCTCATATTACGAAGAAAAATATTGTTGGTTTCTGGGATGCAAGGCTGTGTTAAAAATGTCTCAAATGTAAGGGAATGTTTAGAAAAGTCGCAGTGTATACTTTAATGTTGTAATGATAAAAGCCTAGTAGTTCTTCAGTGGTTGTTCTTGTTGTTATCGTTGAGATGTCACTCACATTGCTCACACCGGCAATTGATACCAGAATGAAGACAGTGGGCTGTTGCCTCACAGCATCGTGTATTACACGTATAAATATATGTAATGTCTACAGCACTCCAGACTTGTTGCCGTAAATTCAAAATATGCCCAGGATATTCGTATAGGCCTATGTTTTTCTGTTTACGTGGGCTTAGGTGAATCAAAATTACCCGCAAAATTCTGTAAAGTGTTATTTATTTAGTACGCATTGAGAACGATACGAATGGTTTGGGCAAGGAGAGAGAACGTCAGGGTTAAATTTGCCACCAAGAGTTTCATAATGGGGACCAGAGAGAACACAAAGGAGGGAAAATCCAAGATGATGGTTAGGAGGATGGATGGATGGGAGGATGGAAAAGATTGTGACTCGAGTGTACCGACAGATGAAGATATTAGAGACAGAGTCGTATGGAGAGCCTTAGTTTGTAGTGAAAAAAGCATTGTTCACTGGCCAGTCCTTGAATGAATGAATGAGTGAATGAATTCAGTATTAATGGCAAAATTAAATAAAATCTTGCCTATGTCTTAAAAAAGTTTAAATTTCTTATTCCTTCGATAAATGCCAGCCATCTTACTTTCAGGAAGGCAGTCCAGTATGCTTCATTACCGCAGTATGCTTTTGTCCTTATATATCAAATCTGGCAAAGTTTAAAAATCGGAAAAAACAACTGAAACAGCGGTGTTAAAAGCAAGTATTTTAATTATCGTCTTAAAATGTAAATTCGGATTTTTATTTCTTCGTTAACTGACAAAAATCTTGCTCGATTTGAAGAAATCAGAATATTTCAACACGTGACTAATATTTATTTCTTATGCCTGTGCCGTAACAATTAATTTTCAGGTCAGTGTGCCTCGTGGTCCACATATTGGGTACATGCACAGAAAACTCAGTGTTACGGCTTACAGCAGAGGGGCTTGGTACAAATGTTCCCTTTTAATTCATTTTCTATAGTGTGCCAACAGCGATGTCCGAGAGACCCATGTGATATGACGTATCATTGGTCTTGGCTTATGATGCCATTCTTTGCAGGATATTCAAGTGCCGTAAATAATAAGGCCTATTTTTTTTCTGTAGGGTGTTAAAGAAATTGGTCTCCAAGTAAATACAGGCAAAACGAAGTATGTAAGGATGGTGGCACGATAATAGAATAAAATAAATGAAAGAGCTGTACTCGTATATAGTAAACATTTTGAAAATTATTTTAGTAAGTGGGAAAAACTAATATAAAATTGAGGAGTATTATGAATTTAACAGAAGGAAAAATTGATGGAAAGCTTTGGTGTTTGTCAATTTTAAAGAAGTGTTGTTTTGTGATTTCCCAAGCCGTGCAGATCAGGATATAAAGATAACGAGTGTGTTGTGTTCATTTTAAAGATTGAGGTTAGAGAAATGGATAACGAGAAGAGATGGATGTAACTGGCCCTTGATCATGTGGGACCTTTCGTTTTTTGCTGACTCACTTGTGATACACTTGTGTTTGTATTTTTGTTGAAAACTTTATTACAGGTTTGTGTCTTAACTGAAGCGAAACTGAGTGATACATTACAATGCCCAATAGCACGAGGTCTAGAGACCAGAGTTATTTGGTTTCTTCTATATTTCGTAGTCGGTTCCATAATTTGCAGGACGTTTGGCGTAACTCTGCTATTCCTTCCAGCGCGAGGAGTAAAGTCGTGTTTCTAACAACATGTTGTCTCTTCTAAAAGACATATGCCAGTTTCCTAAAACACATATGCCTGTTCCTTCGTAGACTCTGAATTGGAACTTGTCCCTAGAAAAAATTATCCCTTTAAAAGCCTATTTAAATCCCATCTGCCCTTTGCTAGCATAATTCGGAGCTCACCATATTCTCCACGTTAGCAGGTAAAGTGTTAATAATTTCTGGGTTGTTATTAATCCACAATAATTTGCCACAACTTTCATATACACGACTTTTAATTTTAATTACCCAAATCAGCTTATCCAACGTTTCAGCTCCTTGCCTTTCCTGCTGGTTAATTCACTTGCATTCATCTAACGTCTCTTAAGAGAAACTTCATTCGTAAGTTTTCTGATTTTGTGGTGTCCACTGGTCCTGTAACTTGTGTACAGAACCTGGTAACTGGACCATATACTGAGTCCGTTGGATGTAATCTTCACCATTACACCCCTCTATTCTTGGAATTCTATTGAGTATTATAATTTATCGCCGTGGCATGGCTTACCCTTAGATTGTAGAAGGTGGGGGTGAACTTCACGTGATGACGGTGGCTACGAATATTGTGATTACGTAACTTCAGGTATCCAGGGCGGTGCATTCTTCGAGTTCGGTGTTTGGAACGGAGACAGTTTTATGTATTAGTGTTACCCCATCAGTCTTCTGTATTCCTTAAACACATTGTGCTCGCTACCTGCCGGGCACATTCTCGGGAACTACTTTATTACGTCCATACCTTGGAAAGCGCGAAAAACTTCAGTGTAAAATTCCGAGGAATATTAATTCTTTTACACTTCTCTGCCTTTACACTTCTTATCAGAAATATGTTGAACTCCAAATTTGATTTTAATTATCAGACGGCATCATGTTGTGACATTCTGCTTCTCTCGGCGGTGTTTTTCAACATTTGTTGTCCTAAAGCATGGCTTTTAGTTCGGTTGGATTCTACGCCGAATGGGAAGACGTGACGTTCTGATTGGTTTTGTGCTTTTCCATGTTAAACTTATCTTTTAATAGCCATATGTTTGAGATATCTGGAGTTTATAAACTACAATCACATCCAAAGTATGACACAACATTTGAAAACTAACTAACCTGTAAATTGCAGGTGCTATCGTCTGCAGGAATTTAGCACACTTTAGCGTCTGCATGCCCGCATTCACAACCGCAAGCCCAGCACTTTTAATGATATGTTTGTACGGGGGCGCTTTGTTAACAGTTCTGATGATCGTTAGCAACCAAATTCTTTCATTCCTCGACAGTTAGAATCCCACTTTAAATTAACAACACGTATCGAAATAATAATGTCTGGTTGGAACAACTACCGAATGTTATAATACACTGTGAAGGTATCAGCTGTGTCATAAGGTTCATTTTTATGTGTAAAAATAAGAGCATCAATTGGTGATTTAACCGCATGTTCGAATAGTTCACAGATGATGGGGTTGTGACATCCGTCTTGAAGAGTAAATTCAACACAGAGTCTAGAACTTATTAGAAAGATAATGACATTTGAGGGGAAATTACGGAACCGCAAGTGTATGAGAATTGGCCAATTTTAGTGGGTATTTTCCCAAAGGTAATAAGATTCATTTTGTTAATCACTTTCATACTGAAATAGAATTTCTAATATTGAGTTACTTCATATATGTCTAGTTTTACTCTCAGACTGGGACTGAATTTCTCTCATCTTTACAAACAGAATATCGACTACATTTCGAAGTACGCACGTTGAATTCCTGTAGGAGCGAGAGCAGTGCAGAATTAAAAATAATATACTTCCCGTTCTTCTTCAGCTGTTTAAACAGAACAGTTAATTAAACAATTGTAATTTTAAAGTGTGGTTTTGTTTGGAATCTAGCTTGATTCCAGTTCGCTGACATGAATATTAAAGACACAGAATATTGTTAATAGTCCACGTAAGAGTCATATGCACGTTTAGGAAACTGTCAGCCCTTTTCATAGTCTTTTGTCTGGAACTGCGTGTAGTTGCTTGTTAAGGCTTATACATGCAGCTTCTTCTTCATTACGTCTTCTGCAGGAAATGTCAAGTCCACACTTTTCTTTTTCTGTTCTCTTTATATTTCATCTTTAAGTGTGATAATCCGTTCTTCTGCACTTTTCTTCATGTAACTGCACGATTCCTGATGCCTGTGGAAAATTGTACTGTCCATATTTTGATTTGGGATATGTCATTTACTTCTCTGTTAGCTTGATAGTGTTCAAAGATTGCTTAAGAAATTTTACCTATGCTGGTTCCAAACACATGTTCATAATCCATTTTTTGTACATATCACAATGATGTACGGTTTAGTGTCCATGCTTTTGTTGTCCATCTGTAGCTCAACGCTCAACGAAGTCACTCTAAACGAGACTTTTCTATTTGTAGATTTATTTGGAACAGTTACGTTTTCTGAGAGCTGTACGTAGTCGATAGACATAAAGACCGAAAGATCAATTGAAGGTCATTGGCGACAGAATAACAGCAGATTTTCACTATGTTTTGGATCTAGTTCCCTATAAGTGATATTAACAGAACACAAGGGGAGGAACAGTTGTGTGTAATTGATGCTTATCTCTGCTGGGGTAGAGGCGTTTTGATGTTTTGCAGTGAACATTTTGCAACGCGAGCTTTATCTATGGACTATATAACAAATTCTTGCTCAAAATCACATTACAACCTACAGAATTTTACGGTAAATTAATTTTGGGGGTGTACATTTTAGACCTATTTGTATAACTTGCGCTTCTCTTTCACCCGTTTAGCTGCACACCTAAGTGTATTTAAGCTTTTGTACCGTAATTTAATACTCTTTCTGTAATGTTTTGATGAGATCCTATCATCTCCTTTTGAAGGGATTATCTAAAATGGACACAAATGGAAGATTTCTCTAAGACAGAGACATAGACTATTACGAAGGTAGCTTCGAAGAACTCACGACTTCTACACATCAGGGTATCTGGGAAATGAGTGGGTGGTTATATGAGGATCAGCATGACTCTATACCAGGGCAATAATGCGAAATTCAAGTATTTACGGCTTGTCAGGGTATCGTGGATTCACTGGACGAGGGAGTCAGGACAGGCGCGATAATAATAGATTTTTCAAAGGCTTTCCATTTAATTTCACATGATAGGCTCCTTACGAAAATCGCGGTAACCGGAGTTGATTTGAGGGTAGTTGTGTGGATTGTGGAATTTCTCTTAGGATGTTCGCAGAGAGTTAGAGTAGACGGGCAGCTCTCTGAGGAAGTCAGATTAACCTCAAGGGTGCCGCAAGGGAGCGTATTATGTCCTTTACCGTTCGTCTCTTATGTTGATGATATTTGAAGGAACACTGAGCCTAATATACTGCTGTGCGCAGGTGATTGTATAATATACATGAAAATAAAGGATAGTATTGACATTCATAATTTACAGATGGACCTAAATAGATTAGGAGAATGGGCGGTAGAAAATGAAATGAATATAAATCCAGGCAAATGTTAAGCAATAAGTTTCACAAAAGCTAGAGTGAAGGAGCGAATAAGGTTTTATATTGGGGACCAATTAATCCCGGAGGCAAATATATGCAGCGATGTAAACGGGCAGATCATGTAAATTACACACGACGAAAAGCATGGAAGACACTTAATTTCATAATGCATATACTCAAAAAGGGAAATGCGAAACGTTTACCTTATACGGCACTAGTGAGACCGATACTTGACTATGGAGCGGTGTGTTGTGACCCATACAGAGAAGGTCAGGTAAGCGCTTTAAATCGCGTGCAAAAGAGAGTGGCTGAATTTGCATATAATATAAATGAGTCGGTTTGGGAGACTTTGGCACAGCGTGGAGTTATAGACCGAATATGCGCCCTTTTGAAGACATACACCGGGGGAAGGGCTTTGAAAGCGAAAGGCAATAGACTTCTAACACTATGCTCCCTTAGTAGGGACCATCCTAATCGCCAAATTAGGACTAGGAAACAAAAGAACAGATGTTCATAAATACTCTCTCGTAAATAGGACCATTGAACGCCGGAACCAATTACGTGCTGGCTTACTAGTGCTCCTCCCCTGTAAATTAAACATATTTAGAAAGAAGGTTAAGAGTGTAGTTACAAGGAAGGGAATTCAAGTGTGGATTGAGTGCAAATAAGTGAAGTGATGTGAAGTGTAGTGATGTGGAGTGAACTGACGTGATATATGTGATTTTGTTTTGAAGTTAAGTGCAGTGCAGTGAAGTGAGTTGCGGTGAAGTTCTTGGGGACAAAAGTATCATGTACGTACATTAGGTTGACCTTATTCTAAGGGTACTTGAATGTATTGTGTCTGTTTCTTGTGGTGTGTATCTTGTACTGTGGTTGTTTGAACTTGTTTGGTAATGTGTGGGTGTGTGTATGTGTAATTGTGGGTGTTTTGGCAATTTGTGTACTTGTAGTGACGGTGTTTTGTATTGTTTGTACTATGTTTGTGTATTGTTTCGTTTATGTATATTTTTACTTTTTGGTTTTGTCTGTACTAGTGTAAGGACTACTGCTACCAAGTGAATACTCAATTGCAGTAAATAATAATAATAATAATAATAATAATAATAATAAATATTCTTTTAATTCTATAGGGAATTTGTTAGAAGTTCTGTACGTCACTATAGACAACTTACAAAAGCGTGTAGTTTGAATATGTTGTTCTTTCTACTTCAAGGACTGTAGAGGACCGCCACTATCTAACCGATACATCGATGATATAACAAGCATATGACTTAGTGTCGTTGCAAAGAATGCTGGGAAAGAAACGAAAGAGCGTGGTGAGGTAAACAAGGTTCTGGATCACGTCACTTTTTATTTACCAAATTTTGGTAAATAGATAGTGACGTGAAACATGATGCAGCGTATAAAACTTCAAAATTGGGTTCTGGGAATTAGCTATTGTCATTATGCTTATCATAGAGGAATAAAATGTCACATTTCGCAAAGCAACTGAAAAATCTTTGTTGGAGTGAAAAGTCTTTATATTCAACAAACAATTTACCATTTATAAATTCATAGACTGCACAGTTTCCGTGCGTGGCACTGTGTTCCTCCAAAGCGAAACGCTGCAGACAGAAACAGTATGTATAAAACATGTCCGTGCTGGACAGGCAGTCCGAGGAAAGACACCGATTTCTTTCTGGTTTCGAAAATTAGGCACAGGTTGCCCAAACACTGATCTTAATTCCCTATAAACAATTATAACGAACGGGAAAATCCTAGTTAGTGCGTTGCTGGTAGGCTGGGAAAACTCTCACTGACAGTTGCACTCATTGTGAAGGAAAATTCGATCTGGCACCCTACGTAGGATACAGGAAAAATCTCAGAAGAGAATTCTTCTCATGCTAGGGGGAAAACTAAACCTGGATTTTGGTGCCTCCGTAGTGCATGGGAAAAACACACTTTTGAGTGGAGATCTTTTCCATGGTCACTAATGTGATATAATCAGTATAGATTATTCAAATGTAGGGGATCTACATAACAAAAAAATCATTGTTCAACATATTCTTAGCCAAACAATATTTTACTTTGCCATTAATCAACAAGATATTTAAGGTGTAAATCCCATCCTTCCTCGTTTGGTATTTTACGACTAGAAACATTGATATAGATTATTATACAGCATAAAGGCAGCACACACATCATTCAATATAACTCATTTATAAACTATGTACCTATACCATCGAGCTGCGGTTCCCAACCACCTGCACAGGACCTCTTCCATTGTGACACATTTGAAAGAGATCCTCTTTTGTCCAAATTTTGTAATCGTTTATCTTAAGATGTAATTCATTAAGTAGTAATTTTTATCTGTTCTTTTATGCCTCACGACTGCCCCTTGACATAGTTTATAATGTGGCAGCTTTATTTCCCAAAGAAATTAGTAACTTCAAAAGCATGTTACGTTTTAAAGCCAATAAATTTAATCTTTTCGAGTATTTCATATACCTGTAAATTTAGGAGTGGAATTGGGTTACTGTTCATGTAACAAAAGGTTTAAATGTTATGGCGGTATATTAAATTTAGTGTTTTGGGAACCGCGCTATTAAAAATATATCTCTTTCTAATTACTTTATAACTGGAAGATTATCTTAAATTTGGTCGCATTTGCAGCGTGCAAAATATATATATTTTTTATACAAAGTGTATTATTTTTCGCACTTCATCAAGTTCCTTACGGTTTTCTTTATGAGAAAACTGTACAAGAAACTTACGCAGCACGCTTGTTTCAATATGGAAAACAACGATTCCTTGTAAATGCAAATGCTGGGAACAGAAATTTGCTTTACGAAATTTGGAGTATACCTACATTTTGGGGGGCATGCAGTGGGGCGAGTTTCACTTTTCGGCCCTACAGAGGCCAGCAGTGATCTACTGCGTCTGGAGATGCTGCAGTGAAAATCGTCTGGGAATTGTACCATCTGACTCAGTGACAGTTAGCCATAGAATATCAAGCGACCAATGAGCATTGTTACTCATCGACAGCATTAACAGGTTTTAGTTTAGTGTTAACTGCATGTACCAACTGACGTGACATTTCAAGAACTCTGAAATTTCTAAATTTTGCTATTTCTTTGAGATTTTTTATATGAACAAGGATTGTTTCCTGGTTTGTGCAATGAACTTGGAGTTTGTTCTGTGTGAAGTAGATACGGACTCTTTATGTACAGTTTAGATAAAACCGGTTTCCAAAAAAGTTAAAAATTCTGCAATAAAACGTTTCCCTGACCTGGAATCTTAACGTATCATTACAGATTTTATAATTCTTTCCATAAAATGGAAATAAAATATTCATACAACAAGTATTGTGTGCTATTGCACTAACTAATAGTCAGCTTAACTTTCGAACTGGTATTACCTGTTCAGAAAATATTTGTTTAACGGACCACCTATAAAATATAATCTACAATCATCAGAATTGAATCACATTCAATTACCCCTCTTAAGTGAATTTTTCTAAGAAAAGTTATCGACATATTTACTTTCGAAATTTACTTTGTAGGAGACAAATGAAATGATACTTATTAGAAATTTTATCGCTAAAACATATTGGCCAATATCCAAATGTGTATCTGTCGAATATGATCGTACTATTTGGAATCTGAGCTTTAACACAGAAGATTGGCATGTAATTGTGCCATTCGTGGAGCATTTACAGAACTAAATAATGCATTAAATTTGCCTCTTTATTACGTAAAGCCCGTTAGGTTATTTATGTCTTGTAGCCGAATGGTTGCTCTTTTCTGTTCCGAAACAGAACATGTTTCTTGTCTCGAAAATTAGCTGTCTCAAAACGCATGAAAAATCGTTTGTTGACAATTTAGAGGACCGAGTGACTGGTACAGTTCCTAACGAGACACGTAACATATTGCAGAGCTGCAATGGCGGTTCCTGTCTAACATAAGTTAATGTTTGGTACGGCTGAGAACATTCGAGTCGGTCAGTGTGCTCGTGTAGTGTAATGCAGAATAAAGGATGTACACGTTCTGTACACATATTCTGTATTATTAACTTGTGAGCAACTGAAAGACTTGAAGGTTAAAATAAATGTATTTTACATACATTCATTTCGTGTCTCACAGAGAACAAGGAATGCCTCAGAAGCACCAAACTTTGAAGTATGTGTAGGGAGGAAGTAATCGGTATTTTTTGTGGGAATCGTACGGAAGACACAAATAACTTTGCGGTCAAAGTGCAATTGTAAGTGTTAAACGTTACTATGCGTAAGTTAGCAACTGCACTTTGCTCTATATACGCGTAAGGGTTAGATGGTTAATAATTACTACCGTACAATAAAATATGTCTTTGGGTGCAAGAGGTTTCGTCGTAATGTTGGCTATAATATACAATCTTAAAATAATCCCCTCAATAAACAATAATCAGTACGAGTATAACCAACACATATTGAAGAAATTTTAAATTTTTCTCTGTGCATGTTTTTATATGTATTTGGTATCATTCCACACGAAGATGCTGATTAATTCCTTAAAGAGCATTAATAGATTGGTTGTTAAAATGCAGAAATATTGCGTAACTGTGAGTTAGGAACTGACTTTTCTACCAGTACATTACTGACATGAAACTCAAGCTTCACACAGTTAAAGATATTAAACTGAAATTCTTTTGAAACAAGTTATATTAGTGAGATATGTTTCGGATACTGTGTAGCTTGTATTTGCCTTCTAATTCTAATGATAGTGTGCAATACAATTCATAAAGTTTTAACCTCCATCAATTATTTTTTATTAAGCCTTGTATTAATTCATTTCGAGCTGCTTTGTCTCGTATCTATTATTAATATAACAGTGTATGAGTTTTGAAAATGTAGAAGAAATCGAAAACTTAAAAATAGTTGGGCCTTGAACACACCCTTCATGTTTTGTATTGTTAGACTGTGACAAACAAGTAAAACGCAATGAAACAAAAAATACACAGGTCTACTGTTGAACATTTCAGAGGAACTTCAAATTGTCATGTCAGTTTATTGAACCCGTCTGATAGCACTGTATATTTAGTTTAATTTGCTCAGTAAACTGAACGTTTATTAAGTAGACTGAAGTGTATAGTCGCATCAGATGCTGTCTTAAAGCTAGCTTATGACATATTTTGCAACAGTGGTAATAACATACTTAAAAATGAATTTCTTGAACTTTGAATACAAAGTGGGGCAAAATTATAACAAGTTCGAATCCTGACAGAAGTTCAAGTACGCATTTTGCCTGTGCTGTACGTTTACATGAACAGTTTAGAATGCCTGATAGGTACGGTGACTTTTCAGCATTCTGATATGTGTGGTCCCACTGATAAATTTACTTCCATTTTAGGCCTTTTATTTAATATTGACGAGCAGGCTAAGGGGAATTAGGCTTTTACCTAACACTGGCCACGCCCATTTGTTTTCAGTGCTGTTGTATTGCATGCGAACCGTAATCAGTAGAGGAGAGTGCCCGTTTGCTACCCTCCCACCTGCTGAGCTGCTTAAACGATATTTTACGTGTTCAGAGTGGACTTTATTAGGCCAAACTCTTATGTACCGAATAGATCCGCTGTTTGACGTTCAAAGGGCCGTGCATCGTAATATTATTCTTATAGTAAAACCAACTAGATGCACCAGTGTATCAAATTTATTTATTTTAGGATGACACTCTACGTGTCTGAGACTGTCTTTCCGTCCGTCATCAGGAGTAAAAGACTGTACATACAGCAACAGGCATTTGTCATACAGATACTATTGTCTGCTTGCTAGCAAGCAGAAAGCAGGATCTGTTTGACAAATGCCTGTTGCTGTAATCTGAAGGTGCATCATTCCCGTTGTGTTATAAGCAATTAGGGAGGGGGTGGGGTACGTCAAAACACAACTGTCTTGTATCCTATTTATTATGCTGACGACGACATGTTTCGGCCACTGTGGTCCATCTTCAGGTCACAAAAATGTATATAGAGGAAAACTATACAGTGTGTGATCATAGTATAGGTTCCTATTCTAAACTTTCAACGATATCTCGTTGTTGGTTGGATTACGCATATTGAACTAAAAATACCTCTTCTAAGTAGAGTATAAGAATTGATATATATATAAATTAAGTAACACCTAGTCTTACAAATGTGCATTAAGCTAGATTGTAATATATAAGTAGTACGCCCTATATCAGGCGAAAAATTAGGAGGGGTTTGTACGTGCTGAGTGGAGAGTTAGGGGTGCTCCAAGCGTTCCTGGCGCGTTGGTACATCGGTGGCGGCTACACGGATGTTCCTTAAGTGGTTGTATTTTATGGCAAAATATACGTCCAGAACAAGTATTCTTAGCCTATCTGGTGGAGAATCTGTTAGTCCTTTAAGTTATGCTAGCTTAATGCACATTTTTAAGACTAGGTAATACTTAATTATATATATATATATATATATATATCCATTCTTATACTCTACTTAGAAGAGGTACTTTCAGCTCAATATGTATAATCCAACCGACAACGAGATCTCGTTGAAAGTTTAGAATATGCAACTGTACTGTGATCATACTCTGTATAGGTTTCCTCTATACACATTTTTGTGACCTGAAGATGGTCCACAGTGGCCGAAACATGTCGTCGTCAGCATAATAAATAGGATACAATACAGTTGTGTTTTGACGTGCCCCACCCCCTCCCTAACTGCCTGTTGCTGTATGTACAGTCTTGTACTCTGATGATGGACGGAAAGACAGTCTCAGACATGTAGAATGTCATTCTAAAATAAATAAATTTGATACATTGGTGCATCTAGTTGGTTTTACTATAGGAATAAGATCCGCTGTATTCTGTTAAGTGGCTCCCATAAGAAACCATCTTGAAACTTCACCAAACTATTTATGTAAACGTACGTGGTAGGTCCGGACAGCAATGAAAATTGAACTACAAATTCATACATAGAAGTTACTTTGGTATTTGAAGTCTTTGGTAAATGATTCCAGTCTTACCCTGTTGTAATTATAAATATAAATATGGCGCTGTGAGAGTCTTATTTCTTGCCTGCTCGGCTCTTGGCATCGTCACACTTGCAAGCCTATACAATAAACCGTTCCAGTAAATTAGATATCTTCATCACGTTTGTCTATATCATAAATTAGTGGAAAGAAATTAGTTCAACAGACAACAAATCAAACACTGATATAACATGAAACATAATCGGATATTCTCCCACTTCATAACGTTCGTTTATTTTTAAGGAAAACAATATGGTATTAGTATATATATTAACTTTCTTCACACTCATATATTATTGAATATTGTCGTTCCACGTGATTTGATTTTCCAGTATAGCGCTAATTTGTTAGATTCTCTTTCTTCCACAGTTAATGCTTCTTGACGACATGTTTCGGTTCCCTTCAAAGTGTCATAACTTTAGTCGAACCAAGAAACGCATTGCAAAGCGGTAGACAGGCGTTGCTGCCACTGCTGTTGCATTATAGTGATGACAGAGGGTGTGCATCTCGTTGTAGGTACACTTCCATTCTCGAAGGAGATGAAGCAGGAATTATCCTTTCGTGTTCTCTGTAATCCATTCCTCCCCACCAAAGCAGGGCCTATGTCGTCAGTTCGTTGTACCGGGGCCACTAAAGGAGACGTGCTGTGTAGAAGGTTTATAAACCTGTAAAAAGAGAGCAATTTTATTTAGCAGCTGCGATGAACAGTGGAAGCAAGTAACAAGGAAGGTGAGATGTTCTGACAGACACAGATATTACAAATCGACAGGTATTCGGAGGCGGGTAGTTGGTACCACTGCTTACCAACTAAGAGCTTGGTTGACTAGCTGACAAACTGACTAACTAACCAAATAACTACATGTAGCAGTATCGTTGAGACGATAATAGTTTGTATTTTAACGTGTTTAATAATTCGACTGGGTTTTATATATGTTTGTTTGATATAAGATTCCTTGAGGATTATCTAAGAAGATCGAAACATGTAGGAGTATTAATGGATTGTATGTGGAAGTGTTTATTGTAATACTGTGCATTTTTTTTGGTATTGTCTATTCAAAAGATGATAATTTTAAAGTGTGGTGTCCCCGTTGTGTTTCTAAAATATTGTACACAATAAAAATATAATCCAGTAGTTTACAAAGCTTCGTATTGACGGATTATATTTTTTATTATAAAAATCTGATGAAATAAGCCTATCCTATATGCAATATAGGCTTCTTTGTAGAGGTTTTTCGTATACGTATTTTATATATATATATATATATATATTTGACGTTCAGGTGACCGTGCATCGTGATAAATTCTTATAATAAAACCAACTAGATGCACAAATTTCTCAAATTTATTTTTGGAATAAAACTCTACATGTTTCGGATAGTTGATCCGTCCATCATCAGGAGCTTTTCACTGTACACGCAGCAATGGTATACGTCATACAGGTTTGCTGACAGCTAGCGAGCAGGATCAGGACGGGACTGAGTTCGGACCTGATCCTGCTAGCTAGCTGGACCTCAAAATTTTTACTTTGGGAAAAGAAAGTGCACAATTAAATATTATATTTTCTTTGCCTGCACCGATCCAAGGTCTTGTGTGACCCTCCCTGTTCAAGAGCAGTGTATACGAATATTAGCATAAGTGTATTTGGAAAACCTAAACATGTGTTATATTAAACACACCAGTGGAACTGGTGTTGACGCCAAGTTTTAGTGTTGCATTCTGTACGTAGCCGATTCAACACAGTGCTTCATGGTCTTATTCATTATATTCGTATATTACCTAAAAATGGAACACGAATTTCCTTTGCTAAACCCATTCAATTCATTTCATTGTCACCTCGTGTCAAGCGACTGTGTAAGGCTACAACGTAGCCTCTAAATTCAAGCAATGTTGCTGAAATAACACGTAGTTTGTCACCTGCCGCAGTAGCGTGGCATGCCGTCTGGTTTCGGGTGGACGAAACTGCCTCGGAATTTGGAAGGTGTGACAATTACTGGATAACGAATGGGGAAGTATGCGACAGAAAGTTGTCGGCTCAAACTGAGGTACCAGTCGGGCATTTGTCTGTGCGAACTGAGGAAAATCATGACGAAAGTAAGAGTAAGACTTGTCGTTTTCCGGATTGAAATGCCACTGTATGTTGTCTAATGACTTGCATTGTTGACGATGCTTGCCCACGTTCAGTCATGTCTGATCATATTATTTCAGTACGCGTGTGATATCACACATGCTACAATTAGCGGTGTCTACCAGACTTTTTTCGCACAAGCTTCAGATTTAGAATATTTTATCTTCTACACTTGCGTGCTTGTTTATTTGTGTGCCTATATTTACGTGTATGTGTGTGTGTGTGTGTATGGTTTTTGGCTTTCGATTTAGTCTGTAATTTGTGAAATCCGAGTTCCATCAGGCAGCCAATTGAAAAGGCTATAGGCTCTATGTTCGTGGCATCAATAGTTTGATTCCTGACAATGGCAAATATTTTCTGGATCCCCGCGATATACGACTGGCTCTGGGGCTCACAGAACTTCCTGTCCAGTGATTATTGTGCGTGTGTCCCTAGGGATGAATCGTCAGTGGAGTGAAACTGCCACTCATCACTATCTAGTTTATAGCTTAAGAAAGACTGGATTTATACTTCCACGACCACTTATATCCTAATATCTTGGTGTTTAATAAGGCATAGGAACTTTACCTTTCTCACCTCTACCGGTAATCTGTGAAGTCTCTAAGGGTTCCGCGGAGAATATATTTAATGAAAACTTGATTTTCGCTGTCAGAAACACAGAACACGTAACCGACACGTGTGACTTACTGCCATATAGGCTACATGTGTGTATTCATGCATGTGCTGTTGTACCTGCGTGTGTGACGGCTCTTATGTCTACGTGGAGTCTAGTTCATGCAGCAGTGACAATTAATTTACGAGAGAGCGCTGTAAATACACACGAACTAGCACTGTACTGTACGAGGGTGGATGACAGGAGAGGGGTGTAAATTGCATGACATCGAAATCAACAATAACATGTGTTTGTACGACTGGTGTTGGTAAATCTCAGCGTGTGGCCAGTAACCACTCCACTAATTGCTCGTTATTGTTCGTTTGTGGGACATCAGAGCAACTGAGAGGATTTGCGGTGTTTGCGGGAGCATCGACCTGTTGTTTGCAGACATCTAGCGGTTTCTTCTGCACATAATTACCAACGCATATCATTTACAAGCTGAAGAGTAGATTTATGGCTAAAACAAGACAGTAAAGGTTAATTAAACGCCAACTGGCTATGCCCATGTATTAAGCCAGTGTAGGGTCATATCCCTCCCTGTAGTACTTAATGTCTGGAGCGACATCATAGGGTCAAACAAATGTCTTAACAGGGTCGTTTATTTGTTGTTAATTTGAGAAGCACCTACCTTGTATTTCGATCTGAAGTATTTTGTCACGCCTAGCCACAGTTTAAAAGTGAATTCAACTGTCTCAGCATAACGTATAATTCGGAGCATTTGTGATCGTGGTTTTATTGTTAGGTTAATTAGGCGACTGTATAAGATTTGAGGGTTTTCACGACATTATATATATGTATATATAGTAAATATAATTTGTAAAAGACGTAACTTAAAAAGTTATACTGATAAAAGGAATATAATGGTATTCACAGTGAGAAAGCTCACTATGTGAGAAACAGTTGTTTATAACAAAGTGATTGAACAAATAAAATTATTTAGCTACTGTGAATTAGTGTATCGCATGTAAATCGTAGTTCCATTGGCAGTTTTATAAGATTTTCCAGTACTTTTGTGGAATAATTCGATTCTAACGTAAAAGAAACGCTAGTGAATTGTTCGGTACTTGCGACATCAGCGCTACAGTGTGTGGTATATGGCGTTTGGTATATCTTTAAGGCACGCGAGGAGATCAGATACAGTGGAATTTTAATGCTAGAGTTCAGTTGTAAGATAGTTATATTGCACAGATACTAACTAAGGAACAAAGAAAGTCGTTAGGATATATTTCACCAGAAATTATTGCTACTTCACAAAACGTTTATTAAGAATTAACAATACGTGTAATCTAAACTTGGCGCATGAATCCATTTCATCTGGCAAAGGAAAGGTAGGCCGACTAAGAAAGAATGTGGGCTTAATGAGAATTGAACAAATCCGGAAATGCACCCTTTTGCTAATGACGACGACGACGACGATGACGATGATGATGATGATGATGATAACGACGACGACGACTACTACGAAAAAAATTAGTTTGAATCTAGTGGGCTGTGGCCTCCTTTATTTCCGTAGGTGGTTGCAACTGTTCCGGGAACTGTACTGCTTCAATTGTCATGGTAGGAAATCCTCCACCAGGAAACCACAACCTATTTGTCAGCTAACCTGTACTGTCCACGATCGACCGATGTCCTGTTTATTGGCCTAGCAGTTTTAAGCGCTCTAAATGGTTGCGTTGGCACGACTTCTGCCTTGACACCAGTATAAACAAGAGTGGCAGGATGAACATTAAAAAAGGCCAGGAATTCCAGTTCATGAGGTAGGAAGACAAATACTGGTGTGTTTAACGGCATTCTGTCTATGTTGCATTCAGCCGAACTAATGCTGTACACTGTGTGAGATGTAACAATAATGAGTATATAATTGATTTCTTAGCTAAAACATTTAGCAATCTAAATGCACATAAACGTAAATTCAAAAAGAGAGAGGAAGACATTTAATTTAAAATATTTAAATATAAGATTTCATTACAAATGTCAGATGAGCCATTCTGTATCGATTGGGAGTGGATGGAGCGGCAAGCTTATAGCATTCTGCAGTGACTATTGCGTAACGTCATAGATTACTATTTAAGTACTGTCACTAATCGACCTACGTGTTTCCTACGGCATCGTCCTCTGTTATGGAGGTCAAGTAGACGTGACAGCACGTAACAAGAAAAACTGTAATTGGCAGACAGGTCCATAGGCTATTGTGCGCAAATTTGTACATGATTAATCTGTTCTTGGGACGTTCAAGTGCTCACCTTCAAATTTTCAGTTCGATAGCGCTGATCGACTTTGAGGTGAACATCAATGATAAATTTTAAGGGCCTGGAGGGACTAGTTTTTGTACAGAGAGGTAAAAATCCTATATATGTATATATATATATATATATATATATATATATAATACCCAGTCTTGCACAACACAGTTACGCGTCCTTTAGGGTTCTATTTTTGGTCCATTAGCCAGGTCATCATCAGACCTACACGAAATCCCTTGCGAAAAACCATGCGAAAACCTTATATGTTTACTTGGGCTAGAAATCTCGTTCCCATTACAATTACGTGCAGTTTTGTTGTGCAAGAATTTGTATCTAATGTATGTATGTATGTATATATGGACGAAAGCTCAGCGGGTTTGTGTTACCTAAAGATTAAATGCCCGAGAATTACTTGGATAGAGTGAATAAATCAAGAACACAATGTTAGGAAAATTCCTGATTGCATAAACTGTCAAACTTACGTTAGTTCGGAGGATAATTATTGAAAACTTTACGTTACACAACATTTTATTTGACAGAGCCTAGCGTATGCAAAATTGTACATTGTTAACTGAAAATATTCAAGTAAGAAAGGAAATCATGTACGTTAAAGGGAATCATGTACGTTAAAGGGAATCATGTACGTTAATGTGCTTTACATCCACAGTTGTGTCAAAGGTTTCAGTTCCTTCTATATTCTCTGCCAATGGTGCTAATTTACCTTGTGTTTTAAGCACTTTTTTGAACAGGGCATAAATGACACGTACTTGTAATGGTAATCTCGTAATATGTCCGCGCGTTGTTCGGCGAACTTGCGCTATTTCTGTACTATTTGTTCGGGGAACCAACAATGAAATTTGTCGAACGAGTTCAGTTGAGACTTCATGTCGGTGAAACGGGAAACCTAGTCAAGGTTTCGCAATGCTCATACGTAATAATTTTACTCAGAAATGGGTGGGTCCCTGCTACAAGTATGTTGCTAATTATTGCACGTGGAGCGACCGAGTTATCGAACGTACTGCTTGGCTCAAAAAGCTGAGGCATGCATACGTCACTTCGTGAGGTTATTAACGGGTAGGGGATCGGGCGAACAGAAGGTTTTTGTTCTCGCAAGGCTGACACATGTGAATACACAAGACCGTCTTCATGTTTGCACCGTGCATCAATGATAATTAAACACTTTACTATCCAACTAGTACACAATATATAATGTGTAGATACAATTACAATTATAAAATATTTAAAAATTGTGCGTGTGTGTAGTTCACTGTATATACAGTGAATTACACACACGCACAACGGGTCAGAATACGCTGCCATAACACCAACCTTGTCCATGTCAACGGACACGATAGCATCATTCTTGTAATTTTTAGCCAAGCACTGTACAAGGCTCCCTGATGATGTATCCTCTGTGATCCGAAACGTGTTGGAGCACTTTTAAATATTTTATAATTTTAATTGTATCTACATATTATATATTATGCATTAGTTGGATAATAAAGTGTTTAACACTTGACCGTATTATTGTAAATAATGAAAGTTAACAGAAGTAAGCGGTCTTGCTGTTTCATTACAACTGTGTTAATGTGAGCTGCATTTTCTAAGTTGCGACAAATGTGGGTTGATAAACGCTTGTGTGCGTGCGTGCGTGAGTGTGCATGTGTGCCTACGTGACATGAATATTTCGAGTCTTCCAAGAGTAATGAAAGCAATATATCCACCCTCAATACAAGGCCTGTAGCGACCGGCTGTGACGATACATGTGTCACGACTAACGTATTCATTTACGTCAGTATTTCGAGTAACAGAAGTGAAATTCCTGACACATGGGCCCTCGATGTCTGAGACTGATCAGACAACAGAGACGGGCCTTCATTTGGTTATTAACGAATATCTGCATTGGCCAATATTAACTTCAAACAAGACACCCAGAACGAGACGCGCCGTAAAAGTGACATACAGTGTAAGTTCAAATGGTTAATACCGGAACATATTCCACATTTATGGCTCATTAAACTTGTCAAAACGAAAATTGGGTTTCTCGAAGCGTGACTTCCAAATGGTATATTTACACGTAAAGAAAGACATATTTCTGCGACAAAACGGAAGTAAATGCAGCTTAAGATTTGTGGAATCATTCGGTTTAGGCAACACTAAAAAACGCCAGTGCTTCAGATTTTCTCAAACTCAAATTTTAGGACGTTTCCTTTTTCACTTATACACAGGCGTTTTAAAGAGCAATCCGATTGCAGTGTGAATTGCCATATAACGAAGAGTCTAAAAGGCACATAAAGAAGTTTATTCAAATTTCTTATTTTACAGAAACATCTTACGCAGGAATGTGTAGAGTGAAGTGTGTGAGGTGGTAAAAGAAGCAAGATATGACGTGTACACAAAAGTTACATTATGGAGCGTTCACGTAACCATAGCAACCAAGGGAAACTGGTGACGCTGGTAACAAAGATCACATGGCAGCAAACGTAACCGCAGGAACCTTAGGTACAGTGGTAACAGTAACCAAAGTAACCAGCCATGCTCAGGATATTAGTTGCGAGGTTATCATCACGGATACCTGGCTTCGAGCCCGGGCCAATCCAAATCGAGTTTGTTGTGGACATAGCGTTAGGGAATCCTTCAGTGCCAATTAAGTGTGAGTCTGGGTGAGCCCCAAACC
>Ga0123352_10003120_pt1 | contig 23752 bp, 20 predicted proteins | sample TergutLab28metaG_FD_89700 | JGI IMG/M metagenome (GOLD analysis project Ga0123352, IMG submission 89700) | Labiotermes labralis P1 segment gut microbial communities from Petit-Saut dam, French Guiana - Lab288 P1 | ecosystem: Host-associated > Arthropoda: Insects > Digestive system > Gut ...
CAGTGAAGGACTTAATCAAAATAGTCAAAGCGAGAGTAAAAGACGAATTTGGAGTTGAATTGGAGGAAGAGATAGAGTTTATTTAGTGAAATGTTATTTGGGGATTATCACACACACACGCTTTTCTCTCATGGGAAAGGAACAATAGAAGATAACTGCTCAAGAGCAGTTGAAATTGGTTTGAAAGAGATTGCAATAACAGACCATGGCTTTTTGCATTTATTGTATCGAGTGAAGAAAAAAAAGTTTTTTGACGAAATGATTGGTGAGTGTGAAAGGTTAAGAGCAAAATTTCCGTCGTTGAAAATACTTCTTGGTGTTGAGGCAAATTTGATGGGGCTTGACGGAAGGATTGATGTTTTGCCGCATGAAATGGACAAGTTGGATATTATTGTTTGCGGTTATCACAAGTTTGTTCGGACCTGGAAATTGAAAGACCACTTTGATTTTTTTTGGCCTAATTTGTTGGGATTCAAGACAAAAAGAAGAACAGCAAAAAACACTGATGCGTTTGTGAAAATGATTGAGAAATATCCTATTGATATTATTTCACATTTAAATCTGGGGATAAAAACCGATGTCAAAGAAATTGCAAAGGCGGCAAAACATTTCGGAACATATATTGAACTCAACGGAAAACGCATAGTTTTGACCGACAATGAAATTGAGACTATCGCAAAAGTTGGAGCAGAATTTATCATAAACAGCGACGCACACTCCCCCGATAGAGTTGGAGATTTCAAAGTCGGACTGGAAAGAGCAAACAGACTGGGAATACCTGCCTTGCAAATAGCAAACTTTGAGAAAGTGCCGAAGTTTAGAAAACAGAATATCAATTAAGTTAAAAATGAAAGGTGAAAGGTATTGTGAATTATTTTAACTTTACTTTTAACTCTTCATTTAAAATTTATCCTTACCTTTCACTTTTAACTTTTTACTTTAATAATATGAATTTAACCAAGTTAGTAAAAAATGAATTAGTGCGTTCGTTTTCAAGTTCTTTTCGTTCAAAGGAGAAGGCTTTTTTGTGTGCGGCCTTTTTGTGGAGCGGAACTGTTTCCTCTTTGCATGGTTATCATCTTGAATTTAAAGTCGGAGATGAGGACTTGGCGGAAGAGGTTATAAAATGTTTGAAAAAATATGGCATTGAGGCAAAGGCAATAACTCATCAAAAAAAGAGAGTTGTCTATGTCAAAGGTGCGGAAAAAGTTTCTGATGTCCTCGTTGTGCTTGGAGCATCAAAAGCGGTTTTGGCGCTTCATGAGACAATTGTTTTGAAAAATGTTCGGGCAAAAGCAAATCGATTGTCGAACTATGATGTTTCAAATATTAATAAAACTATGGAGTCGGCATCAGCGCAACTTGACGCAATCAAAAAATTAAAAGAAAAAGGTGTCTTTGACACTCTTGACGAAAAGTATATAGAAGCGGCAAATGCACGAGAGCAAAATCCTGACGCAAGTTATGAGGAGTTGTCAATAATTTTGGGAATTTCAAAAAGCGGATTAAGGCATAGGCTTCAAAAGATTGTGACAATAGCGTTATAATCAACTTTACACACAATTTAGTTTTGTTCATCTGTTTTTTCTTTTAGAATATGAGAGATAGCATTAATAGAGATTAGGGATTGTTCCAGATGAGAGAAAAGCCTTTTTTCTCTCATCTTTTCTTTTTGTTCATTGCTTTTGAAATCATCGCAAGTTTTGAATTGAAGTTGAGGTATATTTTGTTTTTTGCAAAAGCCATGAGATAATCTTGAAAAGTTTGAACTAAACTTTTCGTAATAAGCAGTATAGAAAGTGCAGTATTTGCATATATTTTTTTTCATAATTTCCTCCAAGGCACTAGACCTGTTAGTGCAAAATAATAATGACGAAAAGAGAGCGACCTCTCTGCAAACATTAATCAATAACAAAAGTATCGAAGACACATCCGCAGATTCTCTAGGTGACGAAAACAGAAAATCATTATTCAGCACTAAAAAATCTTAGCAATAAATTTTCTCATTTTGCCTTTTGTTTGTTGATTTTTGTTTTATTTTATGGTATAGTAAAAATTGCTATTAGTTGTTTGCTAATAACCGCACAAACTATTATTATTTGTACATAAAAAACATTATATCTCGAAAATTCCAGAATGTCAAGCGTTTTTTCTGTAATTTTCGAAATAATTAAAAAATTATTTATGATTATTTTAGAAAGAATACTCAAATTAATTGAGGAAAATCAAATTACAGCCTATAAACTCACATCTGATTGCGGTTTGAGTAATAGTGCTGTTTCTGATTGGAAGTCAAATAAAGCCAAGCCGGGCACAGATGCTGTTGTGAAATTGGCAAAATATTTTAATGTTTCAACTGATTATTTGCTGGGGCTGACGGAAAATCCAAAACCCCATTATTAGTAAGATTATAAAAGAAAGTAAGATGAGATTAAAAAAACAAAGCAAATAATGAAGAATATTTTTTTGAGTAAATTTTGTGACAAAAGCGTCGCAGACGCATAAGGAGAATAAAGATGAGTGAAATACTAAGACAAGATGTTGATGTTAGGCACAAATGGGCGCTTGAAGACATCTTTAAAAACGATGAACTCTTTGATAAAGAGTTAAAAGAAGCCGAAGAGGTGACAAAAAAACTTGTTAGTTTTAAGGGCAAGTTGAAAAACAAAAAATCTCTTTTAGAGTTTTTTAAGTCAATTGACAGGGCAATGCACTTGTTGTATCGAGTTTATATGTATTCAAACATGCGCCTTCATGAGGATGCCTCGAATGCAAAATATCAAGAGTTGTCGATGAGAACAAATTCACTTATGTCAATTTATGAAGAGATGACAAGTTTTGTTTCTCCTGAACTTGCAGCATTGGATGAAAAGATTTTGGAAGGTTTTTTGAAAGATAAAGATTTTTCTCCATATGACATGATGCTGAAAGATGCCAAAAGAAACAAAAAACACACTCTTTCGGACTCTGAGGAGGCATTGCTTAGCAGTGTTTCTTCATTTTCAAACGGTTTTCAAGATGCGTTTGAAATGCTCAACAATCTTGAAATAGATTTCGGAGAGACAACTTGGATCGACGGAACGAAAAAGAAATTGACTCATGGTTCTTATGCCTATCTTTTGTCGAATTGCAAAGACAGAGAAATCAGAAAAGAAGCAAGAGAGAAATATATGGCGGCATACAAAAAAGTGCTTAACACGATTTCAACAATGTATGCCGGTAATGTCAAAAAGAATTGGTTTCTTGCAAAGGCAAGAAACCATGCAACCTGTTTGGATAGTGCGCTTAATGACTCAAATGTTCCAAAGGCGGTTTATGACAATTTGATTGAAAGTGTCGATGAGAATGTTTCTCTTATGCACAGGTTTTTGCATCTTCGAAAAAAAGTCATGGGACTTTCTAAAATGTTTGCCTATGACACAATTGTTCCGATGTTTGAAGGTGTTGAGTTGAAAATGCCGTTTGACGAGGCATATGAGTTGGTTGCAAAGTCACTTGAAGTGATGGGGAAAGAATATGTTGATTTAATAAAAAAAGCAAAAGAGGATAGATGGATTGACATCTATGAAAACAAGGGCAAAAGATCGGGAGCATATCAATGGGGTCCATACGGCACTCATCCATATGTTTTGTTGAACTACAAAGAAACAACGAGAGATATTTTCACAATAACTCATGAAATGGGTCATGCAATGCACTCATATTATTCAAAAAAAACCCAGCCTATTTCAAAAGGTTTCTACAAAATTTTTGTCGCAGAAGTTGCGTCAACTGTCAATGAGGTTATCCTCATCAGGCATTTACTAAAAACAACAAATAATGAGGCATTAAAAAAGTATCTCCTTTCTTATTTTATCGGAATGTTTAAAAACACTTGTTTCACTCAAACAATGTTCGCCTCCTTCGAAAAAGAAGCGCACGCACTCGCTGAAAAAAATGAACCGCTGAGCGAAAAGGCACTGAGCGGCATCTATGAAAAACTATCAAAGAAATATGACGGCGATGCAATTGAAGACGACGAATTTACATCCCTTGGCTGGGCAAGAATTCCTCATTTCTACTCAGCGTTCTATGTCTATCAATATGCAACAGGAATACTGAGTGCCGTTTTGATTGCCGACAATATTTTAAAGCAAGATGAAGAGATGAAGAACGGAAAAAGAAAAACAAACGATGCACTCACAATGTATGAAAAGTTTTTGAAAACCGGCGGATCAGACTATCCTGTCGATTTGTTAAAACAAGCAGGAGTAGACTTAACAAAGAAAGAATCTTTTGATAGTGCTTTTAAAGTTCTGAAAGGAGCAATGGAAGAGTTGGAAAAACTTTGCTAGATTAAGTTAAAAGTTACAAGTAAAGATAAAATTAATTTGTCTTTAAAAACATCGGCCAATTAGTTAAACAACACTTTTTTTACCTTTTGTAATTTAGAGATACCTTATAGTTCGGGTGGCAATCTGCCGCCCGAACTATAATAAATATTGTGCGGGCGATTAGTCGCAGACCGCGGAACGCCTAATCGCCCCTACAGTTGTTTTGACGGGTTCTGTTAGGCACAGAATAATTTTTGCAGAGACATGCATTTGTTAATAATTTTAATATATTGTAAGGGCGGCATTCTGCCGCCCGAATTAGGGTTGATATATAAAGAATGTGTGCGGGCGGGCGGTTTGCTTTGGCGAAGATAAGAGCGTCTGCCGCTATGGTTTTTCTCTACGGTAATTTACGAATATTTTGTGCCCCTGAAAATAATTTTTTAATCGTTTTAGGAATAGCGGGCTGAGGCAATATTGCCTCTTACCTTTCACTTAACAAAAACCTAACCATTGCTTTTCTGTCAACGAATCTTAACTCGCCTTTTATCGGGTCTAATTTTGTTTCGCTTGCGTTAAAACCGCTTGGAATATCGGCGACCCTCTCGAAAGAGAGGGCGCTTTTTGATTTGTTCAAAATGACTGAGACAACTTTTATTTTTTGTGCAAGATTTTTAATTAGGGCGACCCAAATAAGGTTGTCGAGCGGCTCGGGGACTTTTCCATAGATGTCGAATAAGTCCGCCATAAGTTGTTTTCTCTCTTCATGGGTTGAAACTCTTGAAATTCGCATATAAGTTTTTCTTTTCCAATCCTCGTCAGTGATGTAATCGTCAGGAACGAAAGCGTTAAAGTCTGTGAAAACTTTGACCTCGATTTTCGGGGTGTCGGCATCCCCAGCGATTTTGCCGTCTGCACCATAGCCTAATTCCTTGACTGCTTGCGAGAGTAGTCTTGTATACATTTCATACCCCACTTTTGCCATGTGTCCGCTTTGCTCTGCTCCTAAAATATTTCCTGCTCCTCGAATAGCAAGGTCTTGCATTGCGATGTGGTAGCCCGACCCTAAGTCAGTGTGTTGAGTGAGGGCTTCAAGGCGTTTTGTGGCGGTTTCTGTTAAAATTTGTTCTTCGTCAAAAGTGAAATAAGAATACGCTTGAATATTGCTCCGTCCAACCCGTCCTTTGAGTTGATAGAGTTGAGACAGTCCAAAGTTTTGAGAATTGATGACAATTATTGTGTTGACTTTCGGCATGTCAATTCCGTTTTCGATTATTGTTGTTGTGAGTAGTATTTGAGTTTTCCCGTCAAGAAATGTTTTGATTGCGTCTTCTTGTTCTTTTGATTGCATTTGTCCGTGCGCTCTGGTGATGCCTAGAGTTGGGAAGAGTTTTCTTAAATTAGACTCAAAAGAATCCATTTTGCAAACATTGTTATAGACTATGAAAACTTGTCCTCCTCTGTTAATTTCACGATGGACTGCATCAACTATGAGTGAGTCAGAATAACCTGTGACATAGGTTTGGACACTTTTTCGCTCCTTTGGCGGAGTTTCAAGAATTGAAAGATCTCTTATGCCGGAAAGTGACATGTGAAGCGTTCTGGGTATCGGAGTTGCGGACATGGATAAAACATTAATATTTGATTTCAGAGTTTTTAGTTTTTCTTTTGATTCAACTCCGAATCGCTGCTCTTCATCAAGGACTAAAAGCCCCAGGTCATGAAACTTAACATCAGGTGAAAGTATGCGGTGAGTTCCGACCAGCATGTCAATATTTCCGCATTCTAGTTGCTCGAGTATTGCTTTTGTCTCTTTTTGAGAGTTCATTCTTGATAGTTGTGCAACTTTAACTCCGAATTCGCCCAAGCGTTCAAGTGCGGATTGAAAATGTTGACGGGCAAGGATTGTTGTCGGGCATACTAAGGCAACTTGTTTTCCTTCAGTGATTACTTTAAATGCAGTCCTGAACGCAACTTCGGTTTTTCCATAGCCGACATCACCGCATAAGAGCCTGTCCATAACTTTTCCGCTCATTAAGTCATTTAAACATTCGTCCGCTGCTTGCGTTTGGCACGGCGTGTCAACATAAGGAAATTTGAGACAAAACTCTTCAAAGAAACTGTCTTTTCCGCTATAGCGATGAGCAGTTTGCTGTTCTCGTTTTGCGTAAAGATGAGCAAGATTAAAGGCTAATTCTTTGACTTTTTTCCTCACCTTGTCTTTTTGCTTTTCAAAATCCTGCCCCCCTATTTTATTGAGGACAACATTTTCACTATCATCTGTGCCTCCTATGAACTTTGAAAGACTATCGACATTTTCAATCGGAACATAAAGTTTGTCGTTGTTGCGGTAAAGTATTGCAAAATAATCTCTAAACGCCCCATCATATTCAAGTCTCACTACTTTTTCAAAAAAGCCGACACCATGAATTTCATGGACAACATGAGAACCGACTTGAGGTTCAAAATATTCTTTTTGAGTTTTTCTCTTTTGCCTTTCGCCTTTTTTGCCGGTTAAGGCGGTTGTTGAAATTAAGAGGATTTTTTCATCGGGAAGGCAAACAGATTCCTCCAATGCATAATTCACAACGCACAATGCATAATGATTATCAGAATCACTTAATAAAACTTCTAATTTGTCCTTTAAAACTTCATCACCGCAATAAATCTTTATGTTAAAACCTTTGAAGTTTTCAAGGTCTTTTTTTAGTTCAATAAAATTGTGATTATAAGACGGAACATGACGAATTTTAAAATTGAATAATGCATCAGGTTCAAAAAAACGATTTTGAGTGAGTGATGAATGAAAAGCGAGTTGCAGGGGAGGAGGGAGCAGATAATTCGGAGAGGGACTTAGAGACGGCAAAATTTCTAAACCTTTGTAAACTTCGCCTTTTTCAAAAAGTATTTTAAATCTGTTTTGATGTTCTTTGGTATGAGACAGCAAAGTGTCGTAGCATTGTTTTGCCTCGTCATAAATAATAAGTGACGGAGAGAAAAAGTCAAAAAAGTTTTGATGGGGGAAAAGCGGAAGCAACCATGAAAGAGAGGAAGGAGAATTGTCAAAATTAAAATCAAGCGATGATAAAATCGACAGAGTTTTTTCGTTGTGCGGAGCGGCAAAAAGAGAAGGGAGGCTTTTTCTAATGGCAGTTATTTTATCATTATCCGCTTCCTGAACGATAAAGTCAGTTGCGGGAATTATTGTGGTTCTATCAATTTTTTCTTTTGTCGTGTGGGTTTCAATGTCGAACGATTTTATTGTTTCAATATCATCGCCGAAAAATTCAATGCGTGTGCCGTGAGACTGCCCTATTACAAGAATATCTAAGATATCGCCCCTGACGCTAAATGTGCCATGAAAGGAGACTTGGTCAACTCGTTTGTAGCTGATTTTGGCAAGATATTCAATAATTTCATCAAGTGTTTTGGGGTGAATGGTGGTTGGTAAAATTATAGGGGCGGCTTCCTGCCGCCCGTTGCTGGGTTCGGAATCAAACAGCGGGCGGCAGGAAGCCGCCCCTATAATTTGTTCGAAAATCTCAGTTTCACAATCATTGTGAGTTTTTTTTCCGTTCCCCACAGCAAGAACAAATGATGCTGACTCAAAAACATCTCTTTTCGGAAAATATTCGGTAAGTGCCGAAACAGTTGTCACAACACAAGCATTTTCACTCGTCAGTGCTTTCGACATTGCAGACAATCTCTCAAACTCAATATCCAAACTTTTGTGTTCAATGTAGGTCAAGGTATCATTTTTTGGAGGAAGAAAAAATGTTTCTTTATGGAAGCATTTTAGTTGATTGAAAACTCTTTTTGCATTAATTATATCAGAACAAATGTAGACTGTTGAGTTTGGGGTTGTTGATAAATTATTATTATCCTTAATTCTGCGCTCAATAAAGCATTGATGTGCTAAAAACACTCTCTCGCCCATTCCACTGCAAATCGCCGAGATATTTTTTTTATCTCGTATGGCGGAAAGTAATTCGCTTAATTGCCTTTGCTCTTTCAAATTTAAATCCAATCTATCCTCAGTTACTAATCACCAAAACTAACCACCAAATATATGGTCAACAACCTCGCCGATGGCTTCACGGAAAAGAGGAACTTCGCTGAATTTAATATCCATCAGAACGAAGTCTTTTAATTCAATGTTTGAAGGAGGTCGTCCAACTCCAATCCTAATCCTTTTTATTTCCTCAGTGTCTAAAAACGAAATAATATCACGCATTCCGTTGTGAGTTCCGGCGCTTCCTGTGTCTCGAATTCTAACTTTTCCCATTTCAAGGTCGATGTCATCATAGATAATAATAAGGTCATTTGTGTCCGCTCCATAACGGTGCATAAGTGATGAGACAGCGGTTGCTGAACGATTCATAAAAGTTTGAGGTTTTGCCAAAATGACCTTTTCATCATTGATAAATGTTTCAAAAACAACAGAGTTTGCTTTGCTTTTGCCTTTTGTTATTCCGCACTCAATGCACAGCGCATCAATTGCCATAAAACCCAAATTGTGATAACTCCGCTCAAATTTTGAGCCGGGATTTCCAAGACCGATGATTAATTTCATGAAAAAATTTTAACATAAAAAAAAGGCTATGTCAACTATCTTCACAGTCTCGCCGGGTTTAATTATATTAGTACTTTTCAGCAAAGGTATTGGGTGTGGATAAAAAGAGTTGAAAATGTTTTTTGGAGTATATTTTTTTTTGGGTGTCAAAAATTCGTGATATGGATGATTGATTAATTGTAGGGGCGGGCGTCCCCGACCGCCCCTACAATATATACCTTTCATATATGTCTATTTAATCACGAATTTTTGACAGCCCTATTTTTTTGGAGCAGTTAGCATCTTTTTCTTAAATTTCATTTTCAACTCTCTTATCCACATCTTAAGTATTGAAAATACTTGTCATAATAATTTTTTTGTGATAAAATATATAATAATTATGCATATTACTGATTAAAAATATGGGAGTGCTAAAAATTAAATCGGAGGAGAAAGAATCGAAATGATATGTCCCATTTGCAAGAAAGAAAAAATTAATAAGGACGAAGTCTTATGCGTTTCATGTTTTCTTAAGAGAAACTTTTCTGACGAAAACATATCTTATTTTCGAGAAAATAATATTTGCACCGATTGTCTGTTTAAACTAAAAGAGGGCGAGACAGAGGAAAATTGCACATTTTGCGATATCCTTGAAGAGAGGTTTTTAAGAGCAATAGGCGAATGGCCGGAAGATAAACTATAGGATTGGGCGTCCCCGACATTTATTAATTTATTTTTGGCGGTTGGGAAGATCGTCACTACAATTTAATTTCCCCCGAATATCGCACGACAAAATAACTGTAGGGGCGGGCGTCCTCGACCGCCCGAAAATCCATTTATTTGCTGATATCGGGCGGTCGGGGACGCCCGCCCCTACTAGTTTGTTTCAATTAAAATTGTCATAACGGCACTCTGTTGTCTTTGCGAGAATTCGTGGTCATCGTCCGACCTCTTACTGCTGACTGCTCCACAAATTCTTGGCTTCGCCAAAGCAGGACGCAAAGACAACGAAACTCTTCTATAAAATTTTAATTGAAACAATCTACTACAGGTTTTGTCTCACTCGATTATTTCATTTCGCTACAACTCTAATGACATAATTTGGCGGTTTTTCATTTGCTTATTTGTAAAAAAACATTTGTCAAGTATTTTCAATACTTTTGTGTGTGATTGCTAATACAAGTATTTATCTCAACAAGACAGTCGAAGACTGTTGTCAACAGTCTTCGACTGTCTTGTCGGGCTTTGATAGCATCAGCACTCTCCGACAAAAGTATCAAAGATACTTGTTAAGAAGTTGTCATAATAATTTTTTTGTGATAGACTTATAATATGAAAAAAATTATATTTTTGGATATTTTCGGAGTTTTGGCGACACCTAAAAGCGGTGCTAATCTTGATGAGGATTGTTTTGCAAAACTGCTTGAAATTTTGAGAAAAACAAAAGCATCTATTGTTTTAACAACTTCTTTTAGAAGGAGTGAGAGTTTTTTGTCTCGCTTCAAAAAAGGACTGCAAGATGAAGGGATTTGTCAATCTTGTGTTTTTGATGCAACACCGGACTTAAAACATATTGAAAAATGGAATTCGAATGAAGAGTTGAGGGCAAAAGAAATTCAAAAATATATTGAAGAAAATGATGTAAAAAACTATGTTATTATTGATGACATGGATTTAAAACCATATTTGGAAGATGAGATAAATATTAATTTTGTTAGATGTGAAACTCATATTGGTTTGACAAATGAGAGGGCGGATAAATGTTTTGAGGTGCTAAAATAAGGAATGTTGATTTCAAAAAGCAAATACACTTCATTTATCACATGCCCTAAGCAGTTTTATCTAAAGTGTCATAGACCGCATTTAAAAGGAGAGTTGGACGCCGGCATGGAAAACTTGTTTCAAATGGGAACTGAAGCCGGTGAGGTTGCCCATGGTCTTTTTGATGGAATTCAAAATGTGAAAACTCTAAAAAAGGATGGCTGGCCTGATATATTTCAAATGTGTGAGAAAACGAAAGAACTCGTTTCAAAAGATTGCTCAGCGATTGCCGAGGCATCATTTTCGGGAAAAGGGGTTTATTGTGCTGTTGATATTTTAAAAAATAATTTTGACGGAACTTGGGATATTTATGAGGTGAAAACATCCTCGAGGCGAATTCCGATTTATTTTCATGACATAGCGTTTCAAAAATATTGCTTAGAAAAAAACGGCATAAAAATTAATAAGTGCCACCTTGTCACTATTAACGGAAAGTATGTCAGAGAGGGCGAAATTGAAGTTAAAAAACTTTTTAATATTGAAAATATTTGCGGAGTTTTAGAGCCGTTTTCTGAAATGGTTGAAGAAAAATTGAAAAAGGCACAAGAAGTCTATGCTTTGGATGAAGTGAAAATTGACTTGAATGAGAGTTGCGCTTCTCCGTATCCATGCTGTTTTTATAAACACTGTTCTGCGCATTTGCCGAAAAATAATATTTTCAATCTCTATCGAATGACAGGACAAGAAAAGTTTGAACACTACCGGAAAGGTATTGTGTCGTTTGAGGATATTAGAGAGAGCAAAATTTCATTATCTGAAAAACAAGCAAGGCAACTGGACACCACGCTTGATGATTTGCCGCCATTTGTTGATAAACAAGGAATTAAGACATTTTTGGAAGAGATAAAGTTCCCGATTTATTTTTTGGATTTTGAAACCTATTCAAGCGCTGTTCCTTTTTTTGACGGTCAATCGCCTCATCAACTGGTTCCTTTTCAATACTCACTCCATATCTTGCAAAAGTGCGGAACAATTGAACACAAAGAATTTTTAGCGAATGAAGCAAAAGATGAATATAAAAAACTTGCTGAAAAATTAGCAAAAGACATCAAAACGGACGGCGGTTCGGTTGTTGCCTATAACAAAGGGTTTGAGATGAGTTGTATTAAAAAAATGGCGGATGCCTTCCCGAAACTGGAAAAAAAACTCCACGATGCAATCTTTCGAATGATTGACCTTCTTGATGTTTTTCAAGGCGGCTTTTACTACAATAAAGAAATGGGAGGAAGTTTTTCAATCAAAAGTGTCCTTCCGGCACTTTTTCCGAATCATCCTGTTTTAGATTATCACAAAAATGAAGAAATAAAAGGCGGAATGTCAGCAAGTCTTGCTTTTGTCTCTTTAAAAAATAAAACAAAAACGGAAAGAGCGAGAATCAGAGATAATCTCTTAAAATATTGTCACCTCGACACTTTGGCAATGGTTGAAATATACAAAGAACTTTGTCGAGTTATATAGTTAATCAGTCGTGAAATAGAAATGCTATAAGTCATCTTTTTGCGAGAAAGCAATAATATCAATCATATTCATTTTCTATTTCAAAACTGATTAACTATAAAGTATAGTCAAATTTGAAGACTAAAACATTTTCTTATCCATTTGTTTCATAGGCATTAAAGGACAATCTTTCTCATACATATGTAAGAGTAAATAGGAGAATTGACCATAATGCTAAAAATCAGTGATATTATCGGAAAAAGAGTTGTGAGCCTTCAATCTGCGGAGATTGAGGGGATTGTTTTGGATGTTGTTTTTGACGATAGGATGAAATCGGCAAAACTGCTCAAGGTTTTTAATGAAGATGGAGAAGAGGTTAGCGAGAGGTTTGTTCAATTGAGGTTTGTTAAAAATCTTGATGCGGACGCTCTCACTGTTATGAATCCGGTCAATCTCAAGCCTTCTTGGCAAGTGAATGTTGTCGGAGTGAAAAATCCGATTAATGCTGAATGTTTTAATCAAGACGGCGTTTTATTAGGGCGTGTTCGTGATATTGAATTGTCTGAAAAAAATGAGGTTGCTTCAATTTCTGTTGAAAAGGATGGGGAGGTGAAAAAAATTCTTCCCAATACTTTGTTGAATTTGTCCGAAAGTGTGCTTATTTTCAATGACACAGGAAAAAAGATGACAATAAAAAAATCCCCTTCAAATAAAGGGGTTGCAATTCCGTTAAAAGGTGAAGAGCAAAAGGTGAGTGTTATGGCGGAGCAAAAAATTAGCATTCCTAAAAGGGTGATTGTTGAAAAAGGACAAGATAGTGAAATCATCCAAAATCATTTCAAATACCTTTTAGACAAACTCTTAAAAAAAGATATCAAAGATTCAAAAGGAAAAGTTATTTTATTTGAGGGAACAAAAGTCGGTATTGACGAAATAGCGATTGCAAAAAAAAGCGGAAGACTGGTTCATTTGGCGCTTAATGCAGAATAGAGAAGTGAAAAGTAAGGATAATATATTTTTCTTCTTTAAAAAACTTGCTAACATCACTTCTTAATTTCCATAAGTTCAGCAATTTTCTTTTCAATCTTTTCAAGTCCGTTAGTTGGACATTCTTCTCCGATGACCGCACTCTCTAGCGGGCACATGCTGTCTTTTGTTCGATTTTTTATGTAGGGGACTTTTTTTTGAAATGAAAATGCGATGTTGTGTTCAAGAAGGAATTCTTTTGCGTCATTGGATATGATGTGGGCATGGACGAATTTTATTTTGCTGAGTGTGAAGAGAATTGCTGCGGCTTTTCCGACTACTTTGTCGACAAGGATTGCGTTTTCAAGAAGTTTTGGATTTTCTTTGTGGAGTTTCAAAGCGCTTTTGACACCGATTTCTTTTTTGTGGAGTTGAATTTTTTTGTCTTTGATGAGAACAAAATTTGCTTTTTCGCTATTGATTAGTGAGGAGGCTTTTTTAATAAGATGGGAATTTTTGGTTTTCCACATTGGAATTCCGCCGCTTTCAACTGCTTTTACTAACATTGGAATAATGACAAGTTGAACTGCAATTCCCGGAAGTCCAATAATAAAAAGAAATGCCCAAACAGAGTTAGCGTTGAGTGCGGGAGCAATGCTGCCGTGAGAAAAACCAAATCCCAAAGTTACTAAATAGAAAACAGCAGCAAAAACAAGCCGCCCCAATACCATTGCAACCGGAAGGGCAATAAAAACGCCGACTTTAAATCGCTTTGTTAACATGCCGGCAATAAATCCCGTTGCACTAAGTTGTGCTGTCATGATTGGCAGCATAAATAAAGTCGGCATCCCTGTTGCAGATGATATTAAGGGAGACAAAAGTCCGACAACAGCACCTGATAAAGGCCCTAACAAAAGACCTGCTAAAAGAACAGGAATATGCATTGGCAAAAATATCGGACCTGCCAAAAATGCATGAAAAGCATATGGCAAGAGGACGCCCAAAGCAACAAACACAGCGGTGTAGACTAGCCGCTGTGTGTGTGATAGTGAAATAGGGTTACTTTTAAAGATGGTTCGTTTTAATATAGTGAACATATTTAAATAAGTGAAAAGTGCAAGGCGAAAGGCTAAAGTGAAAGATAATCTATTTTTATTTTTTTAAAATAGACAAAATACTCTAACAATACTTTGCATTTGAAAACTATTTTTTTCCGGCGGTTGACATTGCTTTTAACAGCATTGAGAGTGCTGCGTTTAATTTTTGCTGCTGCTCAGGGGATTTGTTTTCCGGTTTTGAGCGTTCTTGCTGAAGCAGCATTGCGACTTCTTTCATTGTTGCAAGCGGTGCGCCCTCTTTTGAGATTTTCTCAATTCTTTGGATGATATTTTCGGCATTTGATGTGTCTTGCTGCGGAGAGGTATTGTTAGAAGTAGTTTCAAAAACCATAGTTGTTGTTTCAGTTCTTGAAGTTGTTCCTTGACTTGCATTTGCTTTTCTTGCTCTTTCAGCCTCTTCAACCGCACGACGAACTTCTGCGTCAACGGCTGCTCTTTCATTGACTATGTTATTCGTTGGTTGCGGAGGAGGGGAAGACGGAGTTGTTGTTGTGGTTGTTTGAATAATAATCGCAGGGGCTGGCTCAGATACAATAAATTGACCCATCTCTGAATTTTGAGAAACCGTTGTGTCAGCCTCGACAAACTGTGCGTTTGGTTCTTCAATAACGCCGACACTGTCAAGTTCGATGTTAAGGCTTGTCGGAGAATTGAAAGTGTCTTGATTCGGCTGAGGTCCGCCCGCCATGAATGCTTTTGATTGCATGTCTCTTGCTTCTTCTTTTGAGGGTTTTTGCTTTTTTTGTTTTTTGTTCATCACAACCTCCGGCTCTTCTATTGACGAGGAGTCAAATTCCGCGTTTGAGAGGTTATCAAGTTCATAGACATAGGTTTCATAGGTTTTATTAAGACCTTTTTTGATGAGACTTGCAACAACTGCTGCAATAATGATTAGCAAAAATCCAACTGCAAGAATTAAGAAAAGTCCGACAGGGAGTGCGACATGGTCAGCGCCAACTCGTGAAAATTGTAAAGTTGCAAAAATCAAAACAAGTGAAAAAACAGTTGCGAGTATGGTTGCGACAACAAGTTTTGAAATAATACTTTTTTGATAAGGTTCAGCAACACACGCATCATAGGTTATGACATCGCTGAATTTAGCACCGCTCATTTTTGCGCTTTTGAATTGCTTGCGAACTTTTAAAGGCATTTCTTTTGCGCTCATAAAAGCAGTTTTTTCATGAGGGGTGTGCAAAAATATTTTTGCCGCACCTTTAAACTTTTTTTGCTCGCCGGTGAGTAGTCCCAAAACCAAAAAAAGCAAAAACACAACAGCGATTATGCCAAGGCTGATGAAAACCCAAATAGAGCCTGATAGGTCTTGAATAAAGTTTTGTATTGAATCGAACATAATTTTTAATTCCTTCGCATCAATTTGATGCTTTTGTCAAAAAATTTTACTGAAAACTATTCAGTATCTCGTAGTATACCACAATTTTTTATATTTGACAAGCGTTTTTAATCAAAAATTTGACTATAGTGCGTTAATTGTCAGTTAGAGACCAAAAAACACTTGACAGAATCTTTGATATACTTGACGGAGATTACCTGTATTAGTAGAACCCGACAAAAGCATTGAAAATGCTTGACATGTTTTTGCGATTCCTTTGATTGAAAATTTCATGTAATAGCAATCTCTTACAAAAGTATTGAAAATACTTGACAAAATTGTTATTTTTATGATATAGTATATAATATATAGTGGAGAATGTCAAGTATTAATTGTTAAAACTTGACTCAATAAAGAAAAGAGGAGAAACGAAAATGAAGAAAAAAATATTGACGCTATTTGTTATGGTTGTGATGGCGGTGACGGTGTTTTTTGTGATTGCGGCATGTGATGAGGGGTTGACAACTCCTAATTACACTGTGCCGGCAGGACTGAGCGCAAGATATGGACAAACACTCCGAAGTGTCACATTGCCCAATCGTTGGGAGTGGGATGAAGACCTTTCAACTCCTGTCGGAGCAATTGGCGAAAGGGGTCACTATGCGACTTTTACACCTCGTTCTCAATACCAATATTCAGTGACTAGATTATTAACAATCACGGTTCATCCATTTTCAACTCCCGCTCGTCCGACACCTTCAGCAGTGACTTTTAGAGAAGGTTTGTCTCTGGCGGATATTGAACTGCCGGAATTTTGGGCATGGACAGACCCTGACACTATGCTCAACATCGGAACAAATCAAACATTCCCTGCAAATTTTGAAAGAGAGAGTTTTCAGTCAGCAACTAATGTTCAAATAACTTTAACAATAAATCCAATCCCGACTCCCGCAACTCCTGCAACTCAGGCGGTAAACTGGAGAGAAGGTTTGTCTTTGTCGGACATTGAGTTGCCGGATTTTTGGAGATGGGTAAATTCGGACACCCTTTTAAACATTGGAGCAAATCAAAGATTCCCTGCAAACTTTGTTCGGGCAAATCACCAATCAGCAACTAATGTTCAAATTTCTGTGACAGTTAATCCAATTGAAGCACCGGCAGGCATTGCTGCACCGTCGGCAATTATAGTTGCTTGGAAAGAAGATTTAACACTTTTTGATGTTAGCCTTCCCGAGAACTGGGCATGGGCAGATTCTTCGACAGAGATTGTTGTGGGAACAAATCAAACATTTCCTGCTATTTACACTCGTCCAAATCACTTGCCGACTGATGAAATACAAGTGATAGTGACGGCTGTCGATGTAACTTCTGCTATTGGTATTGATGTTTTTATTAAAGATTTTTTTGTTGGAATTGCTTATTTTGGAAATGATTCGATTGCCGGCGAGATGCATCATTTTTATGATGTCTGCAAAAATGATATTTTAGAACTTAGTAATATTTTAGAATTACTTGGTTTTGAAATGGATAATAATGACGGCGATTATGGGGAAATTGATAGAGATTTTTATTTGAATAACTTGTGGGTTTGGATAATATACGATGATGAAGAGGTTTGGATTTCATTTATCTATGACAACTAAAATCTAATTTGCTGCCTATCCCTAAAAAACATCGCTCAAATGCTTTGCAAATTGAAATGAATATGATAATATAGTGATAACTATGAAAAAATTAACAAAAATATCATTATTAATTATTGTTGCGATGTTGGTTTTTGTATCTTGCGGACCCAGTGAGCCGCCACCTCTTCGTTTTACGGAGAGATTGCCTTTTGTTGCAACGGGAACAATAGCGGATGTTTATGAGCGAAAGACTTACAGCGTCAGAATGTATGAAAGGATTGCCGCTTCTCAAGGTTTTTATGATGAGAGGGGAGTTTTTATTGCTGCAGGAACTTTGGTTAATGACAGAGAAAGACCTGTTGCAAGCGGGACAATGGTTCAAACTATTGAATACTATCCGGACAGAGTCGGGCAACTTCCATGGTTTCGTTTGACAATGGAGCAGATTGTGACATTTGAAAGAGATTTTTCAATCAACGGTTATCTTAATGCTATGGGTTCAACAGACAGAGTTTTCAGCGAGATTATTTTTGCTTCAAACGGTCACCCTATTCGCTCAAAAAGAGAATTTACTCAAGGCTGGCAAGGAGTTGGAGAAAGACCGCAAGCACGAGTTAATGCGCAAGGCTTGCCGATGAGAAATGCTGCCGGATATTTAATGCCTAATTTTTCCTACAGAACGGTTGCATTCTATGATATGCCAAACGAGAGAACAAGGTCATATGTCTACAGATGGAGAGATGTCGTCGAAGAAGGCGGACAAGTTATTGTGAGTGATGAATTTAATGAAAGATTAGAAGTTCCGATAAGCGGGGCTTTGGGAGTTTTTGACAACGAACAAATGTTTCTTTTGGCAAGAAGCATGACGGCATTTGTTGACAGAACCGGTCATATTATTGCAATGAATGACCTATTGGATATGTCAATGAGAATTGACAGGCGAGGAAGAGTGTCGCCGATAGATGTCGGCATTGCTGTTTCAACTGAAAAAAGTCCTTTTGTTTTCACTGAACAAAACCAAAACCTCGGACTTTTGAATTTGACACAAGACAGAGTGTATGGCAATGCAAACGCAGTCTATGCCTACACCGTGAGGTTTTCAAGACAGGGAAACGAGCCGGGACAGCCTATTGATATCAGAATCAGCGAGCCGTTTAGAGAAGTGAGAAACTATGAAACCGGTGAAACAACAAGAACAGGAGTTCGCTTCGGTCATGGTGCGTCACAAACAGACAGACTAATACTCCAAAAAACAATGAATATTTTTGATATTCTCCCCCAACACAGAAGAGAAACAGCCCAAGTTGTTCACACTTTGATTGGATATACTACTAGCAGGGAGTAGGAAAAAAATGTCGAAGATACCCCTATTTTTCTTGCCAGTTTTATTTTAATATGATATAATACAATTAATAATATGAAAAATATAATCCTTAAAAATTGCCTTTGACAAGGCACATTAAAAAGCCGTGGGCTTTTAAGCAAAGAAACTTAGAATAGGTGCAAATTTTATCTTTGAGTCGTTTTTCTGTGTTAATTAGAAAAGATGTCCAAAGACTAAATAGATTGTTTGCACTTAGAGTTTTTACTTGCAAACAACTTTATTTGGTCTATAATAGGGCATCTTTTTTTATTGTCCTAAAAAAAAGTTATAGAATGTCTCAACGAGGCAAAGGAGAAAAACAAACATGAGAAAAATTGCAAAAAAAGAAATCAGTATCAAAAAGATTCGATTTGATGCGGAAGAAGTTTTCCGCATTGGCGGATTTTATTGCTCCGAGGCAATAGTTTCTGCCTTTCGAAAGAATCTTGACCCATCAATGCCGATTGAACTAATAGCGACGGCATCAGGGTTTCCGATTGGTGTTGGGAGAGCAAAATGCATGTGCGGAGCAGTTTCAGGAGCAGTTATTGTTCTTGGATACTTTTTTGGTCGTGTTGAGCCGTCAACTATAACTTGCGGGAAAAGCACAAAATGCATGGAGTTATGTTTTGAGGTTCAAGAAGAGTTTCGCAAAATGCACAAAGGAACACTTTGTTGTCACATTCATGTTAAAGGTATGGATTTACTCAGTGGTGAACACAAGAAACAATGCGTTATGTTCACTGGTGATATGGCTGAGGCGACTGCGAAAATAATTGCAAGAGAGTATGGCTTGAAGGTCATAGACTAAATTTCAACGCACAATGCAAAATGCATGATGATTGTTGGTATTATTTAAAAATAATATATCTTTCATTGAGTGGTGTGCATTAGCGTTGTGTGATGGAAAAGGAGGATTAATACATGAGTAGATTCATGAATTTTATAAGAAGTGTTCCTATGGCGACGGCAGGCATTGCACTTGCTCTTGCTGCTCTCGGGAACCTTTTAGTCCCTTCGTTTATGGGGACAAATGACTTAGGGGCATTAGTGCCAAGAGACGGCATTTTGACTCTTCGAATAATTATCGGGGCAGTTGCCCTTTTCATTTTGGTAATATTTACCCTAAAAATAATTTTGGACTTCAATCACGCAAAAAGAGAGTGGCATGTCCATGTTCCGCTTAGTGTGCTTCCGACTGCAACAATGGCATTGATACTGCTTAGTTCCTATTTAATTTCATTCAGACCAATTAACGCTCCAAATTCAGGGGCAGCAGTATTTGCTCTTATTGTTTGGTTTTTGGCAATCGCTTTGCAGTTGTTTGTTATGGGTTTGTTCTACTATCGTTTCCTAATCAAAAAACCTGCAAACGGTCCAAAGCCTGACTGCACTCTCGGTTCTAGACTAAAATCAGTTTTCCCAAGTTGGTTCATCATTGGTGTTGGTATTGTTGTTGTGAGCGTGACTGCTCCTGTTATGGGACGAGCGTTTGTTGCGGCAGGTGCTGAAAACGGAATGAACATTGCCTTAACTATTGGAAGAGCGGCGTTTTATTTGGGTTTTGTTCTTTATTTTCCGACACTTATTGCTGTTATCTATCGAATGATAAAAGTGAAAATTTTCCCGGAACCTTTAAAAAAGACAATTGCAATTTTTGCCGCTCCCATGGCACTTTTGGTTGTTGGATACTTAAATGCATTCGGAGGACTAACTCCATCTCCGCACTCAACATTTTCACCGGCATTTTTATATTTTATGCTATCTCTCGCCTTTGTTATTTTCATTTATGTTTTGGTGATGATGCTCTCGCTTATCAGGATAAAATTCTATCCAACCTATGCAGCGTTCACATTTCCGTTGGTTATTTCCGCCATGGCGTTTAGGTTGTCAACAAATTTTATTCAAAGCCAACTTGAAGGCGCAGGCGGACATTTTTTTGTCCAACTTCTAAACACCTTTTCCCATTTTGCACTATGGCTAAGTGTTGCAGCAGTTTTATTTGTTATATTCCACTACATAAAATACTTTTGCTACTGGCTGACATTCACAAGAAAAACAAAACCGCTTCCCATGACGATTGTGAAATAAGAATTATAAAATTGTGCGGCGGTAGATTGCCGCCCCTATAATGTTTAGCCCCCGAATATCGCAAAACAAAAGACTGTAGGGGCGGCATTCTGTCGCCCGCACCTTATAAAAATCATTTGACAAGCCTCAAAAACCATGTTAAAATAAAAACTCTAACAAAATAATTGTGCGTTGAAAACTATGATTTACTTTGATAATAGTGCGACAAGTTTAATTAAACCTGAAACAGTTTCAAAAGCGGTTGCATATGCTATTGACAACTTTGGCAGTGCCGGCCGTTCTTTTTATGATGCAGGACTTAAAGCATCTCGGGAAATTTATCTGACAAGACAACTGATTTCTGAATTGGTTGGACTAAAAGACCCATTAAATGTTGCGTTCACATCTTCTGCAACCGAGGCGTTGAACTTGGTTATTCAAGGTCTTGTTAGCAAAAGTGATAGTGTTATTACTACTGTGACTGAACATAATTCTGTTATTCGTCCGCTTCGTCTTGTTAAATCTAAGACAACATTCCTTGATTGTGATGATATGGGGAATGTTTCTTTAGAAAGTTTTGAAGATATAATCAAAAATGCAAAGACAAAAGACACAAAATTTTTTGTGTGTAATCATGGGTCTAATGTGACGGGAAATATTTTGGACGCAAAAAAATTCTATGAAATTTGCAAACGAAACAATATAGTAATGATACTGGATATCTCCCAAACTATCGGAACAATCAAAATCGACATGGATATGGCGGACATTTTTTGTTTCACTTCTCACAAAGGTCTTTTTGGTCCTCAAGGTGTCGGCGGAATAATTGTCAAAGATAAACACGATTTTAAAATAACAAAAAGCGGAGGGGCAGGGGGCAGCAGTTTTGATGAGTTTCAATCAGTCGATATGCCCGATATTTTTGAAGTCGGCACTTTGAATTCTCATAGTATCTATGGGTTGCAAAAAGGCGTTGAATTTATCTTAGAGATCGGACAGGACAAAATCTATACCCAGAAAAAGAAACTTGCCAAAACATTCTATGACGGCATAAAAAACTTTAAAAACATCACAATCTACGGTGATTTTGAAAATGAAGTTAGACTTCCGCTTGTTTCACTAAACATCAAAGGATTAACTGCATCAGAGGTGAGCGAAAAACTTTGGACAAACAACAAAATAGCAACCAGAGCAGGGGTTCATTGTGCACCGCTTTTGCACAGACGACTAGGAACAAGTGATTGCGGAATGACGAGATTTTCTTTTTCATATTTCAACACAATGGAAGAAATTGAAAAGGGCATTAAAGCAGTGAAGGAAATAATAAACTTTTAGTTTTATGGAATATATCTTAACATTTGATTCAACTAATATGGCAATAAAAGCCGAGAGAAGCCTTTTAGAGATAAATCAAAAAGTCAGTGTTATGCCGCTGCCGTCTCAAATCAAGGCAGGGTGCGGTATTTCACTCCGCATCAAAAATGAGGGCATTACAAAATGCTTTGAAATTTTGAAAGAAAATCAAATCGAAGATTTTGTCGTGCATAGGAGAGAAATTGATGAAAACAAAAACTATAAATATGAGAGGGTTTCCATGCCCTAAACCAATGATTGAGGCAAAAAAAGAACTCTCAAAAGAAACGACGGAAGGCATTTTAGTCATGGTTGACAATATGCCGTCAGTCCAAAATCTTGAAAAATTTTCAAAAAGTATTAATCATGATTTTTCATATGTCAAAAAATCAAACACCGTATTTGAAGTGACAATAATAAAAACGACTACAAAGTCTACTCTAATAAACCACCAACAACTAACCACTAACCACCAATCACCAATCACCTACTATGGAGTTTCAATCGGTCGTGATACTATGGGAGATGGGGAAAAAGAACTTGGAAAAATTTTAATCAAAGGTTTTATCTATTCTTTGACGGAACTGGAAACCCCTCCAAAGTTTATTGCTTTTTTGAACTCGGGCGTGTTTTTAACAAATGAAAATTCAAACACAATAGATGATTTGAAACAGTTAAAAGAAAAAGGAGTTGAAATCCTCTCGTGCGGAACATGCTTAAATTATTATAACCTTAAAAAACCGGCAGTTGGCGAAGTTGCCAATATGTATGAAATAGTTGAGAAATTATCTTCAACAAAAACAATAAATATTTAATGAATAACTTGAAAAAATTTAAAAAAATCACATGCGGCGGTTGAGCGGCTAAGTTGGGGCAAGGATTGCTCACGGATACCGTTTCAAATTTGCCAACGATCAAAGACGACAATCTTCTTGTCGGCTTTGACACCTCAGACGACGGAGCAGTCTATCGTTTGAATTCTGACATGGCACTCATTCAAACTCTCGACTTTTTTCCGCCGATGGTTGATGATCCTTATCTTTTTGGGCAAATTGCAGCAACTAATTCACTTAGTGATGTTTATGCAATGGGGGGAGTGCCGAAAACTGCTTTGAATATTGTTTGTTTCCCTGAAGAAGAAGACTCCTCATATCTTGCTGAAATCCTAAGAGGCGGTGCAGAAAAAGTGATGGAAGCAGGGGCAGTTTTGTGCGGCGGTCATTCGGTTAATGATAAATCTATAAAATATGGACTGTCGGTCACAGGGTTTGTAAACCCTGACAAAATTTTTCACAATAACAAATGCAAAATCGGTGATAAAATAATATTGACTAAGATGCTTGGAGTAGGGATAATTTGTTCTGCCTATAATGCAGGCGAGGCTAGTGAGGAAAGTTATCAAAAAGCGATTGAGTGCATGACAACTCTTAACAAATATGCTTTTGAAATTGCTTCGAAATATTGCATCAATGCTTGCACTGATGTCACAGGATTTGGATTTTTGGGACACCTAAATGAAATGGTGACAGAGGAATATTCAATAGAGGTCAATTCAAAAAAAGTTCCCTATATTGATGAAGCATTAAAACTGGCAGAAGAATTTCTGATCACAGCAGGCGGACAAAAAAACAGAACTTTCTTAGAAGATAAAATTCAGTTCAACAATATTCCAAACGCTTTGCAAGAAATTCTGTTTGACCCTCAAACCAGCGGCGGACTGCTTTTGAGCGTTTCGGAAAAAGACGCAAACAAACTAATGAAAGAGTTAAAAAAATTAGGTCTTCCGTGTGAGATAGCGGCAGAA
>Ga0123352_10003124_pt1 | contig 23740 bp, 12 predicted proteins | sample TergutLab28metaG_FD_89700 | JGI IMG/M metagenome (GOLD analysis project Ga0123352, IMG submission 89700) | Labiotermes labralis P1 segment gut microbial communities from Petit-Saut dam, French Guiana - Lab288 P1 | ecosystem: Host-associated > Arthropoda: Insects > Digestive system > Gut ...
AATGTTAATAAAAATCCAACCAGATGCAACAGTATGCAGATATTTATTTACTGCAAAGTCACTCTACATGTTTCGGGTGTCACAGCACCCATAATCAGGAGTACTAAAAACTGTAACCGCAACCTCCGGTACAGCTACTTCCCTCCAACGTTGCCTGATCCCTATCAGGCCACGTTGGAGAGAAGTAGCTGTACCAGTATTATGACCTATATCGGAGGTTGCGGTTACAGTTTTTAGTATTCCTGATTATGGGTGCTGTGACACCCGAAACATGTAGAGTGACTTTGCAGTAAATAAATATCTGCATACTGTTGCATCTGGTTGGATTTTTATTAACATTAAATTACGATGCACGGAACCATGAGTTTGAAATAGACGTGGTTAGTTCCGTATATATTAAAAACAGTCTTTCAGGTGAGAAAGTATAACAGAACAAACATTTTACAAGGCGTCTTTCTCCGTGTTCAGGTACACTACTGAAAGAGAAGAACTTACGCAGTTGGGCCCACTAGAAAGCTAGTCCCACCTCTTAAGAAGACAGTTTCAATGTCAGACGATTGGCAATAATATAAACAGCCGAATAGATGCAACAATAATAATTTTATTAACAATTTGAATCAGCTCAACATGTTTCGGGCGATAATTTCGCCCATCCTCAGTAGCACTAGACTATGTTTACAGCTTGTGGTATAAAGCACCGGCGATGCTGCCAGCAGGCAGCATCGCCGGTGCCTTGTAAACACAGCCTAGTGCTCCTAAGGATGGGCGAAATTATCGCCCGAAACATGTTGAGCTGATTGAAATTGTTAATAAAGTTATTATTGTTGCATCTAGTTGGCTGTTTATATTATTGTATTAATGATGTACGGTTATACAAACAACAAAACGATTGGCAACATTTAAAATTTCACCCTAGGAATAAGAATATTTTAAATTCCTTAGATCACTTAGCCGTACACTGTAACAGAATTTTAAAAGATTAAATCTGGCCACTGATGTCATTTTTAAAAATGTTTACGGTAGATTTAATACCAATTACAGGTATACAAAAAAAAGAGATTAGTTGAAATTTTTGCAAGCCACTCTATAAATTGGAAATATGTTAAATTTTTAAATACCATCTCGCCGAGCCGAAAAGCATGAAGCCGACAAGGGTTGAAAGAATTCCACTTTTAATTGACACTAGAATAATGGCTTCCACACATAAGAAACGCCCTCTTTGGTGCTAAGACTACAATAAATTTAACCCACTGCGATGAAATTGCTTTCGGAATTAGGCCTTGTACATGAATAATATTTACTGAGTTTTCATGCAATATTAGAGCTGCGTCTTCGGAATGCATAAACCTGGTGTTATGGGATTTGAAACAGTTAGAATCTTGTCACTGTTAGCACAAACTTACCGAGTCATGATCTGCATATCAAGCAGCAAATATACACATTCCATTTTTCCACTGGAGCATCTGACAAACTGCACCCAGACCCGCCCCAAGGCCAGACATTTACAAGAAAAGAAACAAGACATTTTTCTCGTCCGACGCTCTAGTCCGCTAATTAATTTCAAAACAAGAGAACTAACAGATTGATAGCGCCGGTTAATCCCTTTGTTCAGGATTCGATCGTAGACGAAACTGCAAGATTCCAGGCACAAATTGGGGCAACAGCAAATAAATTAAAGCAGTAATTTCGTCTAGTTATGCGGACTAGACTGAAATGGAGGATCTGCCATTAACTCACGTTTTCTCTAATAGGAGCAGAATTTCTTGCTAGCCAGGTGATTAGTAACACATTAACAAGTACCCTGCGCAATGCAGTCATTTATTCTGTTAATTACTTTCAAGGAGCCGAATATATAACCTCGCTAAAATATAAACACCGGTCCCAGTGACCACGCGGTCTAAGGCGTGAGTCTGCGGCGGGTCGCATGCTGGAATTGTGGGTTCGAATCCCGTCTGGAGCAGAGATTTAGGTCTCTTGTGGGTGTTATGGGCTGTCAGGCAGAAGTCTGTGTGTCGGGCTGATCACTCGTCCAGAGGAGTCTTACCGAATGTGGTGTGTCTGAGTATCATGGTGAATCCTCGATAATAAGGGGGCCCTGGCCCACTAGGGGCTGTTGTGCCTTGGTAAAACAAAAGGATACAAACGCCCACCACGCAGATATGATAAAAGGAACAAAAAGAGTATACATTTTAAGCAATGTGGAAAATAGCGAATATTTTTTTATTCATGTTGTTATTATTCAGTTCTTTACGGACTAAATAATTTAATTCTTGTACCTGCTTCAAAATCCCCTCAACTGTCGTTTTTCTTGCAATTACGGTTAAATAACTTTAGAATCTACTTAATTTCCACAAAATCCTCAGTGCCTGTGCTACTGCCTAGGCATGAAATTTCCATACATTATAAGCAACCACGTTTTAGACTTCTTCGATCATTTTGTTGATCGGCACTACTTTTATATGACTAATTCATGTATTTTGTCTCGCCGTGTTTATCCTGACAGATGAAAATCTCATTTCTACATTTATTACTTCCTCCTGCCTCTCAACTCTCTCTCGCTCTGTCTCTCTCCACCTTCATAAAAAATTAGCCAATAAGTTGCAATATTTCAAATGTGTATTACGAAGATTGTTTTATCAAAAAATTGTTTGCTGCTCCTAAAAATAATGCCTTTGAGAAATATATTCCAGCACTAATTTATTCATTTCCACACCATTATTAACAGGATAGTCAGCGTAGGCAATACGTAGCACCATGACGCATTCGCGTAACTATTGTCACCATGAAAATGCAACAGTGAGTTCCCTCTGTAATATTGTTGACATACATGCAGCTGTCAACATTATGAAACCGTTGGGTTTTGCCGCGTAACTGCAAGAATGAGCTAGTCTGCATTGTTGCCGAAATACAAAATATTCCACACTTCTGTCAATAATACAAACGTACTTAGGTCTTGATGTAAAATGCCCGATAAAATAGTCCCATTTAAACCAAAATTGGCATTTGGCGACAGATAACCAAACAAATCCCAAATATCAAAATTCACGGAAATTCGTCTAGCATGAATCGCGCTGATACCCCCTGCGGACGGACGGACAGACAGACATGACGACGCAAATTGGCGCTTTTCGATATTTGTGCGAAAGGGCCTAAAATGTCTTCAATTTTCAAAATATTGCTTCCAAGATTTTTACGTCTTATACACTTATATTAGCAAAACCAGTGTAAAAATGTAGTCTTAATCTTACAATATATTACACACTTAAGAAACTGTGTATATATAATTATATATGGCAGCAACTTGGAAAAACTTTTAAATTCCATATATATATATATACATATATATTTATATACATATATATATACATATACATATATATATATATATATATATATATATGTGTGTGTGTGTGTGTGTGTGTGTGTGGAATTTAAATTTTTTCCAGGTTTCTGTTATTAAACTTGATGCTGTGTAGTCTGGCAGGAACGTACCGACGTTTCAGAGGCTCCGTCTTGTGCCTTGTATCACATCCCTGCAAACAGCAGTCCTTGAAACGTGCTCTCCTTGAATATTCATCAGATGGTGCAAATGGACAGCTACTGGAAGAACAGGTAACCGGACCTCCCTAAGGCCCTTTTAACATATGCAGCTACCGTGTTCACACCGACTTTACTGGCCACCTGTCAACCATCACAAGACACGGCCTGGCACCAACAAAACTGGCCACGCCACCAAATTCAATGCCGTCAAGGGCGTCAGAAATTACTGTGACAAAGGCAGTAACTTCGATTGCTGAAGACACAATATTGAGTGAGATTTTAGGGACGCGGATTCAGGTGGAATTGTCGGACGCTCTTCTTGTTACGTTGGGCTGAACGTAGAGGAGATTGTTAGAAACTTCGCCATATAAATACATTAGGCTTTGATGCAAAGAACAGGGCGTTGTTGTGGAGCGGTGAAAGGTCAGCCAAACCGCTCCGTGTGAAATAAGGCAAACGTTAACCTGTTGTTAAATGGGTTGGTGACTTCGAGATATCACCTGTCGCGTGGTTCAGCAGCGTCGATGACAGCGCCACTCCCTGGCCGGCCGTCACTTACCGCAGACAGCGTATGGCAATGACGGCTGCAGAAGGCTGAACGCGTGCTCGGCTGGACGGTAGACAGACACTGAAGACGAGGCGTGTTAGGTACGTGAGTTAAACCTAAAGACGGCGGGCGATGGATGTATAAACGTAATATTGAGGCCCTTTCGCGTAACCATCGTTGTCGTGGATGAGCAATAAATGTTACATATTCTGAGGGTATGTTTGTAGCCTTATTTTCCAGCATTCGAAGCGCATACGCTGTTTTATATGGCATCTGAGGCCTATAAGGCTCTATCACATTTTTCCACATATCACATACAGGGTAAAATTTACTGAACACAAAATGTGTATTTTGATTTCCTCTACAATTTTTGTCTGAAACATTTCTCATTCTGTGACGAATTCAGCCAGATATTGCAACAAATGTGCATTGTTCTTCAGGTAAAGTACCCGGTGTTCTTGTCCGCTTTAATCAAACTTTGATGGTCGCGACAGATTTCCGAAAAATACTCAAATTTCATGAAAATCCGTCCGGTAGGAGCCGAGTTGTTGGATGTGGACAGATGGACAGACATGACTAAGCTAACAGTTGCTTTTCGCAATTCTACGAACGCGCCTAAATGTGTGAAGGTGGTTAGGATTGGGAATGAAGCTGGAGATCGAAATGGATTCACACGAGCGCCTTTGTCATTTTACACGGAGAAACTGAAGGTGTTCCATTCGAAGATAAGGCGATGGAAGATGAGGTGAAATGGGCGTCTCAGTCCTCGACATTCGATTAGACTAAGACCTGATTTTGTTATATTAATGTTAATGATCATTAAAATTGTAATAATTAAAAATAAGTAGAAAATTCTAATCGAATTAATAGTCAATTGTACCAAAAATTAAACAGACTTCAAGAAACAATATTCAATTTGCCGTACTCAGGGCAACATTGTACGCGGCTCATTTTCCTGACAGCTTTCACAAACCTGTGGTCAACATATTTGAAACTACTGGGTCGCAAAAACACGAAATTTTTATTCAAATATTTCCTATCAAGCATATGTACTGAAGAGATGTCTGTGCTGTGGTATATGCTACACACAGCTTTGGGGATCAGTAGTGTGAGTTTAGCACTTTGAGCAATTTATTGTCAACATGACACAATAAACAGAACATGCATGCAGGCCAAATTTTTAACTTGCGGTAAATGAGTAGAATAACGTCAAAAAAACTAATTACAAATTTATAGTTAATACTGATGACCTTCTGCGGTTCACAGAAGAAAAACTTTGGGACAGGAACCTATGCAGCGAACTGCCCTTACAAAACATTACTTCAGATGTCTCTTCAACTGGACTAAAACATTAAATTAATGCAGAAGTTAGAAATAACAGACACTAATTAGAAATGGGGGACCTCGATGGCACACTGGTTAAGGTGCTGTGCTACAAATCGCTGGTTCGATCCCAGCTGGCGTCATTGGAAGTTTTCATTGACATAAAATCCTTCCAATCGCACTATGGCCCTGGAGTCGACTAAGCGTCTAACAGAAATGAGTACCAGGAGCATTTCCTGGGGGTAAAGGCGGCCGGTGCCTAAGGCTGACAACCTTATCATTATCCTGTGCCGTTGTCATAAAATCTGAGAGCCTTAACTTCATGGTACCCTCTGGGCCACTCCAAACCTGTAAAGGGACTGCTTTGCCCTAATTAGAAATGACTAAAGCCAAGATAAATCCCTAGATAAACAATAAGGCTTACAGGTTTAGGAGATACGTAATCAACACCGAATTCTCGAAATATTTACAGGAAAAAGGAACAGAAATTATCTGTAAAAACTCTCAGGTTGTTTTCGAAATGCCCATAGTTACTTCTGTCAGACATTGCTAAGTGTATTTGTTTTTTACATTCGTAATGTTATTATCAAGGCTAAATAAAGACCTTCTTAACGATCAGTGCCACCGGACGGAATTGGACGTCATAGGTTGGTAACCTGCTGGTGTGCAAGAACGGTTTATGAAACCTGAACTGATATCAGCGATGCGTGGCGCAACTGACAGCAGCCACGGTTCTGCCTTTCCCACACAGAACAGAGAGGATGAGGTGTACCACAGCGGACAATGCACATATGACGCCACACTATACACCGAACAAGTTAGATATGTAAATTATATAACGACACTCTTTGACTGAAAAAGTTACATCGTCGACTGAGGTAAGAATAGGATGAGTAATGAGTAGGTAAGGATAAAGAAGGAAGTGGAAATGGCATGTTTTAGGATATTACTCGTTATATCGAGTGGCGCAAAAGCCGATTGTCACAAGAAGCAACACGTTAAATATCGAGCCCCAATCGACCCTCGCGGCGCCCGTCACAGCAACGGTAGCAGTGAAAAATGGTGACTGAAAACTGTACGAAAGTGCTTCACAAAGCTCTTATCCAACTACAGATAGCCCTTCCAATAGGTCGTCCTTACATATTACAGCCCTTAACAGATATTCTAAAATGGCGGCGTCGCTGAATGTGCATGGTGAATAAGATCCTTCAGCTAAGCTCGAAACTACAGCTGAATAACAAACAAACAAACAAACAGACTCCACACAGAACAGTCGTTCTTGAGAAGCCAGCAGTTCCTCAGCTAGTCAAGAAATTACCTGCATTTTGTACAACCCACAGGTTCATTGCCACAATCACAACAGCCTGCCACCTGTTCCTCTCCTGAGCCAGATCAAGCCAGTCTACTCCTCCTTTCCAGGTCTTGACGGTCCATTTTAACCCTTATCCTGCTAACATGGAGTATAGGTTGAGCTCCTAACAATGCAAAAAAATGGCAGATGGGACTTAACTCGGCGTTTAAAGGGTTAATATTATCTTCGCATCGAGGCTCAAATTACCTTCACCAATATATTCTCCCGGTGTCACTTATTGCTGTAATTTCTGTCCCTGTTCTGAAATACGAATAATCCATATTCCCGCTTAACACACCTGGGTCAGTCATAAACTGTGTTGTAACATATAGCTTAAGTATTTGATTGCAAGACCTAGTCTTAAATTATTAATGGGTTTTCAGAAAATAAATATGTATATTACCCTAAGAACTGACCATTGCCAAACACAAAATTGCTTTGTGTTCACAAAATCAATTCCTCACAGAGCTAAACATTTGTATGAAAGAAATTCTATTCTGCCTGTCCCCATATCTGTTTATCCATCTCACAGTCCTAAAGTACAGTGTTCAAATTCACTCCTTAAATCAATGTAAGCATGATGAGAAAAACTGCTCGGTATTTTACAACCTTCAGGAAGCACAATTTCTCCCCAGAGGTGTTCCATAGATACACGTAACGATATTTTGAACAAAGGAATTACATATAAACACCTTCAGAATCTTCCTGATTCTTGTAGTAATGTGGAGTGTCGACTTATATTAAGGACATGGGAAGATTTCCCTAACACTTTAGGTACACAACACAATTGTCCCACATCGATTCCTACATGCCATCAAATGTAGGAAGAAATCGGATTTCATTAATTTTCAAAAGCGAAACAGCTCCTGTGAGGATATACGCAATGATGTACATAAACACAAATATATACTCGTACACATATAGAAATTATGCACTTTCTCTCAAATAAGCAGCGGTATTGATACAGCGTTATCTCTTTTTGTCCCCATGTCCATTACAGGGCCTTGTTTTTCATACACGCTGCTAGTTTTTCAATTAAAAAATTCTTCGTTCCGTCTAAGAGATTTTCAGTTGGTTTTTGTAATAAAGACAATTCTCTTGAAACTTCATTAGCCAAATTAACTTCACTTTTCATGCGATTTGTCTCCTGTGATTTGAGAACGCATACAATTTGTATCAGCTTCACCATTTAAAGGGTTGAAAGATTAATAATAAAACATACTCTGATATGAATGCATGAAAATTCTTTGTGTGACATATTCAGGAAACGTACAAAGCTGAATAAACACTCCGCGTAAACTCCCAGTGGTATGAAGTCCTTAACAAGCGAGTGATAAATTAATATCAAGTAAAGCGATTGTTCTGGCTACAGGAGTTGAATGATTGATGTTGGCCGGATTTGTATGAATACGACTAATTTATTAGGCGTTGCTTTCAGCCTTGGTTTCGAGTGACCGCTGCAACATGCGGGTATCTTTCTTCCTATTGTCGTTATTAATTTTAACATACTCTTTTTTTTTTTGTATTTCCTCACGGTCAAAGAAACTCTGGATGCCACCTCTGGAAGAAAGAAGTGACCGACTGTACTGCCATACTGGTCCGGCAAAATGCAGACAAGTTGCGTAATTTGGATTTATGTCTGAATGTACACCACGAAAGCTAAACTAACTAATATTGAAACGAAATTAAAAACTGCAACAGAGTTGAGATCAGAGTACAGGCTATAAAAACTCATTTTGATTCAGGCGCATGCAAGAATTAGATCAGGCATCAGTGACTTCACACTGCATTGAAAAAAAAAACCATCAATCACAAATATATTTTCATTGCTTTAAGAATTTAGTGTACATTACGACATGTTTGGGCGGAACTGGCCACCTTCGGGTAATTCAAAATATATACAAAATAGTTGGGAGGATGTTGGCAACATAAAATTCTATAAACAGAAATGAGATCTCATTTATACATAAAGGAAAATAATGTATAAGGGTTTATGTTCCTGATAAAAATTATCACAACGGTATGTGTAGAAAAGAGGTTATAGTCAACGTTGACTGGCGGTAGGAAAGCCAAAGATGGGAGGAGGCCGAAGTTGCTTCAGTGTGAATGTAATATATGAGAAGGGATTTAGCGCCCTTTCGAATTGTACAAGGGAAATAGACCTAATGGCGGATAAGATGCACAGTTCATCACAGAATAAATATTAAACAGGGGTTACACTTCGAATGAAGGAAATGATGGTGTTCGAATTCTCGGTCCAAGAACCATGTTCCAAACCCGTCGTTAAACCAAGCGAAAGGCTAAGGGCTTCAGGAGGCTGCATGATACTACTGAGCCTAAAAAGTGCGAGTCTGTTACTGTTACTCTTAGTGCCAGTGTGCACTAATCTTCAAATTCAGTGCACTGTCTCACTTTAGTAATCACTGCTTCTGCAAACTGGAGTAATTTATCAAAAAAATTAATTATTAATTATTACTGGCTGTTATTATTATTATTATTATTATTATTACTAACAAATTAATAGACAGAAAGTCTCATTATATTTGTGCCTATTATTTAAATCATAATTTACAATATATTGTAATTTTAATCTTGAATACATTATTCGCAATAATGAATCTGACACGGCCAGCCTAACTCATGTGCAGTGAATTCCACAGTTGTAAGTTGCGCGACGGAAATCATCTACTGAATATGGCACGTTTTGTTTTTACTTTTTTCCTTTCTAATACTATACTTTAGCTGAAAGTGTGCTTTTCAGTGTATAATTTCCCTGCCTCTTGCGTCTCAATCTGTAGAACTTTTGATTCCTCATTCGTTTTGCCCATACCTACTCTTCTATCTGCTTGGTGTCTCCAGTGACCCCTACAAAAAATATGTACTGCCGTGAACAGCGCCTTCAGCAACAATATTGAATACGCCTGTGCATCACTACTTGTGCAACATTACATTCTCGTCCACACTTACATTTAAAACACTTCTCGGTGAACGATAATACATGCATGTAAAAATAGTAGGAAAGCCAGTTTAAGTTTCTGTTATGCCATCTGGCGTCTAAAGGGTCTTCATTCTTGTGAACATTAACACACGTTACACAATTCCATGTAATATATATATATAGTTTATTAGCTTTCCTGAAACAGAACTGCATATTAAATAAGTAGAGTAAAGAGTAAGTGACGTTGACATAGTCACAAAGATAAGACATGGAACAAAAAGTCTCGCTTCAAGCTGGTAGACTTATTTATACACTAGTCAAGGCGCAGTTCGGTGTGTTCGGTTACACACGCAAGCATGGTAACCCGAAATAAGCGAGTAGCGTAGAGCGTGCTAATATATTCAGAAACTGCTGATAGACGGAGTGTTGAATGAATGTTCATTTCAATGGAATTAATTATCCTCTGACCTGACAAAAAGTCAACAACAAAATCGTGTCAACAAGCACATTAATCTCATATCCCATCTCTTTCAACCGTAACCAGCCAACAGTACCAGTTATATAAGTTAATTTGTGGAAATTAAAGGGAGCAGACTGAAACGAAAAGTTTCCTGGGACATCAGACCAAAAAATACATATTTTTCCCTTGTAAATAAAATAAGTTGAAGGAAAAAAGCGGTATTTCGTCCTTGTAAGACCAGTGAAAGTTTATATCGAATACCTGAATTACTTGTGGAAGATGTGAGCCTGGACTGCATAGGCTGAACTGAGACTGAGCTACGTAGTAGACAGTAGGGTATTCGAATCTAGGATGCCCAGACCTGTTCCAGGGCCCATCCATTCTCCTTATCAATGTGTGCCAGTGTTTTTTTCTCGGGGACAAAACGGCCGGGAAGTTAAGTTGACCAATCACCGGCATCTAGTGCCGAGATTAAGAATATGTGGTGTTATACTTCTACTCCACCCCTGTGCGTTCATGGCATGGACAGAGATATTTTAATATTTGCCGCGAACTCTCTGTAAATATTTTCAGATTACAAGCCACGTCAGTGACGGACCTAAAACCGAATTTAATTGTTTCAACAAAAGATTAATCCTGCTTGTCACCTCGGAATTATATTCTATTAACCTCTGCACAAAATTAACACGAACACACCTCCGTAAAAATAGCTTTCAACCTCGTACTTGAATTGAATGATAACATCTCATCCCTCTTTTCTGCTCCATGCTCAGTCCGTACTATTGGTGATTTTATGGCCCTGGGTACGACGGTCGAAATGTGTAGAAAGCATATAAACTGCAACAAGAAAATTTGAAGGAAATGCTAAAGACGTGTGAGGCTAACAGGAGCTTTAATGAGTGTCACCCCCCTTGTGTTAGTTAAAACATATGGAAACAATTATGCATGGACATGACCCTCATAACACAACTACGTTGTCAATTATACATAACATATCACCTACATGTTTCGGCCAATACTATTTTTGGCCATCATCAGGTTGGATACAATTATCGGAGAAAACTACACAATACATAATACGATACAGTAAAACCATCAGTGCTGGTGTAAGTAGGGCTGATATGAGATGTGAAGTCAATAAATAGGAGACTTGAGGGTTGTTTGACCGTGCATCTTCCACATGAAATAAACTGAAATGCCAACTTGATGCAACTAGGTAATTTTATTGATGTATTCTTAGCTCGACATGTTTCGGGTACATACGCCCATCGTCAGAAGCATTAGATGTTGAATTGCAGCATATGGTTTTCTGCATACGCAGCGGCTCTCAAGACCACCACCCATCCAAAAACTCGGTGCAGAAAACCATATGCTGCAATTCAACATCTAATGCTCCTGATGATGGGCGTATGTACCCGAAACATGTCGAGCTAAGAATACATCAATAAAATTACCTAGATCCATCAAGTTGGCATTTCACTTTACTTCAATAAATAGGACGTGAAAGTGTCAGCTGGCTCAGGATAAAATCAAGTGACCATTCTTGTAAACTCGGTATTCAACTCAAGGCGATGTATAAAAATTCTGTTCTTCCGCAACGTCAGAAAATTTCTACGAAATCATGGTGCGTCACATGGCAGTCGTGTTCTATAAAATTCGGAGAATTTGTCGACAAAATGCAAGACTACCATATTCTCACGTAGGACTTGTGCTCTGTGGAGTCCGTGAAACAGGTAAGATGAGTACTAGGCCTATACCTTATGAATCTCCTCACAGAAATTTAATTCCTGACTTCTCCGTTTTGTTTGACGTTACAAAAGTATGCGAGGTTAACGGCTACCTCGAACAGGGTCAGTGGTAAGAGGCTGTCTTATATTATGACACGATGATGAACACTACTCTAAAGAACGTAATTAGTTTAACTGTCATAAGGTCTCAGTATGCGTTACGCACATTCTAGATACATCAAACGCCCAGTAACCCCAAACTTGATACCTGTGAATGTACACCAGTCAGTAAATTAAAACACACGTTTCATTATACAAGGCAAATATTTTGCCCACCATTAAGAAAGTGGTTACATCAAGAATATGAAGTGTCTGGAATAAAAATCGCCCTTTCAAAACGGACATTCCTCTAAATTACGTATGAAACTACAATTCACACATCAAAGAGAACAAATTCCGTACGCAATACATAGACCAATCCGTTCATAATCTTCAGGGAAAGAACAGATTATTCCGAAAATCATATGAAAATTTGAGGACACTGTGTGGACAAAATTCATATTTCTTAATGTTACAACAATTGGTACGTATAATAAGCATTGGGCTTAAATATTTTAAAATGGAAAACACCTAGCAAACATACGTAAGTTGTCAGGAATAATAGACAAATTTAAAAAAAAATTGTATCTTGAAAGGTAAATTGAAGAAAGTACTGGAGGACCTAGGTGTCGATTGAAAGATAATATTATAATAGATTTTTAATGACTAGGGTAAACGTGTGTAACAAATTTAACTGACTCAAGACAGACCCAGTATGGAGAAACGTGAATCAAGTAGCTTTACAAAATGTCGGAAGTTTAGAATTCAATACCGTAGGTATTGAGTAGCCTGGTAGCAAGATTCCAAACTGCTAACTTACTATATCTGTCATTACTTCAAGCATAAGGTATGTAATCGGAGGATACCCTATTTAATAACACCACGGAAGGAGTTCGACTATTCTGCAAAAGTTTCAGGTTGTCTGCAAGAATAGCCTACAGATACTTTGAATATGATGACTTCTTGTTATCGTGTAGAATTTAATTAATCATAAAGCATTTAGCTTCGAAATAGAAGTACCTTAACTCTGAATTCAATTATGCATAGTTTAATATATTATGAATTATTAACACGTAACATGCCACTGCAGTAATGTGTCTTTTTTTAACGTTTTGTTGACCGTGCATCATGATACATCGGTACAATGAGAAACAATAGGATGCACTATTTATTTTAAATTTATTTCAGTAATTGGCCTCTATATTTTGACGTTTTACTGACCGTGCATCTCAGTATATTTATCTCAGTAATTAACCAACTTGATGCACAAGACCTTTTGTTTTACAATAAGTTTATTTCCTGCCTCTACATGTTTCGAGCACATGTGCTCGAAACATGTAGAGGCATGAAATAAACTTATTGTAAAACAAAAATTTTGTGCATCAAGTTGGTTAATTACTGAGATAAATAGCCTCTATATGTTTTGAGTAGGCTCACTGCTTATCATCAGAAGGTACTACTCTGTATACACCAACTGCTGTATATACAGAGTAGTACCACTTGATGATGAGCAGTAAGACTGCTCGAATCATGTAGAGGTTAATTATGGAAATAAGTTGAAAGAAAATAGTTCATCCTTTTGATTCTAATTGTAATTATATGTTTTTATATTTCACACATAAGGTATTGTAATTAACTTGATTTCTCGTAACCATAACAGTGTAAGAGCGTATTTATAAATTAAATTTTAATGTGTGTAATAACTACCAGAAACAGCCCGTGGAAAATTTAGCTGCTTCTTACAGAGGAAAGTATGTATATTTCAAGGCCGTTTGATTATTACCGCCATCTCTCAGACACTGAGAGTAACTACGTCATCTCTAAGTTTATAAAAAAAAACACAATTTGTGAATCAATCATAAAGTTTCTCCCACTTTATACGTGTTACCTTATGGTGCACCATCCCCATAAATCTCACAGTATGATGTGATACTAATTAAAGAATTCTCTACTGTATGGTATGAAAATCCGTCATATACACATTAATCCTTCAACGGTTAACAGTGAACAGTCAAAGAGCTTGCATATCAATAAGAAAGCAAAATCACACACTTGGTGCCTCTAAGACTCATCAGCAGGGCAGGTTCTTTAGCTCCGCCAACCGCCTCGCCTTAACAGTCGTCTTCGGTGGTCCAATGAATCAAGTATTTCATCATCATTACATTCACATTAATTAAAGAGCCCCAGTAAACTTGGCCAGTCCCTCTGAAGTGCGTTTGTAGCTCCGGGTTATTTGATTCACTGCGTACACCAAGCTACAGAGATGTTGTCGGTGTAGGTTGATTTTTGTTGAAGACGAAAAGCCGAGGAGGATGAGGAATAAAAATGAAGCAAGGAGTTTCCCGTGATGGATGTGCACCATCTGCATCAATCATACTTTAGTGGCTGAAACAGATATTTTGTAAGAAAGGGGTGGGGGTAAAGAACAAAGGAGAGTAATGAGGAATAAGTAATTTTAATATACTTAATTTTTTATTAATTTTGTGCACATCTATATTACGAATGTCCAAAGAGAAATGAAGATTTATTGTCTGTAAAGTGATTTATTTATTTATTTATGATTTATGTAACGACTCTTTCAATCTTCGATTATACACCATCGATTAATACAACGATCAGTGAATAATGTAATGGAAGTGATGTGGAAGAAGAAGGAGTTCAGACAAACCGACCGGAAGTTCTCTTTCTTGCGACAGTAGATACAATTAGATAGATTTATAACATCTCAGGGCAACTGAGTTACTTTTACAACCACAAAAATTTATTTTTCAGAATGTGTCCTTCAGGCAACTTTTCTCAAATATTTATTTGCCGCACAGTGTTCTGTGTTTGAATAAAACTTGAGAGATCCCCAGATCAATGAACGTGACCTATTACATCCGTTGGCGTAAAATTAACTGTATTGTACCCTGTCCCTAGTGCCCCATATAATTTCGGTCATTTTTGTTTTCTCTAATTCAGCCGCTGCTCTATAGAAACTTTCAAACAAACAACTTAATAGCAGCAATGCCAATCCGGTCAAATAAGCAATTAAACGTCCTCTCCCTCTTAAGAACACAACAGGCCTACTTATTGAAGCATTTTAAAACTCAATTCGTCATTAGTGTTATGTACAAGTGAAGGCCCTTCGACCATTCGCCGTGCCTTAGGGTTCCTTGGAATACAGCTTAGGAACTTCTGGCTTCACGCATCAAATGGAATGTGTTGAGGTAAATACATAACACACGTGAAGGGTGTATAAATGGATAACTTTAGTAGGAGAACCACAAGGTAAGAAACTATTTGAGATACCTAGTTGTAAACAACAGGATATTATTAAAATGGGTCTCAGCATAATAGATAAGGGTGTCGAATGGTTAAAACTGGCCTAGGTTACGTTATAACTCGGAGACTCCTAAAAACAACAATAAACATTGTAGCCGTCTTGCAGGCTGCAGCCTGCAACACGGACACCACTCAAACCCAGCAGCACCAAATCTCCAACACACAACGAACCGAGAACAAAACGACGGATGTGGTAATTCAACAGCACAGTCGCAAGCTCCTGATGATGGATATATTAATTTCCGAAACATGTTGAATACATAACAAGTGAAATAAAATAGCAAGAGACATCAAGTTGGTCTTTTATTCTTCAGCTATCACAATGATACACGGTCCAATAAACATAAGCTTAAAAAAAATATATCCGACAGTTTGGACATGACCCACAAGATAAGTGATCCTGTATAACGATATTCAATCTCAGCAGGAGTGGAAATAAACAGAAGCAATACATTCTACATGTAACATAATTCTGACAGAATCTTGTTATTCGTCTCTTCGCCACGTCCGGGTTTCACCAGATGTCACTGAATTGTCAGTCGTACATCTGTCGATTGAGCTTGTACACCTGGTGACAGGTTTAGAAAGTAGGACTGGCCAACCTCGCTATCCCGCACCGCTGGTTTAGTCGGAACTGGTTGCCCGCCGTTGGGCATCAGCAGCAGTGCATTGCGCAACAACGTATGGCGGTCCTTCCGAGTGTAACCATAACATTTATGTGTCCTGCACTGTGGCCCAAACTGCTGAGCCACTAAGGAAGAGAGTATATGAAGGGAGTAAAGCAGGCAAGATAGATGGGGAGAACTAAAAGAAACATAAAACCGAAGGATAGTAATAAATAAAAAAAAAAGAAGAAACTAATAAAGAAAAAGAGGGAATGGAATAGGTACAGATCGATATAGAGGAGCTAGAAAATGAGACAAAGATAGACAAGGAGAACTTCTTAAATTGTTTCCGACGAAAGAGATATTTCTACTTAATCCTTCACCAGATAGCTGAGCGAAACGCAGAGCAAGTCATGTGAAGGCTGAAGCGGAAAATTCCCCACTAAACAACTTCGACGAAAATTTGAGTGAGACTTCGCTTATGTCGGAAAACATTTGCTAACAGCGATTGTTATTCTCTTCGCGTCCGTCCGTCTGTCCGAACGGAAAGCGCGAATCCAACCTGACGGATTTCATTAAAATTTAATGGAAGTCAAAAAGAAGTGGTATAAAATTGCTCAGAACCTCCCCGATATAGGACAGTTTCTACGGTAGCAGCCTAAGGAGTGCAGTGACATTGTAACCCTTTGACCCTTGATACCACTGTTCTAGATCAGAACATGGACCCGTGGTCCTTAAAAGAAAAGAGTTTTACTTATTAACATCCTCTCATTCATACCTTGACTTCTCAAACGGTCGTTTCTGTCAAGCGTTTCCATTAAAAAGTTGAATGCCCGATGCTTAGGCAGGAAGCACGCAGTGGCCCAGCCGGAAAGCCGCGGAATGGCGTCATTAGAATTGTTCGTTAACATAATCCTTCCGACCGCAGGATCGATTCAGACTCTAATATAAATAAATAAAGGTAAAGGTAAAACAGTCCCATTACAGGTCCGTGGTGCCCAGAGGGTTCCAGGAAGTCGAGGTTCCCAGATTACGTGACAATGGCCCAGGATGGTGGTAAGGTTGTCAGCCTTACGCGCCGGCCGCATTTACCCCCATGAAATATTCGTGGTACTCATTTCTGTTAGAGGCTGAGTCGACCCCAAGGCCATAGTGCAATCGGAAGGATTATGTCAATGAAAAATTCCAATGACACCATCTGGAATCGAACCAGCGATATTCCGATTTGTAGCACAGCACCTTAACCACTGTGCTACCGCGATTTCAGCAGAAATAAATACCAGGAATATTTTCTGATAGTTAAAGGTGGTCGTTGCATAGGGCTGTGAACCGAAAATCTTGAAATATTAGAGCCTCAAACTGCTGGAACTCTCAGGGTTTGCCTACCTTAATATAGGCTGATGTGCTGAATACTCGAAATGCAATACACAGCTACAAGTGTTTTTAAACATTCTTTCCATATAATTCAATCCAATGTTCAAGCCAACTTGTCAATTTAAATAAACACACGTATAATACTTTGGCAGTCATCTTGTTTTAAACGACCGGAAGGATTTCGAATGGATCTGTTGAGAGATTTACCTGTCATTCTAAATACGAAATACTTTCGCAGTAGATCTGTCGTGTTTTGACTCCTGCCAGTATATCTAGGGGACCTTCTTTTAACAAGTGCTTCGTCGTTTCTTTATCGTACTGCAAGACCGTTATCTCGTTCTTAGCTTCAATCTCTGCACTTACAATCAGAACCCTGTTACTCTGTATGGAATGCAATGAATCACATTACAAAAACATACATAGTACAAGATACCGTAAATCAGCCTACAGCTAAGACTGAAGCATCTTCATTCATCTCAGTGGATTGAAAACAAGCTTGGCGAGTATGGATAGGCTAGTATTTTGGAGCCTTCGGCCGCGCGTGACTCGCGCGGGACTTGAATACAATCTCTTATGGCGTCACGACATATTTCTTTAACAAATACATCTCAACTATTATCGAGTGTTGAAAACAGACAGCGCTATTTATAAATAACACGGTTTGTAATAGACTTAGTACCGTACATTCTAAAATAAATTAATCACGTGCCAATACTCCTGTTGTTCACCGTTTATTTATTGAAACAAGATGAGCTACTGCAAGACTTTGAAATAAGAACACAAAAACACAAAGGAATGGTGATGATATTGGTCTTCTAATGAGGGGAAATTGAAGTGTTTTACCGAAAGGATAGGAGCATCTCTGCGATATATCAGGACAGAATGCACCAGCTCAGAAAACCAAACTGTCTTTTATACTCTAACTAGTATTAGACATGATAACACGATTTAATAGACGTGGCAGTTTTCTGAATAGAATCTTGAATGTGAACAAGTTGAGGTACATGTGATACTTCCTAGACAAAAGAAGGAAAAATGTGGAAGCCAGGACGATAAAAGGAAAATAAACAAGGAATTTCATAGACGAAGAAATACACAAAAAAAAAAGAAAGAAAGAAAACAGAAAGGAAGTACTACTGGATACGAAGACTGGAAAAGGAGCATTTTCCACTACCATCAGGCCCATGCCAATATTCTTGGTCCCGTTCAGCCTCGTACCTAGTTGGAACAAGATGTTCTTTCTCCGAGGGTAAGGCGGCCGGGATGTGAAGATGGCCGATGGTGCTCAAAAGATATCGAGCTGTGGGATGCACGAGGAATTACCTTCGGTCGGTTTATTCGCTCAAATGCAGGAGTGGCTTTGCCTTTATATAGAAAGCTAAACATATATCAATTATTTATTGAAGGTCTTGGCTATTGACTACAGTACTTTATAAATTGGTGGTATCTTACTGACGTGTCTTTAACCCAGGTGTTCTGAACATGGAACTAAGAATAAAAACTGCTCCTTTTCGTTGTGGAACTGTACCAACCGCTTAACATCGCTTAACGAGCATTTCGACAGACATTTTCTAGCATAATAAATCATAGAGGCTGCATTCGTAGTGATTTTGTAGCACAGAGCACATTTTTGTTGTGGCGGTAGGCCAACAGCCTGGATGGTTGTGGTAACTCTATACTTTGACATCACCATCTGCTTCTACCCTGGCAGATGTGATGATGCTACCTCCCGATCTGAAATCAGTGGAACACTTCAATGTACCACTCGCTTTCCACTTTATACAATAGCTGCAGAACGTGCCACTAACCTAAATCCAAGCTTTTCTCCCTAGAAAAATCCTACGAAAAAGAGGCAGGTGATAAGAGGCTAAAAGAAAGGACAATTGGAAAATAATGGATAGCCTGCCCCCTTCCGTGTGCTCTGTAACAATGGCCACGTTTCCATTAGTACCTGTATTCACAGTGATTTAGGAAGGACCCAAAGGGAAATCAGCCTCCTGATACATTAGCCCAAAAAGTTTGGGACCTATCACTTCATTATCACTTCATTATCGCAGATGATATAGCAGTTGTATTAATATTAAACCCTATTAAAATTTTGTTTTATTATGTTTCAGGACATGAATAAGCGTGAAATTCTTGTGCATTCGTAAAAAAGAGAGAGAATTTTATATATGTTGAATCTGGATGAAAAGTGGCGGATACTTAATCTAAGAGAAAAGTGGAATTTTTACATAATACCCATATTATTGTGTATTTTAAGTATAAATGATGATTTTTGTATAGATTAGTACTAAAAGTAGAAATAGTAATTGTTTATAGCCACAGATAAAGTTGCTATTGTTGGCCATATCACAAAATTTGGTAATTAAGGTATAAAAGGATAAAAGCATTCAAATGAAGAGAAAGAAATTTTAAAACTGTAAGCGTAAAACACAAAACTGTCCACGTGCAAGCTATTGAGGCACATAAAGAACGGCGGAATAACTTAAAGAATTCTTCCTCGTTATTAGACGGAGTCCTTGGCCAGCATCATGCACCGACCGCTTTACTGCAGGGCAAAGAAACGCCCGTATCGTTTCAATATGAGACCCCATTTGGACCCTCTGGACAAGAGAATAGTCTCTTGTCACAAAACTGGAGTGTTGGTCCTCTCAACGAACATTCTAACAGTTGAAGAATAAAAAACCAACTAGATGTCACTTGTTATATTTACTTTACTTCTTAGATACTCAACATGTTTCGGGCATTAATATGTCCAGCTTCAGGAGTTTGCGACTATGTTGCTGAACTACCATATTGGCTGTATTGTTCTTGGTTTGCTGTGTGTTGGAGTTAGGGTGCGGTTCGGCTAGGTCGGTGTCCGGGCTGCCGGCTGAAGCTTCAGCCGATAGCCCGGACACCGCCCTAGCCGGTCCTTATTGCTTCCACAGTAATGTGAGTAGGGTAGCCTACCTCCATAGTGGAAACATTAGCTACTTTGACCGTCCGCCATTTTATTAACATGCAATAAAGTGATTAAAACTCTGCCGAGAAAGGCAGAGTAAGTCAATCCAGCTTTCAAGGAGAGATGAGAAATTCCTGATCAGTAACTGTCAAAATAGTAACCACTTTGGAGATGCAGAGATTCTGAGGGGAAATAGTATTTAATTTGATATCAGACAAAGAGGGTGTAGGGATGCAAATCGTTCAGGATGGGGTTTATAAAGGACTCTTATCAGGAAGCTGTTTAACTTCCGGGTTCCTTAAACGAGGGAGAATTTTTTCAGTTGAATAGCTATTTCTGAAGAAGGGTTCTGTCCAAATGTGCCAGTTGAACAAAATAAATTAGGCTTACAAATTTGCAGCTGAATGTGTCACAAAGGCCCAAACGTAATTCAGGGTGGATCAGAGACGCCATCCTCTTTGGAAATACATTATTTTGCTGTATAGATCTAGGCGAAATTCAACACCGGATTGGGGGCGGCGCGTGTAGGTGCGTAGACAGAAACTTCACAGACTCACCTGTTGATGTAGCCCTTATAGTGCAATTCCATGAAGTATAAATAAGAAATATGGAATGTAGATCGCCTTGAAGGAAAATTTAAACATCTAAAACCGAAGTTTAAAGTGTATGAAAAAAAGGAATCACACTTGTAAACCTTGAAGCAAGTGGGACAACTAATCTCGAAATAGCAGAATTTGACGTTTCAAGCATGCCAATCCAAATACTCAAGCCTCATACTGGATATGGTCCTGAGACGGAAGACAGTGGTCAACTTCACGCCTCGGCCACTTTACCCCCGGGAAAGCAACCCCGTACCCTTTTTATACAGGGCTGCGGGGACCAGAAAAATATACACCTTCAAAGATACGAAACCCGAATCGTCCAGGCCGTAGGCTATTCCTTATACTGAATTCACTATTCCGAGTCCTTCACGTCGTTGAAACACATCTTGTTGTTGTTGTTGTTGTTCTTCTTCTTCTTCTCTGTTTTGCAATTAACCTTTCTGCAAGACCTCCTGTCGTAACATTTCCACCCTCACGTGACGTGCATGTAAGAGCTAAAATTCATTCTTGTGACAATTCTAGGATACTGACGTCATTCTCTTCTCCATTGTCCATACGTGATCTGCGATTCACCCAGCCTCCTATTCAGTAGCTACCGAGGAATCTTCCTCTGGAAGTTAAGCGGCCGAGGTGTGAAGATGACCACTCGCTTTATTCAGTACCGAAGTTAAGAAGGAATGGAGTTATACCTCCACTACCCCTCATGCATTCACGAAGGGCACAGCAACATTACCTTGAGTCCGTCGGGAAGACAAAGTTTCTGCAGACCGAATGTTAGCAGGCGTTCCCTATATTTAACGTGTTCTAAATTATTCATGGATATATTAAACACCTTATATATATATATATATATACACTCAATCGGTTTATAGTCGAACTGGCATGAACTGTTCTTCATAGGCCTAGGGTGAGGAAACCAAAAGTTCATCCAGAATTTTCGTAGTGAAACCTTCTACAAAAGCATCCACTTGGCAGATCAAGGAACAGAGAAGTAGGATGGGGTTTAGGTTGCCAAGCTGTGGGCAATGTACGTGAATGGGAATGATCATGATCGTGACCAGGGGTGTGCGTTTATCATCGGTACTGAGCCAAAGACTTGGTCTAGTAGAATATTACATAGCAGGTTGAAAAGTGTGTTGAATACCAGTTTATAGGCAGGCAATGAAATGCCAGTCACAATCACTCTACAGACAAATTTATTTCAAGCATTTCTTGACAGCAGTTTCAAAGTTGTTTTATCCCTACGTTCATAACGGGGATCATTCTCGAACTGCCACCGCGAGATAAAACCAGTTCATCATTCTTACTGAGACAAATTTGGTATAATTATTTTAACACACCTCTATATGCTTTGTTACCTAATTACATTTCTTGAAGAGACATATCACAGGGTTTGTCCCCATTATGTCTGAGCGCACCATAATAATTCGGCATTATAATCTCAGGCACAGATAAGTTATACTGTCACTCCACTGGGCAAATGTTACAAAACAAATATGGAGAAGATGACAATCATCTTTTCCCAGAGGCGAAAATGTTTAATTGAATTCTGTTGTTGGTTCTTGTAAGTGGAAATTATTATACAAATAACAAACGAGAGGACTGAGAGTGTTAACTGAAGGCACCGAACACGAAGGCTTCTCCTTCTTGTACTTCATCAGCAGCGAAAGTAAAACTGTTTCCATAAACGCCATAAACTCACAGAAAGAGAGAAGAAGTACCACTCCACTCATTCCCAGACACGGTACAGGATGAGTTTAGGTGTTTACGTGTATTTACAAGAAGGAACCCCTGTCATCTTGGTATAGGATGCTGTATGGGTTGATCTGGACGCTTTCGAGAGAGAAATACATCTTACCGGGGTTCTAATACGGGACGGTCCACCCCGTACCCTAGTCGCTATACCGACTCTGCTACCTTGATTCCAAAGGACAACTTAGGTGCAGAAAATTTACAGAGCATGGTGTGAAGAGAGAGAAAATCAACAAGATGCAACAAGCACTGTGCTCGCATCCTACAACGCAGCGCCCCACAACCGCTGCCAACCACATCCAGCAGAACCAGCGCAGTACACCATATGCAGTAACACACGGTCTTTGTTCTCCTGAAGATGGGCATAATGATGCCCGAAACATGTTGAGACAGAAGCTGATAATAAACATCTGATTGTTGCATATTGTGGGTTTTCTCTCTCTTCATACTTTGCTCACGATGCACGGTCACAGGAACCTAAAGCTTACAGAGCATAAATATGGACTTTCAGATGTTAAAATCTAGTAGCAGATTATGCACATATTTCGGCGAACATGGCACGAAACTGTCAACTCAGACACCTTTCACTGCCGTGCACTGCTATATCCCCTACCCTTGTTCGTGTAGGTTTACGCTCTGTAAGTATAGCACAACTGCGTTTGGTTCATTCTTGCATTAAGATGCGAAGCCATCAATCGGTGTCGCACATCTGTGACGGCACTGACCACTGGTCATTTAACACTAATGAATGACCACGAGGCGCATGCCACTGGAAATGGACAGACGGATAATACCACAACAACAAGCGGCTTACAGGAAGGTTCGTAGCCGTCTCTAATTACCGCCCTAAAGCCGGCCTTTCACGGTTCTTGCAGAAACTATTACGGTGTGCCCAGAGATGTGTCCTGAAAGAGCAAGACACCAACTGCACTCGTCTGAACAGTAGAGGAAGCTCAACGACTCGTTACTAAGTTTGTTACAAACATAGGAACTGTGGAATGTTAGACATTGTCAAGTTATACAGTATGTCTTTAAATAGAAACGTAGCATCCCCCAATCCCCCCCCCCCCCCCCCTTACCGTTTCACCGGCGGGGAATCCCTCCCCGTGGGAACGTGCTCGACAATCGTCAATTTGCCGACAGCGATGCGG
>Ga0123352_10003125_pt1 | contig 23733 bp, 10 predicted proteins | sample TergutLab28metaG_FD_89700 | JGI IMG/M metagenome (GOLD analysis project Ga0123352, IMG submission 89700) | Labiotermes labralis P1 segment gut microbial communities from Petit-Saut dam, French Guiana - Lab288 P1 | ecosystem: Host-associated > Arthropoda: Insects > Digestive system > Gut ...
CCCGTTGCGCTGACCACGTGACACCCCTCTATCCGCAACAGTTGGCACTAACTTCGCCGACCGGCGGCGGCCGCTCTGTCGGTATAGTTCGCGTGCGGACTAAGGCCACGGAGTTTAGTTTTTTTTATGGTGTAACCTTTGCTTGGAACTTAGATTTTACGTATACCCTAGATTAAATTCTATTTATTAAGTGTAGTTAAGAACATGGTAAAAGCATAAATGTGTACTTTATGCGCAGTTACATATTGACGTGATTCTTACGGTTAGGGTGGGTTAGGATCGCCTGTCTGCGGTCATTAAAGTTTTTTTTAATGAAGACTTCTCGTATGCTTTTGCATAAACTTGAAATTCAAATTTGGTTGTTGATCCGCGAAGCGTTAATGTGTATTTATTTACCACTCACACTCACACCCTTCAAGTGCCGATGGCAAAAATGCGTGGAGTTATAGCCCTAGACCTCCATATGCCCTCATTACATGCTTAGGGACAATTGTACCCCTACCTTTCCACGGCTTATGAAGGAGAAAATATCGTTTTTGCGCGTAACAGTGATGTCCTTAAAACTTCCTCTATCCTCTTTTTGTGAAAGAAGCTAGCTGGATTTATTAAGTAATGCAAGTTGTGGTTTGTGTGTGAAGCAAAAACTTCAAATTTTGTTACGGACTGACCACGGTGGGGCATGCGCGAGGAGAAGAAAACATGTGCTTCGATTTCTATGACTACACGTCCGAAGAGAGATATTCCACTTACGTGTGAATGTGGTTTTGTGGTAACTGCATTATTTGACGCTTTCTTGTTGTGATCTTTTGAAAGAGTCTCGAATGTACTTTCTCTAAATAAAGTACCTTACATTTGATTTTATGATGACGCAGCCAGTAAAACTAAAGTACTGCAAACATTTTGGCACGAATAACCTGGTCATTACACATCGTTCCTACTCAGCCAAAAAACCGACTACCTTGAATAACTTCCTTCCTCTGTGACATTCCTTCCAGGCGGATTCTGGAGTAGTACCATAATGCAGCAACAGCTTCTTACATTATCTGCTATACCCATTTTTCATTCGCAGTCATGCTGCCGATGGAGTTGAAAATCGGTTTAAAGAAAGTAAGAAAGAGTTTTAACTTCACGGGATCTTTGCAGATCCTGTTTCATTCATCGTCTTTGTTCTTGCTTAAATTCTTCTGCTGAAAAAAAAGTTATATTCGATTGGAGAAATTTTGCCTACATACCTCCCGAATGATTTCTTCACTATTTTGCATGCGTATTTAGATTTTCGCGTTATTTATCACAGATGTGTATTGCTCCGCATCTAGTTGCAGTAAGCCTAAGAAATCCCGACGTCAGTGTTCTTGGATACCGCCCATCTAGTCATTTCTGTGTAATCTTGTAGTACAGTGAAATTTATTCTTCTTATATACTGCTCTTCTGTGATTGTGTGATTCACACTTAGGTTCCTATGTTTGCCATGATTGGCATAGATACGGTAGGGCTTGTTTGTGCGTCACTTGTACAACTAGCGTTTCTGTGATATCCACGGTTAGCAAGTTGCCACGGTTAGGTTAAAGCTGGGTTTGTGATTGGCGTCGCAGTTCGGGTTTCATTGGTCACGGTAGAGTCCGATGAAAGACTGAGTGGTTTTCCTTCGTGTGACTGAGTGACTGAGTCACAGCCGGGTTGTCCGGGCTACGAGGGTTGCCGTGGTTACTCAGGTGCTATTGTTACGAGTAAGCTTGGTTTGTGAGTGGACATTAAATGGAGACCGGATTTCCATGGTTACAATACAACTTGGTTTTCAAGTGACGTCACAACCTGCTTACATTGGATACGTTAGAGCCTCGTATAAGACGGAGTGGATGATGTGTGAATATTATGTTCACCCATCATAAGCACTTGGGTGTGGCGGAGTCACACACACTTCTCCTTCATTACGTTACAACTGAGGTTTTTAAATAACGTCAGAGCGGTGTAGTTCCACATCGTTTTTCATGGTTACAATTATTTTCATTTTGTGCGTGACGTTACAGTCAGGGTTTCCTTGGTTGAGATGGGGCAAAATTCTTTTCATTTCAATCACAAACAGAAGTCGGAGTTAGTTATGATAAAATCACCAATGACAGAAATAGATAGAATTAGGACTCAATTTGCTCTCAGTGTGCGATAGGCGGTATTTAACTACGTTTGTGAATGAAGTCACATCGGGTATTGAGGTTTACGTGTCCATATTATGTTAAGTTCGTCCTATGAGGGGCTCATTTCTGGTTTCAATTTATACTTTACATATTCGATATTTATTAGGTATTCAGCATATACATCAATAAATACACAAATGCCGAACGACGAAATAAATTATATGAATTCTGTACGATTTCTGCATTTTAAGCCCATTTTATTATGGCCATATATCGATTTTATTGGCTGATGACACGGCCAATAATGCCAGCTTCCATTTGGAATTTCCTCCCCGCCTCATAAATTATTTTGTCTGTTCGCTTCAGCCGAACGTATTAAACCGAATCGTGAATGGTTGCGTAACGTCAGATGTCTGTCGTAATACTTTCTGTGATGATCAACTTTTTATTAACCTGGGACTCCAAAATGAAAAGTCCGAGTATTTTCTAACACACGGACAAACTTCGAAACATAATAGCTGGTTATGGATTCACAGTATCGAGATAGGTACGACTAAAGGAATATAAGTACATATCGAAACGTTTTTATGGTGGAAAAATCTTATCACGAGAATTCACTGCAAATCAGTTTTTGTTAGTATAGAAGTCCAGTTTGACTTCATGATTGTCTGATTAAAATAAACCTTTAAGTACACTACATTTCGGAGAAATTACTCTCCCACCTCCGATGAAGGAGGGGAAACACCTTCCCAGATGGGCCGATTTGATGAAGCTAAACTGTAGGAGTGTGAAATAGCATCCTGGAAGTTTCGGTGGTAGGTGCGTAGAAACGTAGGTTTTTCTGCAAGCACAAAGTCAGTGGTGCTAAAACTAAACTGAACATTTCCTTAAATTCTGGTGGTTGCTTATGAAACTCCCCACACCGCAGAAAATGTGTGAATTGTGTCTGAGTAGTGTGTTTTAACATTCCACACTCTGTAACTGTGTGGCCCATTGAGTGGCAGAGTACATCTTACCCCACATTTTACGTCAGTAGTTATGATCTGTTTCTAAGTACTGGGATACGTCATAAACTGCAATATGCCATACCTGAAGACTCAAGTACTTGTGTTCGTAAAGAGACTATTTTGTACTTTATGATGAGTGGAACATGTCGAAATTTATCATGTTTGTGGGGCTTAACAGACTGCAAGTTGTAACTTGTTTGTTTATATATCGCCACTATGGTTTTATGTCTTCCCTCAGGGTATGTCGCAGTTTTATCAATAAATGCAAATTTTCTCATTCTAAACACAACTTCATTTTACAAATAAAACCAGCAACGTGTCTTGGCTGATGACGGTAGCCATCATCAGGCTGATCACAAAAATACAAAAAGAAAGTATTTACAGGTGCATTGGTGGTTAGAGGTCTTGAACCTTACAGACGTATTGTTATGTAATGCACGTACCGTGTAATATACGCGGCTTCAAGAATAGTGGTTTATGAAGTGTATACAAATTTTGTATTTCTTTAATTTAATTTTTAAAAACTACAAATGTGTGTTGCATGTATTAATAATAATAATAATAATAATAAGTAGTAGTAGTATTTTAAACGATTAATATTGGGGTAGCATAGGCGAATTCGAAATAATACTTTTATTATTGTTATGTATTCAACAAACATCTACAGTTTTTTTAAATTGTATAAATTATAGAAATATAACATTTTTATTAAATATATGTTATTATTCGTGAAGCTTTTTGGCTTACATATTTTGTATATTACATCACACTGTGTTTGTATGGTTCGATATGTAGACGGGAAGAAGACGTTTCTCCGAAACGTTGGTACTCTCCTGTCAGATTACACGGTGTTATTGACAGTAAGACCACAGTACAATGTAATTTGTCTGCAAAATTTAAAGATTTTTTTTTGTATCGGTCCTGTACCACTTCTGTCTTAGGTGTACGTCGTATCGAAATTAAAGATTTTCTGAAGTGCGGATCATCTGACAAAATTGTACACGAAATTGAATACGTATTTGTTCTGTGACGGTTACGATTTCTTGGGCCTACGGAGCAGCGTTTACATGGTGAATATTTAGTGAAATACAAGGAAAAAATCTTCAATTTGTGCAGTGTGAGTAACTTCGCAACAAAAGCGCCTCTTTCTTTCATAATATTAGGCTTATGCTCGTATTTGTAATTAAATACTCGAGTAGACCGACATAGCTTTTAGTAACAATAGGAAACATGAAATTTATCGAAGCAATATTCATAAAATTTATTTCATACCTCAGAGGAAACACAGTGTATCCTCATGAGAAAAACCGGCCGGTTAGTACTGCTTAGAGATATACTAGCTCTTTGTACTGGGTTTCATAAAAGAATCGTATAAATAGGATACTCTGAGTGGACAGAATGCAGTTTCCTTTTTGCTAAATTAGGTGATACTTGTAGTAACGATGTACTTTAAAGGTTTAAACGAATGCCTCAAAAGAATTAATAATGTAAGGTGCCGAGGAATTCCATTAGAAGCCTATTTTACTTTAGTATGACATTTGCGCTTCTCAGGGCGACGTTAGTTTTACTGTCTTCCTGTGTTTGAAATTGTGTGATTTGTAGGTGGGTACGAACATATTTCATTCAAGAAGTTGTTATTTTTCTACCAAACTACACATCACATATAAGAAGAATATAATCTGAGTATTTAGCTGTCATGTTCTGCATACGTATTAGCTCTTTTGCGTAGACACGAGCGTGGTGTTTCAACTGGAGCTTCTGCACTGTGTACCTTGAATAAGGCCACAAGAACAGGCTGCAGTGTCTGGGCAGGAACATTGCTCACAGACTGCAGTGTCAGGGCAGGGATATTTCTTACAGGCTACAGTGTCTGGGCAGGGACATTTCTCACAGGCTGCAGTTTCTGGGCAGGGACATTGCTCACAGTTGCCAACGCTCCAGCCATTAGCGATTACTGAGTTTCTCTTCTCGGAAATCTCACTGTGAAGGCCTCGTATCGCCCGGGCGCTATATTTGCATTCGTGGCCGTCACAGAACATATGCCGAATGGCTGTGATGGAGGAGCGACTGCTGCAAACGCAGAGGGACTTTCATTCCAGCCGAAACAATAGAGACAACGCACGTACAACGTAAAGTTTTGGCGCGTTCGCGTAGTCATTCTTGTAATGAAAGTGCAACAATGCGTTCTTTATGTATTGTTGAGCTACATATCACTGTCAAAAATGCAAAAATACTGAGTGCCACAGAACGAATTTTATGACGAATTTATGTATCCGGCAACAATGAAGCGTACATACGTCTTCATGTAAAGTGACTGTTTTTGTCCGATTTTAACCAAATCTACAATTTCTCGACAGAGTTTCATGAAGTCTCCAATAACAAATTTCACGGAAATCCGTCCAGTGGGGGCCGCGCTGATACATGCGGAAGAACGGACAGAAGGACAGACATTAAGAAGTTCATAGACTTTTCGCAACTGTGCTTTCGTGCCAAAAATGCGTACGTAGTATTGGAGTGAATGCCCGAAGGAAGGAGACCGCTTCGAATACCTAGGTTTAGTTTCAGTGACAACAGAAGAGTCACATCATAAAGTAATACGATCGAATTTTTGTACTGCATTTTTTGTCTCAGGGTTGACAGCGTTGGCGTAATTGTGCGAAAAAGCATTGAGCCTTCTTATTCCTTAAAGTGAGGGGGAGAAATCTTGACTAGGTGAGCAAACGTTAGCTTTTGAGAGAGATTTTTTCATGTAACTAGTTTTTTGCTAGGTGCCTGCTTATTTCCTAAAATTCGTGTCATCCGTCTGTATGTCTGTTTAGTACATAACGATTAAACCATGTAACATCATCTAGAATAAAACATATATTATTAGTCAAAACAAGTAAGAAAATCAAATCAAATTCCAAATCCCCGCCACCCCCCCCCCACCCCGGTATGGCACAGTCGGTCCTAGGCAGCGTCCTATAAAGAAGGTTTCAGATCACGCAATTGGATACACACACACAAATCCACCAGGTCTCCCCTGGACGACTGATCAGATCGCCGCAGAGACCACTACCTACACAATACATCGCAAAAAGAGACGATTATCCATACCCTCAGCGTGATTCGAACCCGCGATCCATCCATTCGAGCGCCTGCAGTCCTACACCTTAGTTCGCACAGCCACCGGTATTGGAAAAGTTTTACATAAATACTTCTAGACTGTCAGTTCACTAAACAAATCTTAAAATATTTAGTACACTATATTCAGAGAAACTTACACCTTTACGCACCGTGATGGTATCATGTGCGCCAACCATTGTCTTTCAACCCGCCCTCTACATTATTGTGTAGATTAGTAAGAGTTAATTTACTTAGTTGCAAGACTTAAGTGCCCAAGGCTCTTTAGACTATATTTTAAGCCTTGTAAAGAACTGTGTAATGAATAAGTAAAGAAGTGCGTATCTTGCAAGCATTGTATACCTTCACAGCAAATGCACACTTTATTGGATTTCTGTCAGTAGGAAGAATTTGTTGTTCCCTTGTGTACTTTGATGTAGTGTGCATTAGATGGTCCTATTCAGAAGAATGAGGTGTTATTTAAGCTAAAGAGCAAGACGTGTTTGTAAAAGAAAACATTCATGCGATGTGGTTTCCAGTTGTCCGAAATACTAAATCCCGCAGCTTTCAGTACTTCTACTGTTAATAATTCTCTTGCTGCAGAACCCGTAACTTCAACGACACTAATTCCATAGCCAGCCAGCCAGCCAAAAACGAAAGACGGGCTTATTGTTTCAGCCGGCCTGTATGCTAATCGTTTATGTGGTGAATATTTTGTATTTTGGATGCAATATGATAATTACAAGATGTGACAGTACGGACTTACGCATCGACATATATTGGTCTACAGAATGATTTTCGTGATATGCCATATAATTCTCATCTTTCCCCATTCCTTTAATTAATGTCGCCTGTTTTCAAAGTCGCAACTTTCCGTTCCTGTCGCTCCAAGGACATTGTGTGGCAATTGGAGGTGGTACTAAAATTGGTAGTAGCCTACTTCTGGAAATCTCCATCAACATGGCATTCTTACTGATTTTCACAATACCCCATCGATAAGCAACCCCGAGTACAAAATATATTTGTCTGACGCAATTTAAGGTTCTCAGCATGAAGGTTTGTATTACCCTTCTGTGGGATGTGATACTGTATAGATGAGTGAATAGCTACGAAAATTTTAGATAACCTGTTGCCTGTAACTTTAGGGTTTCTACTTTTTAGATAGAGGCTTCAGCTTTCTCCGAAACTTCAGTGACTATGCACCAAACTACAAGGCATTACATCGCAGAGGACCGTGTTCTTCCACCATAATTAGAAGAATTATAGCGCCTCTTCATCTTAAGGATCAATGTGTATTCTAACCAGCCACAAACACATTTAAATATTGAGAGAATGCTGGAGAAATTCCCTCAATAAATACGTAAATTCAGAACAGAGGACTGACGTTGCTGAACGATGGGCGTCGTGGAGAGCATGTGAAAGGTTAAAAGCTGTGATTTCTTCACAGGTCTAGAGCGTGCCTTGTCTGTACTACCATCCGTTTTGCCTCACAATTTTTCCTTTTAGGCCTCTTTAGATATGGCGCTGTACGGTTCCTCTTCTATTTTATAGTTACTTGTCGGCATGTGTACTTAGAGAGCGCTTCATCCGGACTTAATCGTTGTTGAATAGCTGCCGGTCAAATGAGAGAGAGGTGAGGACCGCGAATGAACAAGTACGAAGCCAATCGTCCACCCAGGTACGCAGATTGAGAGGATAACGCCTGAAAAACTGTGTAATAAAATGTCATTCGCGTCTCCACCTAATATTTGTGGTTAGTTTATTCATCTGTGCATTTTGTAACAAGCATGCCCTTCAAGCAGTACAGTAAATTCGAACATCCTTGATTGAGTCTGCTTGTTGACAGCGAGATTTTAACCTTAATCGCCCATATGGCAGTGGTAACTATATGTCCCACGCCTTGTAATTATCTATAACGTCGCATTCCTGTACGAAACTTTTAAAGACACTGGCAGTTATACAGGTGCTTCATAAAAACCTGACGGTTTTTTAAATGAAATAAATTTTTAAGGAAAAGTGGAAAAATTTTATTAACACTATCGGGTGCATTCCATGCCCGTGAGAATTCATCTGTCATTATTGTCTGAATATGACACTTTGTAGTTGACCACCATGTCGTTCAGTACACTCCTGCAGTGGTGATGGAAAGGCTGTAATAACACGTTGTGGCATTTCCTTGGGAATTCTTTGAATACACTCCAGAATTCGGTGTTTTAAGTCATCAATATTGGCAGGGCGTGTTTCGTAAACCTTGCTTTTAAAATAGCCCCAGAGGAAGTAGGTAGGTAATACAATATCAGGCGAGCGGGCGGGCCAGGTGATGTACCCGAAACGATAAAATGAGTTTGCTCGGAAACAAAGTCCTGAGGACTTGTCCCGTGCACTAAGTTCCTGAGCAACTTGGATTTTGTATGGATGGTAATGCAAACCCTGGTGGAGAATTCGGCCAAGGCTGCATTCGTTTAAGCGAAGTGCGAGAGCTTGCCCCGAGATGACCTGCGCGGACTTCGCAACATGACGTCACTTACCCGCACCGCATTGCGGGTTGTGCGTGCCGAAAACGGACGTCCTTGGGTTTACTTTCCTTCACTGCTCCTTCTTGATGCCATTTCGATACCCACAATAGCAGAGTATTGCGGCTAGGAGCATCATATCTTTGAAACTGCTGACGGAAACCACGCTATATAGCTGTAACCGACTCTGTTTAGATGAACAGTTCCGGTGCCGCAATGCGGTGTTGCACTGACCAGCGCTCCATCTGAACTAAATTCAAACATCACTGTACTTTATGATGGTCAGTATGGAAGCGGCGCTTAGCTGGCACCAGATTTAAAAAACCGCCAGGTGTTATGACGCACTCTGTATATACCATATCTTTAAAGGTGAATCATGATCTTGACATCCGAACGTTGTCGGTGATAATCATGCGTGCTACTAGGTGCTTTACGGTGCGCAGTTTTGCAGTTGCATATAACCACTTTTGAGCACAGCTATAAATATGTGTCTTACATGTTTTAACGATAGTTACTGCACCGCTGTTGACTCAGCTACCGACCGGCGACCTATAGCTCCGGCTGCTACCCGGCAGCCGGCCGGCCGGCCAAACGACCTGGTTGTGTGAATAGGTGTATGCGCTCCTGTGTTCCACTACTTTGTCCGGCGATAATCGGAACCTGCAGGTTGGTTGAAACCGGAAAGTGTGAACTGAAGTACGAGTTCTTTGTGGTAGTAGCAACAATGTATAACATTGATGTGTGCTATATTGCGTAAAGTGTCGACCCATCATTGCTTTGTCTGAACAACGAGGGAACGTGTAGCTGCAGCTGCGCAGTTCGAAATAGATCTACGAGTCTGATTAAGCAGCAGACATACAGGGCTTACAGATTCACCGTCAACACCGGTACACTTCAGCAAGTAACCAATTATTTTACAGACTTTTAGTATTATAACCACTTCACGCCTCACCACGGATTTCGTGTCCTCAACTCGCAAAAGGAGGTTACGGTGAATAAGCTGTCCTCCAGTGGGAAATTGGCGATGGCGAACTTATCCTTACCACCAGCACGTTTCACAGGGCCTCGGACTTGACAGACGCCTGGAAAAGATCTGAGTCATGGTATACAAAATATGAAATTGTTACTAATAAATTTAAGTCGGGAGGGCTACATGAGAAGCATGTAGTGGAAACTTGGTATCTTGGGAACCGTCTCAGCATTTGCTTATAGACACAGGGAAATCAAGAAAAAACTGTGTCGAGGTGGCCGTTCGCAGGACCTTCCGAATATTGACTTCTAGCCAGCAGTCCGGCATTTAAAGTAAAAACAGCAATACACACATGGTACAACAAATACACATATACGCATAAGATGACAACAATACACACAAGACAACTACAACAATAAACACAAGACAACTAACAACAATACCCACATTTCACTTCACTACAATTTAGATTATTTTCACTTCATTTTACTTCGCGTCTCTACACTTTTAGATGGTTTCCTACACACTGTACCTTCCTTTCATTCACCTCGATTATCACTTTCCTTACCCTCTTTTTAAAAATAATTGGTTTGCAGGGGAGAGTGCCTAACACTTCTGCAGGTAACTGGTTCCAGTGCTGGATGGTCCTATTCGCAAAGGAATATTTCCCTATATACGTCCTTTGCCTCTTACTCCTAATTTTCCGTTCATGATTTACCCCGCTCAGATAGTGTGGCCGTTGTAGTCTGTCACCTATAGCCTACCACGCCCGTTCTCCAGAGTACGCTTTGAAGAGCGCACATATGCGTGATAACTTTCTACGCGACGCCAAAGTTTCCCAGTTCGAACTGCTCGTATGATGTGCAAATTTGTCCGCTTTTTTTTGCACCCTGTCTAACGCACTTATTTGTCCTTCCCTGTACGGATCCCAGCACGCGGCCCCGTATTCAAGAATCGGACGTACAAGTGACATGTAGACTAAACTTTTGGTTTTACTATTTCCCTTTTTGAATATTCGCATTATGAAATGCAGTGCCTTCCAGGCCTTTTTCACCGTGTAGTTGACTTGATCCGCTCAACTTAAGTCGCTGCGTAAGATTATCTCTAAGTATTTACAACTGCTCGCCTTCGGTATTAATGCGTCCATTAACGAATAATTTTGTGGATTCTTTAACCTGGCTGTCGTGCAGCGAAATGTCTTACTTTACTTGGATTTATTTTCATCGCATTTTCAACCGCCCACTCCCCCAGCCTGTGCAGATATTTCTGCAATTTTTCCATGTCTTATTTATTTATAATTTTTCTGTAAATTACAAAGTCATCAGCAAAAGTCTAATAGTTGATTCAATATTCCTCCAAACATCATTTACGTAGGCTAGGAAGAGTAGTGGACCTAATACGCTTCCTTGCGATACACCTGACTTTAACTTCTTCTGATAATTGCCCCTCCTACCCTGACTCTCTGTGTGCGACCTAACAGGAATTCCCTTATCCATACCACTACCATAGAATCCACTCCCGAGTTTTCAATTTTCATAAGCAGCCGACCATGAGGATCAAAATCTAAAGCTTTCGAAAAGTCAACTATAATAGCGTCAATTTGCTTATTGTTATAGTAATTGAATATTTGCTGTTCGTATTCGTTCCGAACGAAGATTGAAATGCTGTACGTTTCAGTTTAAAACTGATCTGACGTAATGTCCATTTACATTTACATTCAAGAGAAAATGGGACGCCTGTCAGCAGGAAATCTAAATTGCTTCGTAATTTTTATGTTGCCATTTACATAGCGCATAAATGTTATCAATCAAAAAAAAATTATCCACGTATATTATTTTGTGTTGAAAGTGAAAGTAAACGCAAGACTTTTATTCTAAAGTTTTTGAACTCCAGCCGCATAACCTACGAATAATTTTAGTGTTTTTATGATGTCGGTGAAAAAAAAATCCTGTCCCTCTTTTACATATGTGAATTACCGTGAGCATTACAACACACGAAGAAAGGAATAAAAGATTTTTAAATTAAATTCGCTAATTGCCAGCACTTTCGTCGTTATTATGCATTTTTTGCATCACTTTTCTAACTCGTTTATACCGTCAGACACAGTAGATTGAGCCGTGAAGTGAAGTAAAAATGCTGAACTTCATACTCAAATAGACCATAAAGTCAAGAGGAGCAATGGGTTTTTGTTTGTAAATGTAACTGGAATCACATTCCCACATGAATTTTCTTTTCAACTTTGTAGTGTAAACAATAGGCCTACAACCCAATGTTTCGGTTTCTTATACTGAAACGCACTTGGGACAAAAAGTTTGTTGTGTTAGTCCTTTTTTTTTCACTTGTTTCGAGAGTAGCTCACTGCAACCACCTTACACTTTCAGCATATTTTCTGTACAGCTGTACACGCTATATTTGCTTGTGATACCAGATTCTAAAATGCTTCGAATTCATGCCCAAGAATAAAAAATCTCGGAGGATCCCGAAGTAAGGCTTAGAGAAGCCAAGGAAACGTACTTTATTGGGGGTTTTCTTCGGACGACATTCACAAAACTAAAGTAGTGTTTACAATGGAATTCAATTAATTGTGCACCCAAGAATTTCGTGCAGTCTCGGAATTAAAATGTGACTCCAGGATTTGCCATTCAAGTGAAAGAAAATGCATTGTATAAAAAGCATGTCGATGGAAATTACATATTTGTAGAAAATGTATTACCACTCCAAATTCCAGGGCCCTGTAATTAAATGGTGGTTATGCCTCTGTGACCACAAAATGTTTTTCGTGGCTGACATTTTGGTTTTGTTCTAAACAGCTGAGAGACACACGCATTGATATACAGTCATGCTCTGTTTGCAGCAGTGTGACCGCAAGGCACTATGCTATATTCACCGTCCTTGAGTCTGTACATGCCCCAAAAAAGCCGGTTTGTGATAATGTCTGTGAGTTGCCTGACTATGTGTGCGTGTGTGTTTTGGTGTGCTCAGGTTGTAGTAGTTTTCAGACAGTTGCACAGGTGGCAGCTGTATGCTCGTAACTGTGCGTTCCGAAGAAAAAAAGATGTAACAAATCGCTGTTCGTATCATAAAGAAGGGTGTACAAAGCATAAATGTAGTGAAGAATTTGTGTCAAGTATAAACATAGGAAACAACAGTGAATATCAGCCGTCTGTGCCGCTACTTACATAATTTATTTTCACGACTCGTTTACAACATTCATATTCGGTCTTACTCATTGCAGCTGATTCGTTTCCAATGAATGGAAACTAGAAACTGAAACTATAATATATAAACAAGACGCTGAACAATGAGCACATTCCACATTGGACTGACGTGAGATGGAATGCTGTAGTGACTGAGCCATATTCGGTTCTTTAACTTTTCAGATCAAATATCAGTTGCTAAGATACGCTTAGAAAATAAAGCACGCTACTAATTCGGATCTCCCTTACTATTGACAGCTGTAAGAAATCTCTTGTGCGCAGAATAAGAAGGAGAAAATAGTGCAAATCCTGAAGCTTCTTACATACACTAACGAAACTATTGTAAACTACATACATTAACCCAAGATTCTCTATATTTAGATGGATCAAGAGTTCAGTTTCCGTAGCAATTTCTCTGAACAGTGGTGAACAAAGTGTGGAGAGTTTTCATGTAAAGTTTTAACACGTGGAAATATATTTCAGCTGACCTTTTAGAGAGAAGCATTTGATGTGTAGCACTCTTTCTACTGTTTTTCCGTCCGTCTGTATATAGGCCTAATCTGTCCTTGATTCTTCCTACACGTCTATTATTATGACGTGGTAGGATGATAATGGCAGTGAGTGTAATCATGTCATATTTTCAGCAGCTTCATATTCTTTGTTCCTCAGGAAATCATTAAGGCTTATATGGGCTGTACAGGTAACGTGGTGGTGCCCGGACGAGAAATGCACGTGAATATCTTGTTGGAAACTCTCAAAAGAGAAACGGATAGGCAGACAGAAAGAGTTGCTTTATGAACTGCCTAGTTGTAGTTAAAACTGGATTTGTAGCTTTTATTTTGTTAGCATCCATTTAAGGATCGTGTCGTAATATCGTGAAGGGATATAAATTGAAATTCCGCCAGGTCTCATATTGATCATTATTTTGAACATCCCTGATGCCAATTTGCAATAGTTCCTCGTAGGACACAGCAGCCTTGAAGAGAGCAAGGAAATGAAGGTTCTCTACAAGAGTGAGGGAAGAACCCGGTTCATATAATTCTAAACTCTAACGACTTTCATTTTTTATTCTATTCTTTAGTAAGACACTTCCACTTCTGTTGTTAGATTATATATTTGTTAGAAGAGGCAATATAACAGCATTCAGTAGCTAGAAAGAAATCTTTGAAGGCTATCGCTTTTTTTTTAACTTTGCACCAAACAACCCAAGCACCCCGCACTCTCCCATTTCCTATTCTTATACGAAACTAGCAAGGTCAGATAGCTTAATCGTTTGACGAACAATGGATACGAGAAGGGGAATGATGAATGCCGCGAGGGGTTGCTAACTTAAAAAAAAAAAGAATTTGAAGAAGGATGGGGGATAAAATATTCTACTGCACTTCTTTTGGAACGAAGCGAAACTTTGAAATTTTCTCTCTACTTATCCTCTGGGCCGTCTTGGCCTGTTCTAGGGTGAACTTTACATTTCACTTTTCCTTTCTTCCTTATTTCCTTCATAATCAAGGAAAATTTTATACTCAACTCACTGTCAAGTTTTGGTCCCTCCTTTTGGGTATCCTACCGTCTTTACTCTTTCTCCTCAACACCTCTGAGAGTATGTTGCTGTATTTTGTGACAGGTCGTCGGAGATTCGAGTAATATTTCTCCAACGGAATATGCGGTTAAGTCATAAGTAAAGTGGGTACTATCAAGCGGTCGGCGTTGTGAAAGGCTCCAGAAATGAGGGTAGTCAGTGTAGAGGTGCATACCCAGAATACAGTGTCTTGCAACTGTAACATGCGGCTTGAAAATCAAGCCCGTAAGAGATAAAGGATAGAGTTCAGCGGCGGCTTGTAGTTAATATCTTGAATATTACCTAGAGGCGAAGATTTTATTGACCAACTGAGCAACTGCTGCATTAAACAAAATGTGCGGGGCTCTGTGGATTTAAATACTTCAAGTAAACATAAAATTTGCAAAATAGCCGCTTGTGCGTTCAGAGTCTTATTTAGCAACTTTTGTTTTTACAGCTCTTTCGGAGTGGTTAAATGTAATGTTTCTTGTTTCCAGGTAAGAGTCTTCTGGTGATATGGAAGGATAAAGAACCACCGCTGCTGAGCATGTAAGTTGCAGTACAGGATGACGTAAATTGCGCAATTAAATAATTTATCGTACATTTGACGAAACTATCAGTAGCGTAGATGGTAGGTTCTGTCTTGTCGAATAATGGGAAGTGTTGTGGAAGGAAGTGTATTATCTCGGTATCTACTTAGAGAAAATCAGTAAAATCACGGAGAACCTTACTCTAGGTGGTCGGTGTCCTGGCCAAGACTCAAACAAAGCGCCTTGCGAATACGTCAGAAGCGACCCCGCTTGAACCAGCTGGATCAGTGATTGATGTTTACTGCCTGTGATAGTCGAAACATGATTAATCCGGTTTTAACTGTGGATATTCTCCACATGTTTTCTGCACTTTGTGTACATCACTGCAGTTTGCATTTATTTGAGATAGATACAAATATGCTGTTGCGAGCGTCACTGTGGCGCCTGAAGTCGTAATTTATTTATTATTATATTGCCTTAGACTTAAGCCGTGCCCAGAAATATTTTAAATGAAATCTGTATATTTTATTGAGCTCTAATTTTTATCTTATACAGTTACGTTACAAACCCGGATAGATTACTGTGCATACTAACTAGGCTAGGGGTCGAAAGACCGAGGATATGTATCGTTTGGAGGCTGGAACGGGGGTTGTGTCTGCCCCAAAACGTCAAAACCGGCTGTGAGGTTCACCTAGTGCCTACGAGGGGTTATTTTACCAGGAGTACAGCGATCGGGATGACCACTTGCCTCCATCTAGTGCCGACGTTCAGAATACTGGCAGCCAGATCTGCACTGCTCTCTGCGTCTTTATGGTGTGGTGCGCAATTCTTCACAACGAAAACTTCACCTTCACTTTTACCTGACTGTTGTGTTTGCTACGATGAATTATTTTTCGAGAAATGGCTTAATAAAACGTGACACATGCGCCATACGAATTTTAAGCATGTGAGACAATAGGAAGAAAATTAGATAAAAGGACGGCCTTTGTTGTAAAATTTAATTTTGGACTTCTTGTTTTATTAGGACTCCTACATACACACGAACTGACATTACTTTCTGCTATAAAAAGTGTTGTTATAGTGGTTAACCATTTTTGTTTCTATTTCATTATTTCCCATTTTGGGTTTCTGTCCGGTGAATGTTCCGTTGCACCGTCTTTCCTAATTTTTCCTCTGTAGCAACAACGTCAATATTCCATGTTCTCCTGTTCCAACGTGGTACCCAGTTCAATTACAGTACAAGCTTTATCCTTAGACTAGGCTTGCAGATTAATTTTAATATAGTTAGTTAAAAAATTTAGTAACCTGGATGAGAACAGCTATCTTTCAAGAATCATTGCAAGGCTGCCTGAACCTCACGATTCAAACGCTTCCATGACGTCACTTTTTTTTTAAAAAAAAGATATATTTTAATAAAATGTTCGTAAATTGTAAAAACCGATATATATCCCTGTAATTAGACTTATGCCCTTGCACCTCTAGTGTGCATGGTGAGAGTTTCTGGTAAACGGCTAACTCATTTCCTGACATAAAATATAATACACTGCACGTTCCCACTCTGTACATGGCCAAGAGATTGCTCAGTACAGGCGGTATTTCTTTCATAGTGAGAGGATGTGTCACCTTCCCTCGAGAAGAGCTGCGTGTAGGACCATTTGAATCCTCTGACTTCAGATACGTTCTCCAGGATGATCACGAACGACATTTAATCCAACAAAGCTAGCTAAATGTTCTAGTTCGCGACTTGATTCTTTCCAAGCAGCAGGCACAACTTCTAGGATTAAGACAGCTGCAATGGAAATTGCTACCTAAAGGAACTAGAATAGCCCTGTTCAGGAAGAGGTACGAAAATTTTCTGGGTATTACCAATGTAGGATTGTCTTTGCTACTGCAGTGATGTAAATGCCTTGATGGAGGAAATGGGATTTTTACATGATTCCGATGAATGCCGCATTGAACCTAAGCTTGAAACCCAATTTTTACATAATAGAAACGTAAAACCATTGACACCTGTTGCCCATTCAGTGTCTAAGAAAGAATCATACGAAAATATGTCACTGTTCGTGAATGGAATGAAATACAAGACGTATTGTTGGCAGATACGCGGGGTTCTTTTACTCTGACTGCAGACGGGATGTACGAAATATTCCTGTTTTATTTTCGTTAAATGCAGAACAGTCGAGAAACCGATCATGTTTCGCCCTGAAGGACCGGCCAGCCGTATAAAACTTTATTCTCGGAAAAAAATTATGTTAAGATAGCTGTCGTGTTGAATCTCAAAAGCTGCTTCTCCCCCACTACACATAAATTTGGGTCTGATGAACTTTGATGAAAGCCTTGGGAAAAATGTGAAGTTTCCTGTATTCACATGGTAAGTTTCCAAATTTCCAAACAAATTAGAAAAGTCATTTTCGACGAGAATTTCAAAAGGAAATTGAAATTCATTGATTTTGCTGAGTGGAAATTCTTTATGTCATTGGTTCGTGATTTTCTGGGCAACAAAAAAAAGAAGAAAATTACCCCAATATCCTACAAAGTCTGCTACGGAACTACCAGAATTTAGGATGCCTAATGTCATTGAAAATACACTTCTTACACTCACTCCTCAGTTTCTTTCCTGAGAAGCTAGGAGCCGTTAGTTTTAAACAATGTGAACAGTTTGATCAGGGTAAAGCCAAAATGGAGCAGCGGTATCAAGAAAGGTGGTGATGGGGAATTACAGCTTGTTTTCCGTAGAGAAACTGAAACTTCGCATGCAAGAATAAAGTAACAGTACGATAAAGAACTTATCATAAGTGTTAAGCAGTTGCTTTTCGTTTGGTGTTTGTATGAGGACAGAATGTGAAAAAATAATTATATTATTATTAATTTAGAGTTATTATGTATTAAAACCAATTTTCGCCTATTGTAGGTTTTTCGTCATTTGTAAGTATGAAATATATGCTTTCTGCTTACAAACACGTTACTCCTTGAACCAAATACCAACTGTAATCATTTTTATGAATACTCGGCAGATCTCCATAACATATAATCAGTACGTACTACGATATTTCGCTCGTCATTTTAATTGTCAACACACTTGATTCAGTAAGAAACAACTGATATCTGTAAAAAGTTGAAATATGTTCCTAGTGTATTCTGAGCTAATGACGGGAGCAGCATGAAGTTATAAAACGCTTTTGTCCAACTAAGATGAGCGGAAGGAAAATATCCAGTAGAATCTGACGTTCAGGTGACCGTGCATCGTGATAATTCCTATAATAAAACCAACTAGATGCACTAGTTTCTCAAATTTATTTTTGGAATAAAACTCTACATGTTTTGGACAGTTCATGTGTCCATCATCAGGAGTTTTTCACTGTACACACAGCAATGGTATATGTCACACAGGTTTGCTGATAGCTTGCAAGATGTCAGCAAACCTGTATGACATATTCCATTACTGTGTGTACAGTCAAAAATTCCTGATGATGGACAGAGGAACTATCCGAAACATGTAGAGTTTCATTCTAAAAATAAATTTGAGAAATTAGTGCATCTGATGGGTTTTATTATAGGAGTCCAGTAGGATGTGTGTGTGTAAATTTAATGAGGCACCTTCACAAACCTGTGGACGTACCTGATTAATAGGAGTTTTTAGCCGAAAAAAGGAAGAAATGAAACGGCCTTCTATGAGATATGACATTCTTATTGCGGTCACTATGAAGGCTACTTTGTTTTGAATAGCTTACTATTCTATCCTGAAGATGGAGGAAGTGTACTCCTTCAAAATATGGGTAAGTTTCTACCAGACTACACAGCATCACAACTTAGACGACAATAATTTTAGAGACAGCCTTGTCGTCTGATCTACTTTTCCTTTCATATAAATTTCTGTTGAAATTCGAAAAATAATTACATTTAGGCCTTTCCATATGTTACCTGCGATACGGTGTTTTGTTGCCCGCGGAGACACTTGGAATGAGAAAATTTCTTTTAACCGTTTCCTTGGCACAGACGAGGTGGTACGCCGAAACTATTTTGAAAACTTTTAGTAAACTAGGATTAGATACCCTATTATTTTGGAATGTTAATGGGACGACATATATTTCATTATTAACTCAGGTTGTTAAAATATGCTAAACACAACGTCCTAGCCTATGTCTTGCTTTGCGTTTTTTAACAAATGTTTTCTATTATTGTCAACAGCTAATATTTGTGTTGCACGTTATGTATAGAAAAATACACAGGTACGGTTATACGTAAAATTATACTCATTCACTCTTTATTCCGTGTGTTGAATTTCATGTCGGCCTCATGCAGACCAGATTGCTAAAGTTGCCAGCACCACACAAAAAGATGGGGATAGCTACTTTAGAGGGTCGTACTTTCTTGTGATATTTCTTTCTCAGAATCGCCCATGCTGAGGAGAGAAGTTCCTTCCAATGCGTGTCCCTGCATATAAATTAGATTCATCACAACAAGCATGTTGCATAAAATAAATATTTTCAGTCCTGTACTTATTATTCTCCACCTTGTCAACGCAAAGAAAATCATTTGCACTTCATCAGACCCTTCTGTCTCCAATAATCTCTTTATTCCCTTCCCATTTTAGTTCCTTTCTTTAGCATCAGCTTTGGATTTAGGCTGCCTGTGCGGTTATAAAAGTCTACGACCGAACGGAAGAAATCTAGTCTGAAAACGTAAATCCCCATTGAAACATTCATGAATATCTGGATTTTGTGTTCACACACTTACAGAGAGAAAGACCGTTTTCGTTACGATACTACTGCTGTATTGTTCTTATTCTTCCATCTTTAACAGAGAGGATCAAAGCACTGATCCTGTTCCTTCACATTTTAAGAGGATGTCAATTTTTATTGAACTAAAAGAAATGGAGGGGTTTGCATTTAGTTTACTGTTGATCCTGTTTATATTCTGTGGCGGTGTAAGTTCTGGAAATAGGAAGCGTGTAGATGTGAGTGTAATAATATACCGCCTGATCGGAATATGTTAAAAGCTCCTTCTCATTACGCGAAAAGGGAATCCTAGATTTGTGTAAGTCAGCAAGAGTTAAAAAGTCACCATTTCTGTAATCGGGTTGTGTTCGGGGTTACTACAGTCGAGGCGAGGCAGACAGGGATGATGTGCATGTGCTTCTGGATTTTTTTGTAAGGATACTTTAAATGGGCTATTCCAAATGACTTATCATCAGATTGAAGTTTCTGCTTCTTAAAGTGAAATAATTTAGATGATTTCCCCCTTGCCCAAAAGCCACAGTGGCAGTATTTTGTATGCCGTTATAATTTTCAGTTAATGCCACGGAAATATTTGGTATGAATAATAGAGATCCTGTAGTTGGTTTGCTTTAGAAGACATATTGTTCTACGTGTGCTGGTAAATTTTTGTAGTTTGCATGCAGTGTATATTTACATAAACATTATGTATTTTTGGAGGGGGGGATACATTAATGTAAATGTGTATAAAGCTTTAACTGTGTGGCTCCTAGAAGGAAGAAAGTACATGTGAAAAGTATAAATTCTCGGAAGAGTCACAGACTCTGCGCATGAGGTCCAGAGACAAGTTCCGTCTTCAATAGAATCTTGTTTCTTCAATCCTTTGTTTGTATTAATCTTTCCTTATCCCTTTCTCCTGCTTGACTATTTCAAAAATCTTTTCGGTACAGTTTTCTCCCATTCTAAGTATCGTGTTTCCTTAACTATTCCTGTCAACTGAAATTATGTCTGCAGTATTATTAAGCTCATTTATCATTCCTGTTTATTATCGGCACCTATGGCGGGGCCTTAGCCCTACCAGGAAGGAAACACGCTACAGCGACCAAACTCGGGATTTATTCAACATACCGCCCACAAAATTCAACACACTTCTCAGCCCGTTGCTCTAACTTTTGCAAGCCACTCAAAAAAAAAATTAGCACTTTGTCCGTCCAACCAGGTCTCCGCGGCAGCAATGACTCCGCGTCGGACGAAAAATGGCGACCTTTCAATTGTATTTTCAGTCCACGGAATAGGTGGTAGTCCGACGGGGCCAGATGCGGAGAATAGGGTGGGTGATCAAGATACTGGAAGCTCAGATAGGCCAGTTTCTTCTGGGTTGCAAGTGCCCGGTGAGCCGGGGCATTTTCGTGCAAGAACAAGACCCCCTTGGCGACACTGCCGCGGCGTTCTTCCTTCAAAATGTCCTTCATTTGCACCAGCAGAGATGAGTAATACTCCGCGTTGATAGTTTGGCCGTTTTGAAGATATCAATAAGGAGGAGGCCGTTTTAATCCCAACAAATCGAGACAAGAACTTTTCCATAGGATTTTTGCACTCGCATTTTTGGGGGGCCGAGTGAGCCGCTATGCCGCCACTCCATTGATTGTTACTTTGTCTCCTGGTCATAGTGATATAACCAGGCTTCGTCCGTGATCACCAATCGCGACAGGAAATCGTTTGGATCGCGCCGAAAAAATTCCAAAGTTTCTCAGACGACTGGCACCGTTGAAGTTTTTGATCCGCGTTCAGGTATATCGGGACCCACTTCACGGAGAGCTTCCACATGTCCAAATCTTCATGAATGATGGACCCAACCCGCTCACGTGAGATGCCCACTTGCTCAGCTATTGATTTAGCAGAAATCCGGCGGTCTTCCAAGATTAGCTCGAGAATTTGATCAATTATCTTCGGGGTGGTCACTGTTTTGAGTCGTCCAGGATGAGGCGCATCACAGATGGAAAAATCACCACGTTTAAACTAGGCCACCCAGTTTGTGACGGTGGCATACGATGGTGCATGTTCCCCTAATGTTTCTGTCAGAATGACGTGAATTTTCTTCGGCGCTTTGCCTTGCAGGAGAAAAAAACTTGATGACATTTCGCGTCTCCATGTTGTTGAAATCACGCGCCTCGCCTGGCATGCTTCTTTCAGACTCTGTAACAAGAAAATACTGGCAATTCGGCACATGAACAGCCCCCTCTTTCCAACGACACTATCGATTCCGTCCTACGACATCAGGGAAGTAGGTCGGGCTAATGACTTACCAGCACTCCTTCTTAGCTTTTGATCTTGGAGTGTAATCATTGCTATTGCTATCATAAAGCGCACTGCTGCAGCTGTAAATCTTTGTTTGTTTTTTTTTACCGATATTTTCCAAACTTATCAACATGGCATCGGTAAATGTGTCATTTTAATTTATGTTCATGATAATCAACTGATCGCACGATAAGGTATGGAACCTTGGATTGACTACGATAGGAAAAACATTAGTTAGGTGAGCAAAGGAAAAGGTAAAGGTCGCACTGTAACAGGCCATGAAGACCCAGAGGCGAATTGGAGGTATAGCTGTACTCTTTCTTTAGCCTCAACGCTGAATGAGGTTGGGTGGTCATCGCCACGCCCCAGCCGCTATATTTTTCGGAAAGAGGCCTGGTACCCTTTGTACAGGAGGCTGGATGAGCCCCAGGGCCGATCTAGGTGGGCGTGAAAACTCTTGCCCCTACTGCGATTCGAACTCCAGACCGTCCGGCCCGTAGCGAGTCGCTGTACCAACTACGCACTCCCAGCCTACTTATCTGGGATAGTTGCCTATAAAAGCCCATGTATATAGTCGTCTGTCCATTAACATCTTTCATGTACTGAATTTCGGTTATCACTTTTGATTCATTACTCTGTTCTTTTCGTCACGTTTTCCGAGTTTTGATGCCTCAAACCCTTCTTTACGTGTTCTTGGGTCTTTGCTTCTTCCTCCCGTGCATTTGTGATACCGTACCACCTTCAATGACTTTTTCTTACCCGTCAGTTTGAAAGGTCCTGCCACTCCATTTCTTATAGATGTTGGGTAGTTAGTGCTTATCTTGATGCTTTGAAATTTGCTTTCGAGGACATCTCATCTTAATTAAATAAATGCCCAGTGTGATCTGCAGAAGACCATAGCAGAATGGAATTTAAGGAGTTGCATAATAGTGGTCATAATTGGCCATCGATAGCAGTCGACGGTCGGTGTTGTGAGCATCATAGAGCGCGTTACAAATCTGTAAGGCCCCAACGGCTTAAGACTATTAATAATGCTACTGAACGCGTCTTGACATATGTAGACGCATAAAGCATGTTCAGTTCATGTGATTGGTTGATAGTTGCATAATTGACAATATTTTTTATTACAGAATTTGTCTTACAGGGCTACCCCACTCTGTGTCTTTATAAAATAGCCGTATCAAATCTCACGGAGAGAAGGCAGTGCGAAGGTTTGAGTGACATTTTGAAAGGTGATGTAGATGGAGCCTTGAAACGCAAGCATTCTCATTTAAACTCGTGTTTAGAATAACTGTTGTGCAAGCGGAATGGTCCGCGTACAGCCGGTAAAGAAATTTAATGTCAAAATTAAAATTGTGTTGAATAAAGAGAAACCAACTTGATGTCACTTGCTTTTTTATTTCATTATTTAATGCTTAACATGTTTCGGACGTTAATATATCAATCCTCAGGAGCTTGCGACTTATTTGTTGAGTTATTTCATGGGTTGTATTGCTAAGGTACGTTGTGGTTTGGCTGGGGTGGTGTGGTATCCGGATGCAGGCTAAAGTCTGCATCCGGATACCACACCACCCCAGCCAAACCACAAAGTAACACACATCGTACCAGAGCAATACAACCCATGAAATAACTCAACAAATAAGTCGCAAGCTCCTGAGGATGGATGTATTAACATCCGAAACATGTTGAGCATTAAATAATGAAATAAAAAAGC
>Ga0123352_10003127_pt1 | contig 23731 bp, 8 predicted proteins | sample TergutLab28metaG_FD_89700 | JGI IMG/M metagenome (GOLD analysis project Ga0123352, IMG submission 89700) | Labiotermes labralis P1 segment gut microbial communities from Petit-Saut dam, French Guiana - Lab288 P1 | ecosystem: Host-associated > Arthropoda: Insects > Digestive system > Gut ...
ACCACACACACACACCCAGTCAGACACACACACCACACGCACATACACCCACACACCCAATACACAGACCACACACACACACACACCACACACACACCACCCACACACACACACACACACACACACACACACACACACACACTCACACACCCACACACACACACACACACACTCACTCAACTCGTACACAATACCTCTAAGTGAAAATTTGCAGTGAAACACAAGTCTACATTTCAACCTTCAACAGCAATATTCCGCATTGCATCAAAATTTAAAGGCTCGAATTCTAGCAACGTTCTCAATACTGTGACCAACTAAGACCAGTTCTTTTCGAAATAGCTATCGATTTATGCAACTCACGAGGACTAGGGTCCTTTTGTGGCACAGTGTGGTGAGCCAATGAAAAGACCATATTGAATATTGGATATGACGAAAACGTGCATGAATCTCAAGAGAATGAAATGTATATAGGACCACTTCTTTTTCTTCAGTAGATGTTCAAGAAAAGCATTCCATGAAAATCTTTTTTTTTTTGTAAGGTGTTAAAAGTATCAAATAAAGTAACAAAGAACACACTTCAGCGAGTCTGCTTGCCGTACCTGCAGCACTGTGATGAACTGACGTAAGGCTGAGCTCCCTCGCTCGCCACACACACCCACCCACCCACACACACACACACACACACACACACACACACACACACACTGGGCCATGACAAGTGTAACATTAATTTTGACAAAAAAGCAGGTTTCAAATTGTTTCTGTTAATATTCCTTTCTGCTTCGGAATCGCAACAGATGAATACCGAATCTGACGAGGACTTAACACATTATACCATTGTTATCTCTTATCCTATGGACTAAATAAGAAATTTCGTTAAATCCTTGTGCAGCAAACGTGTATTCGGTCGACGCAAAAAGCTTATAAAATCTTTATGTAACATAAACATCTATTTTACAAATAAAATATTACGCCTATTTATTACGAACAAAATTTCATCACCCGGTGATTTAAACTGAAAATAAACTCGGTCTCAATAACGCACAGACATGGAGACTGAAATTAAAAATACAATAAAAAAAGCTGCCAGTTTCACTATAAATGACATGTGCTGGTGGAACATCTAAAACTTGCTCGCGGAACCATGCTACGTCGCGGTCCACACTTTGAATATGCCAGATTAATCTCAAAGGTGTTGTTAGACGTAAGAACTGCAGAAACCTTGAAGGCCGTTTGGGAAGGAGTTCAAAGAAGTCCGATGAAGTCAAAGAGGTCGGTGGAGTGATGTGTAAGATGATTTCTCCACACGATGCAAGAGAGTTACCGGCACCGCAGTGCTACCTCTTAACATCTCCACATCTCTACACCAGCAATAATCACGCTAGTGCGCTCTTGCATGTTTTCTTGTCTTCATACATTATAGAACATAGATGCCTGGTCCTTCTACTTCCTTGGAGTTGCTGAAAGTTCTTTTTTTTATGAAAGCAAGGAACATTCATACACTTCCAGTTTTATTTTCTGGTTCAGTGTAGCGAAACCCTGCAATATGACTAGCGGAAGGATGTAAGAAAACGTATCTGACATCCATAACCCAAAGTCTTTATAACTATATTTTCATATGCGTCTTGAGTTTCCATTCTGCCGACAGACAGTGAAATATTCTCTTTCAAAACACAACAGGCAAGATGGCCGCTTATCTTGTAGGTTTATACTTGTCGTTGATAGTAAGAAAAGCAGCACAACTGGGGAGGGGGGAGGACGGATTTCGCCGCTATGAAATCATCGGCCGTTTACGATACATAACACAGCTACTGTTTAAGATGGCGACTATTTTAATATTATCACGAGTTTCACAGCGGGGAGTGGAGTGGAAGAAGAGATCATATACAGCATTAAGTATGTTGAGTTGTTCGTAAGAGAGAAACTTCGTCAGTAGGAATGACGACAACCGCAACATTAAAATGTTTCCTCTGTGGCCGCAATAGACATGACAGATATTAAATATAAATATTCTGAACTGAAAAGCAGAAATCCATGCCAGTATTTAATGTCACCTTAGGAAATTACGGCTTCCGCGACAGTGTAAAGGAAGTCTTCGTTCTTCTGGCATGTTACTGAGAGTTGATTGCTATTTAGCCACCGACGTTTCAGGACAGCCTAACAGTTCCATCTTCAGAGGTCAAGCAGTGTCTTGAAGAAGGGACCGACATGCTATTCCAAAACGTCACGTTGCATAACATCTCAGAAGAGCGAATCTCTCATTTTATAAGTAAAGAAACATAAGGTACAACGTCCCGGAACCCTAAAAAGCACATTGGCAAAACGTATTTTCATATAACTCTGTGTTTCCCAAGCATTCTAAATTCAGGAGCTTAGGAGATGACTTCTATTATCTATAGTTTCGCTCTTCCGACACAGTTACTATGGCCCTGCTTCCCTCAACCATACATTTAAAGGGATTTGCGTGATTTACTCACAAGTGCTGCCAAAGCTTAGAAATTGTCAACCCATATACTGATGACTCTACGTTGTAAGCCCCATCTATTGTTCAATATACTCGATATGAGTACACAATGCTTAAGTCGTATTCGATGCCTGACTATTGTGTGCTCCCACACAACGAGGAATTCATAAAGACGAGGTGTTTCTAACGTATTAACATATAATCCACAATTTCTTGTGAAGCAGAATACGCCAGAATCTATTATAAGCAATAAGACATAAAATATCCCTTAATCTCGTTCTTTTTATTCTTATCTGCCCTTTTGTTGTCCCGTGAATTGTACCCAATTATATCAACCTATCGAATTCCCCACAGACCCAACAACTGTGCAGATGCTGTGTAAGACCTGGTGTGCTGAACTTCGCACGAGAGAGGCGTTACTTGTTGTGAATGCAGGCTTCGTCATACGGGACGGAATTTCGAAGAATATTAATGGGGCACGAGGCATTTCATAACAGAGACATTAAGTGGAGGCAGATTAATTCTTTCAGTTTTAAGAATTAATCAACAAGATTAACCTGCTTTTCCACTCTTTATTCGCAAATATTTTCCGTTGTTGATGCAACAATTAAACATTCTGCCAAAGAAAAGGAGAAAATACATCATAATCACTTGCATTTAAACATTAATCCCGCCTTATTTAGAAAATATATCATTAGCACTTTAATATAAACATTAACCCCCTCTGTATTTAGAAATTATATCAAAATCACTTCCATATAATCATTAATCCCGTCTGTATTTACAAATTATATCAAAATCACTTTTATATAATAATTAACCCCGTCTGTATTTAGAAATTATATTAAAATCACTTTCATATAATCATTAATCCCGTCTGTATATAGAAAATATGTCATAATAACTTTCATATAAACATTAATCCGGTCTGTATTTAGACATTATATCAAAATCACTTTCATATAATCAGTAACCCAGTCTGTATTTAGACATTGTATCAAAATCACTTTCGTATAATCATTAATCCCGTCTGTATCTAGAAATTATATCAAAATCACTTTCATATAATCATTAGTCCAGTCTGTATGTAGAAAATATAATCAGTTTCATATAAACATTCATCCCGTCTGTATTTAGAAATTATATCAAAATCACTTTCATATAATTATTAATCCCGTCTGTATTTAGAAATTATACCCAAATCACTTTCATATAATCATTAATCCCGTCTGTATGTAGAAAATATATCATAATCACTTTCATATAAACATTAATCCCGTCTGTATTTAGAAAATATATCATAATCACTTCCATATAAACATAAATCAACACATCAATTTTTACAGTGGTCACTTCGGTTTTCGATACTCTCCAGTCGTATCCCCAATTACAGCTAATCTTATTTCGTCATGGCTGCTATTTTGAATACATATGCGTGAAGAGCCTGTGACAAAGTTAAATTTATCTGACTTAGAAATATTATATAATTACACATCCTGGACCACGAAAAAGGCAAGAGTTATGTTTATTAGCCTAATTACAAAATCCCAGAATACAAGCAAGTTAAGAGCATTTTCATTAGTCTAATTACATATCCTGGACAACAAGCAAGCCAGAGGTGATGCTTGTTAGCCTAATTACACTACCTGGACTCGAAGCAAGGTAGGAATGATGTTTACTAGCCTAATTGCCTAGGCCAAAACAAAAAGTAGGAGCAAAATGCCTCACGTGCATGGTCGTGTCGCGCACCTCAAAGTCCGAATTAATTCATATATTTTCACGAAACTTACTATAAGCATTGCAATTTGAGTAAGCTTCAATTCCGAAAATTTAATTTGCCTAAATAAGTGCATAATAAAACAGTTCACATCTATATTTGTGATTTGGAAGCACCCTTAGAGTCCACACTCGTCAGGGACCTAAAATTATTTATAAGAACATATTTTGAGGGGAAAAAGTTATATTCCGTAGAGTTAATACTTTGTGGAAAATAAAATTGCAGTAAATTAGATACGCAAAACTTTTTCTTACGCGTCGATTTCATGGCAATTACAAACCATTCCGGGGAAGAAAATGCAATTTTGTACTCAAGAAGCTATGTAGGAAGGCTGTCCGGAGAGCATCGAGCCATTTTGAATATATCGAGAACCGGTAGCGCGACCTTAATGTAACTTGGCAGTCAGTCAGAGGAGACTTTAATGTACATCCGCGAACAGTCACTCTCCCGTGGGGCTAGTCAGTTGGCAGTGAGACACCGCTGACTGAGCTTGTGTACTGTGTGACTGTCGCATTCACAAATCTCCTCCCTTTCAACGGCGAGTTTAGCTTTGGGAAAAGCCAAAAGTCGCAGGGAGCCAAATCTGGGCTGTAGGGGGGCTGAGAGAGCTGGGTGGTGATGTTTTGCCAAAAAAAGACTGCGCAAGAGCTGTAGAATGGACAGGCACATTGTCGTGATGAAGCTGATCTGCTTGCTTGGTCATTGTGAATACGACAGTCACACAGTACACAAGCTCAGTCAACGGCGTCTCACTGCCGACTGACTAGCCGCACGGGAGAGTGACTGTCCAAGGATGCACAGTATGGTCTCCTCTGATTGGCTGCCAAGTTACATCAAGGCCACTCGATCAGTTATCGAGATATTAAAAATGGCTGGATACTTGCTGGACAGCCCTCGTATATAGGTACAATCCATAATCCGTGTACCAGCATACATGCCATATGTCCGTAGTCACAGACGTGGCGATGTACAGGAATATATACACAATCTCTGATAAAAACACAAATTGTGAGGAAAAAATAAAGCTGTCCCTGTCCTCACAATGACGGCCTATGTGGTGGCAAAGTAGATGCACAGATCCCCCCATTCTTAACCTTGGCGCTAAGTGGAGGTTCGTAGTCAAATTTACACCCCGGCCAATTTACGCTTGGGAAAGAAATCCGGTATCCACTGAATGTGCGGCTGGGATGGCCCCACAGCTGATCTGAAAGATCTGAGGAGAAGAAATTAATCTCCTATACCTGTCTGGATACGAAACCTGGAACTCCAGCCTGTAACGTAGTCACTGTACTGACTGCGAGATCCTGACTAACGGTCACAACAGATTACAGATATGCCTCGCTTAACGACTTGGATACGTTAAAATGCGTCGTTAGGCGATTTTGTCGTTGTGCGAACGTCATAGAATGTACTTACACAAACCTAGATAGTATAACCTAATACAAACCTAGTCCATATATAGCCTATTGCTCCTAGGCTAAAATCCTATACAGCATGTTACTGTACTGATTACAGTAGGCAATTGTAACACAATGGTAAGTACTATAATATTACATTATATTGTAATATCATAATCTTATGGGACCACTGTCGTTTATGCGGTCCTTCGTTGACAGAAACTTCGTTATGCGGCGCACAACTGTATTTTTTAATAGTTTCATAATAATAATAATAATAATAATAATAATAACAATAACACATGCACGTATAAGGCTGGAATTGTACACAGTAGAAAAAGAGCACTGAGCTGTAATCCCAAATATAGACCACTCTTTACGTTTTTTTCCCGACATTAGAATGTAGACAACTCTCTTTAAATTTTTTCTCTGACATCAAAACAGACTTCCAAGCACTGTGCGTTCCGCTCTCACCTGATTACCCTCAGATAATTTGCGGGCAAAGCAGTTTCTACTTGAAATGGTGAACGAGAAATTTTTCCCAGTTCGCCGGACTAACTTATGTAAATGAGGCATGCGTTACAAAAAAGGCGCCACTTTGTTGATGAACGCCTCTTCTCTACAGCAAGGCCATACTAATAGCTATTTCAAACAAACCAATTAAGACACAAGTACGAAGTTAGCGAAGGAGAAAATTTGTGCACTAAGGAATTCCTGAAGTTCGGGTTCAAGAATACATCAAAGAAACGTAACCGAAAGCTTCGTAATTCATAAACTTGAGACAGAACAGTATGCCATTTTGCGAAAATGTAATTATCAAAAATGAAATGGACGCGCCTGAAATAAATACGTAGGCACCTTTACTAAGAACGCATCTACAAATTCGAGTACCAAATTTTAACTCTAATATATCAGTGAAGTACTGACGCTAAGATGAGGTTCGGTGAACGCGAAAGTCGGTCACAAAATAAATTTACAGTGCGAGATTTTATGCTTCCGACGCCTCAAATCCCAGAAGTAACAAGACATCAACTTTTTACATCTTCTGTTTCTTTGCTTCAGCTTTAATAAGAACAGTTCATATGTAATTGCACTGCTAGTCCAGTAGTTTTTCACATATTTCCCGCTAGAGCTGTGGTATTTATGATGTCTTGGGACGAACCTCCTATTCCCCATTGATATCAGTTATTGCTCTTTGTTATCACCTATCGCGTCACAACCTTTGCCAAATATCTACCATCTTTAACCCTTTAAAGACGAAGCGCAGACTGCTTTATTTAAAGACCCAGTCCGTACCGCGCTGCAAACAGTTTTCATCTCGGTTATAAAAACCAATCAGTTTATGATGTAAGTGGCACAAGTCGCTGTTTGTTCTCACATAAATACAAAACACATAAATACAGTGTGGGCAGAGCGTAAAATTCTTGAACTTTAAATTTCTTGGTGCATCGCTTAGCCAGTAGGCTTTAAAAGGTTAAATTTGTGGCCGCACAAAATTTTGCTTCAGTTCGAAACAGACGAAAATCTCTCGGAGAATAAAACTGCGCTTTCTGAGTTACCACGCATCGAGTAGTGGTCAGAATATATTACTATTATTCGCTGCGTAACGACCCAGAAGAGCCCAGTTCTCAGCTACTTCGCGCCGGAATCCTGAACTCACTCATCTCGGAGAATAATTCCCCTGGTAAAATCACGATGATTTTACAGGACTGTTATTCACGAAATTCTATATTGTGGAAAATTATTTTCTGATCGAACCACATATCTAATGAAAAGCACTCAGGTTACTAGAAGCAGTGAGTGTCCTTTATCGACTTAATATAAAGTAGACGAGGCTTGAAACTCAGCTGATAAGGTACATCAAGCGGAATCAAGATAAGCCCAGTAAAGAGAGAGCAGTGTAACACAGGTCATGAAATGACTTCACTGTACGACTCCTAAGGGTTTTCTCAATCAGATCTTTCACTAAGGGGGCAGTCAGAAAAACATTCTGAGACGCTGGATGGTACAGTGGCTTGTACACTTCAAAAGGCCATTTCGAGTCGACAGTCACAAACACTCCTATAGCCTCTGTAATTTCAATTAATTGTATCTTCTATATTTTTAAGTTGAGGGTGTTTGAGAATACGGTGCTGAGGAGAACATTAGGAGTTAAGAGGGACGAGGTAACAGGGGGGTGGAGAAAACTATATACTGAGAAGCCTAATGATCTGTACTCCTCGCCAAATGTTGTTCGGGTGATCAAATCGGGAAGAGGGAGAAGTGTGGGGCATGCAAAATGTATATGGGATGGGAGAGGTGTATGCAGGGTTTTGGTGGTGAAACCTGAGGGAAAGAGACCATTTGGAAGAACCAAGCGTAGATAAGAGGATAATATTACGATAGATCTTCAGGAAGTGGGACGGGGGACATGGACTGGATTGATCTGGCTCAGGATAGGAAGAGGTGGCGGGCATTTGTGAGTGTGGTAATGAACCTTCGGGTTCCATAAAATGCTTGGAATTGTTTGGCTATCTGAGAACCGGTTAGCTTGTCAAGAAGGACTCTGATCCGTGGATTAAATGAGTTGTAAGTAAGGAAATAAGTAAGTAAGTAATTATTTTTAGCAACCTGACTCAGACACTAAAACGCGTTACTTGTGTGATACATTTATATTGGGCAGGCCAGTTCCATCAAACAGTGCAACCAAAAAAGGAGCACAACTTTTTGGATCATAAATACAGTGACTACTGTACTTCTATAACAAGTTTCGGCACTCTCGACAGTCTTCAGGTCCTTACATCATTCTAACACTACTTGTTTTCCCTGATATTCAACGCATTTTAGACTATTTAAACGGCCACATACATGGGTGGTGAGCCGACTGTTTTGTGTGCAGTACAAATGAAAATGTAAATCAACCGAACCGATATTCATTAATAAAATGGATGGCAAATTACGTTGTCCAAGCACCACATGCGGCAAATTGGCGACAAAATGTGGCGAAATTTATTCTGGGTGTATTTTTTTTTAAATTAAGCCATAATACCAATCAGAATTTTTCATCGTTTGTCATGACGTTAACTTAGCAAAATGTATTACATTAAACAGAGTCTTGCTGCAGTGAATGTATGCATCAACTTTAAGAAATAAAATTCTTGTTTTTTACTCTCACATCTGAGCAGTTAATGTTGAGAATTTGGCTCTTTGATTCAGTATTCTAGTAGGTGTACTTTATTCAAATCAAAATGCAGGGAATATATTCTTGAAATGAATCAGAAGGCTGAATACAGGTGTGAATTCAATTCACATATTTAGCCACATTTTCTTCATTTTTTCAGGGTAAAAATTTCGCTAAATTTCGGACTGGATATTCTCGGTTATTTAAAATATGATATGATATATTTGTTAACTGAGATTAGGTTGACACCCGATGGTAGCAGTACAGTACAGTACAGTACACATATACACAAGAACAATACACAGAAGAACACAATGAAACAGAATACTCAGAACGGAACATATATAACAGTAAGAATACTTAAACATAACAATAATACATAATAATACGAATATATAATTTACAAAATTCAACAGAAACAAACAAAACGTACAACCATATATACAATGACACAAAGCAGAACCCAAAAGAATATGAAAGAATGTGATAAATGAAACAGCCATAAAAGCAGCAAACTTTTTACGATCTATAAAATCGTCTAATAATGAAAGGCACCCTGTTACTAAGACCTTCACTCCACTCCACTACATTTGTCGACACTTCACTTCTTCCAATTTAAACTTCACTCAAATACACTTCACTACACTTCACTACCCTCTCACTTGGCTTAAACTCATTCAAATTTCTTACCGCTCCATTTCACCTCATATCACTACACTTCCCCTCACTTCATTTCACTGCACTTTTAGACGATTTCTGCCACACTTCTATTCCTTTCACTTCATCCCATTTATAATTGCTGTCCTAACTTCCTGTCGAAAATCTGAGGTTTACAAGTCCCTAACGCTTCCACAGCAGGTCGGTTCCAGTTTTTAAAGGCCCACTAATTATTTCCGTGTTTGATCTGTCAACCTGCTATAATACAGTTCAAAAAATTTCCAGGCGTTTTCCTTTAACCTGCTATTTCTCCGTACTTTTACAAATAACTTGACACGTAATAGGGAGAAGTTCCTGGCTCATTCACCAAGTCTCTGACATGCCTCAAAATTCTGTTGACAGTCTTTCTGGTTCAAAGTAACTGATCAGATTAATTAGAAGGAATAATCCTTCTCTGTACTCTGGACGAGCGGGACACTGCTAACTCTAATCAATGGTTTTGTAATTTTCCTGATTCCCACCCCCCACATAAATATCAGAGTATCAATTCAAATTACACTGTATCCACCACTTCCTTCCACATGTATTGCATTTCATTACGTCACAGCAATTGACACCAACATGAGCTACTGACAGTACCGTTAAATAAACAATATGAGATATGATTTTATTCTCAGGCAGTGTGTTTTACTTACACTGAAGTACAGTCAATGTTGTGTTGAAGTTTCCATCACGAGTTTCACTTCCCCTCGAGATACCGGATATTAAATGTATTTTCGCTCCATCTTCAGAACGTCGCGGGGTCAAACCTTGAAGCATTTCACATGCAAAGCTTCCTGCTGCCTACAGAAGCAGATAAGAAGACGGAGTACAGTCACCAGGCCACGTTCGAGGATCTTCAAAAAACCTGACCCCAGGAATATACAACATCCAAGCTAACTTCTTAAAGCAGGAATTTTATTTTACATACCTTGTGCTTTAATATTAAAAGACTTCACATTTCCGATGCTATATGTATATTTTATATATATATATATATATAATGGAATACACAACATACATTTTCCTTAGTAGAAATAACCAGATGGTCTTTGGAATTGAGACTGTTTTCTCTGTGAGGGACACGATGAACATCTGCGCATAATTGGAATGTTTCACTGGGTTGAAAATTAAGGAAAAGAAGAAATGTCAACAGATATATCCAACACTTTGCATCTGAAGGGGCAAGAAACGCCTCACAAAATTAAAAGCAATATCTAAATGTAACAAAATTGTCTACCTCCTTGACCACTGCTCTTTTCTGCAGTTAAGCCGTTTGTCACTCACCTGAAAGTGCATGATATTCCATGTAAAAAGTCTGTATATTTTTAAACATCTGCATCTGGGACATCTTGCGACCAGCCAAATATATCATGCTTTTCCGTGGTTTTCCTCTATCTCAGAGAAAATGCTTAGTATATAACTCAATCACTTAGAATTACATGCAACCTTCCAAATATTATACAAACTTCGTGGTAATGTAGCCCCCCCCCTCCAAATATAAAATTCAAAATTCAGCCCCATTGCCCAACTTCTTTCCTCTGCTCCATACTCCCAGCATTCCACTTCCCATCATACTACTCTTCTTCAGTTCCCAATACTTTACCTTGCGTCCAGCCTACATTTATTAGAAGGACGACAGGGCACAGCCTGGGAACATTCAATGTCGTAAATTTTCTGCTTCTCCTCTCGTAAATACTTCTTCCTATTTCCTCTTCAGACACAAATTTCAAACGGTCACAGACATTCATCTACTTCCATCATCCTTGAGTCCAGTTATTTAACAGGCAATTCGCTGCATAAGCCATGGCAATACCATGACTCATTTATGGGACAGACGAACGGGGTTTGACACTCAGTACGGTCAGAAGTTCTGCTCATTCCCCCAGCCCCACTCATCTCTCTCCCCAATGAACTCCGCTTGCTACTTTCCAGGCACAAAGCGACGCACACGTGTACCTAAACGTTCAAATCCGTAAGATATTCGGATTAAGAATGTGTGGGTCTCGACCTCCGCTTTCTCACATGCCTACACGCATTTGTGCTCAACCGCATAGCGGCAGTTTCACTTGTACTGGCAAAATATTCGGTGTAAATACAGATCGTATAATCTGCAACCTTTAAATTGAAGCAAAATTTAAAAACGAGGAAGAGAGAAAGTACGCATTTCGTCATGTCTTAGAAGCCTGCAGATAATCTGAATAATATTCCTACTTCACAGAAACAGGGGCGAGAAGCAGTTGGTTGAGGCACTTTGCCACAAGGCGGGAGGTTCCGGGTTCGATTCCCTGTAGGGTCGTTGGAAAATTTTCGGATGACCTATTCTTCTGTCCGCATTCAGTTGCCGTGGGGTCCACTCAGCCTGTAACAGATATGAATACCAAGGAATTTCGTTGGGGATAAAGTGCGACCGGCGCGCAAAACTGACAGCTCTGCCGTCCTAATTGTGCCGAATGTCAACATGGGTATGGAAGCCCAACATTACATCCCTCCTCCGAGTCTTCATGACTTGTTACGGGAAAACTTTATCTTTACTTCGCAAAAAAAAAACGCAAGGCGCCTCCATCACAAAGTTCAGTCCTGCAGTGCAGTTCAGCGAATTAATTCCTGTTTGTTCACAGAATAAATGGAAAGTAACACATTGTGTGGGAAATATAAAGAGTTCTTTTAGTGTTAATAGGTGGTATATAGTGTAAGTAGCGTAATTTAAAGGGCTAACAAGTTGGTTCTGCAACACCGCACGTCAGGTGGTCATACTGTAGTTCAAAGCATAGCTACCAGGTGGGACAGTGTAATTAAGACAATGTGGGTATTTCAATCTGGCCGGTTGCAGTATTCGTCCCTTAATCACCAGGCACCCTCCTCTCTTTCTCTTTCTCTCTCTCTCGCTCTCTCTCTCTCTCTCACACACACGCAAACATATATAAACAGCAGTCACGTGGCCATAAGAGTGGTTCCCCGGCCACTCAGGCTTAGGATCTACTGCATATCAAATATTACTGTAGTAAAGTAAGAATATAAACACATCAAACACAACTCAGTTTAATAATGTCACTCTGCATTGCTACATGTTTCGATTGCCTAGGAACCCTCACCACCAGGCAATTCGCACAAAACCTTTAAAACACGGCAGTTCTTCATGTTTTTCTCGTTTTGCACTCTAGTTAGCTGTTACTAACTTGCTTTTAAAACGTTACGAACTTCCTACGTTACAAATGCTGCAGAGTAACGGTAAGTTCATAATGCTTTAAGAGCACTCAGACAAACAGTAGACAGGAAGTTGCTGCGCTTATTTGCATGTCACGGCGAAGGAAGACTTTACGTTTCGTCAAGGATATAAGACACTTGCTTCAACAAGTCAGCGGAAATTATAAAATGAATAATTAAATAACGTCTTGTTGAACTTACACTAAAATGTCGCACTGTACATACAGCATGTCGTCTTGTCGTGGCTCTCAGCGTGGCAGATTAATCACCAAGAAACCTCCACCTGCCAAGAGATCACATGACAACAGCCCTGCCCACAATGATACAATGCAACGAACACCCTGTAGATCTCAGCAAATCAGATTTCAGATTCTCCTAGCGGTAAACATGAAAAATGCTGTCTTGTTGACAATGACGCCGTGTAGACAGGCAGATTATAAATTTGTCTACGTTTCGGAGATAATTCATTCCTCCAACTTCAAGGAATATATTAGTATATTTTTCCGAAATGTCGGTAACTGGATATTAGGATGCACGATGTGACATTCTCTCAAATCGTATACTTAATTGTGAAGTGAGAAACCAACCACATCCAGCAGAACCAGCGCAGCACACCACGTGCAGTAACACACGTCTTGTTCTCCTGAAGATGGGCATAATGATGTCCGAAACATGTTGAGAAATTAATGATAATAAACATCTAACTGTTGCATCTTGTTGGTTTGCTCTCTCACTTCACAATTTTATCACGATGCACGGTCACAGAAACCTAAAGCTCATACACTTAATGTTTTTCCAACTACCTGAAGTCTCTCGCGCATAACCGCAAACCTTTACATTTCAGTTGCGTGCAGCAACTGTACACGAAAAACTGATATTTCCTACAATATTTTCAGGCTCGCAGCAATACTGATATCACAGTTTACCCGTTACCGCTACAACAACACACGTACACTCATGATATCACAATATCTTACTATAATTATTGTTTGCAGAGACGGATTACTTCTAACGCATAGGATAATACAAAGTCTCTATCAAATTGAAGATTAGCGTCTTCCTGTATATGGCGCCGCCTTATTTGGTAAATAAATAGCCACGCTTCGGACAATTTTCCCGCCTTTCTCTTCAGGGTAGTGTTTCCGTTTTACTTGACAATGGGGGCATAATATCTTGACACATTAGTACCCACCTACCCATCTGCACCATGTCACATTTCCGTAGACAGTAATCTTTATCATCGCTGCAATCAGCCCAAACCTCATATTTGTAGGCTTATTAATTAATATCAAATAACATAATACTTCATACTTATAGGCCTATTAATTATGTCAAATAACCTCAAAATTCTTCCGGTCGACGGCATCGATCGTAAGAACTTAACATCTGTGGTGGTGAGCTTTTAAAAGCCGAAGTTCATAAGTAAAGTTTACCGGAAAGCTGTAATTGGTTCAGACGGTATTGGGGAAGCGAAGCGTAGGGGAACGGCATGCAGAGGCGCATGTTAGTATCAAAATATCGCACGTTTACACTGCCTTAGGAAGGTACATAGGAAAGAACAATTCTATACACTCACTGTATGAGAAAGAACTGTTTCGTAGGTTCTAGTTCTAAGACCCTGAAGCACGAATATCATGAAAACTTAATTTCGTACCTCAAAGGCGGCACATTCCCTTTTGTGAAGATCAATCGCTGTTCATTTCGAGAACCTTATGGGGGAAAAAAAATTTAAACAAATTTGTAGCCAAAATGTAGTTTTTAATATTTTAAATGTATGTAGCAGACCAACATATGCACACCGGTAAAATGCACTTGTCATATATTATTGATTACCTACATGTTTCAGTTGCTATTGCTACCTCCATCAGGGTACCTTCACAAGAATACTGATAAAACACAACAAACTGCCAATTTCACAAGTAAAACCACGTAATGTTATAAGGAATGTCTCAGGTTCTTCCAATGGCCATAAAAATATCGGATTTTGTATTGTTAAAAACAGATAAAATCTGGGTTGTTTAAAATAAACTGGGTGTGTTTATATGTCGTTGTGTGTAGTTGTTACATGGGTCATGTAATGGAGTGAAATGAAAACACCTTGTTCAATTTCTGGCAGTCTTACCAACCTACCACAGGTCTACCAACCGGTGTTTATTCAAGGATTCTAAACTACAGAGATGATATACATCTACCTTTAATATCGATACCAATGGCTACATAAGTAGAGCTGTCTCGGGCACCACAGTTAATATAGCGGACATGGTTAATTATGAGTTCCCAACAACATATGCTGTTAAAAGTATAGATATGCATCTCTATCGTGTAAGCACAATAATGACGAGAAGCAACAATGATGGCCTAGGTTCCGCGCAGTACATCCGAGAAAACAAGGCAGCGGTAAGAGTTTAACGCTCTCCCAAAGCGCTCTGACTATATCTGAGGCCCACCCATCGGTTTACTTAATGGAAACCGCGGAATATTGCCTTGGGGATAAAGCGGCCGAAACCTAAAAATGACTACTCAATCAAGTCAAGAGCCTAAGAATGTGCTGAGCTATACCTCCACTCCCGCTATGCCTGCATGTCGTGCACAGGAAGTTCGTCATTGTCTTATCACTGATGAAGAATTCAGTGCCTTCAAAATATTTCTGATCTCACATGAAGGAAATACTAACAAAAAGCATTTTGCCAGTTTACAGCCGACACTGACTTCCGTTGAATGGCAGTGGGTAACAATTACAATACATGCTGACCGCCTGGCAAGACCTTAGGCCACAAGGATGCAACTCGATATTGCCAGAAGATCCACAAATTTCACGAAGGCCACAAATTCACGTGATGAAATCCGGGTCAAAAGGGAGGGTGAGATTGATTAATGACCCTCCAACGCGGAGAAGCAAAAGTTTTCGTTGCCACTGCAGCAAACTCTTTGAAAGGAGAGGGGGCAACATTTTCATTTAATTCACAGCCCCATCGGTTAGGGCCCCAGAACATGTATTGATTTGTGGTGTAGGAGATAAAAAGCAAAACTCTGTTGAAGTTTCTCCGCTTCTATTCCGTACGCACACATGCGCGCGCGCACGCACACACGCACACACAAAACAGACCACGCACTTTAATATCTTCTTCTTTACGTAATCAAAACATAATTTCAGAAACAAATCAAACAGTGGAAGAAGTCTCACAAAAAAATCTGAGCTTTGGAATAACTAGCTTCAAGCTACTGAAATACTGTGGTGTATCATTTATATTCACAGAACCTTGATAAACATGATCTATTTTACCCTAAACACGGAAGCAGCAGATTACCCCTAAAACACCAATATCTAACTTAACATCTACACGTCACACTTAACAAGGCCAGAATAAAGTTTTCTGTGTCCGAGTGTTTTTTGCCTTACATTTTTAAAAAATTCGTCTTACGTTGACAAAAGGACGCGCTCCAAAGTACCTTCTTATTGAGTATGGTTTAGCATTTAGACATGTGAATTTTATCTGCAAACAAAACCTAGCGACTTTATCTCCTATTAGGAGTAAAACTGGAAAACTTTCAAGCATAACATTATCACTTTTAAACGAGCTAAATCTATGGGTATTTTTTGTCACACAAGACGCACTGTGTAAAATTAGTTGCTGTGGCAACGCAAACACAATCTGATTCACTGAATTACTGTTACCAGTTCTTGGATTGCGATATTCTGATCTTGTTTTGTTCGACAGTGGAATGACAAACGTATCTGCTCTCCTTACCCATAGGGTCCCCTAAAGTAAATAATGTTGGCTACTGCAATATTTGGTGCGACACAAAAACGACGACTAAACATCTGATCGTATCCACCTAACAGACCTTCTCCCTTTAACTACCATTTACAATAGGCCGTCTAATTTACGTCACGACCTATCTCCCTCCAACTCGTATTCACTACAGACTATCTTACCCACTTAACAGAATCCCTTTTCAACTACTATTTACAATAGGCTATTCTATTTACTTCAAGGGCTAGCTCCCTCCAGCTCGTATTCACTACAGACTATCTTACCCACTTAACAGATTCCCTCCTTTAATTTTTATTTTTTTAAACAGATATATTGCTCAGAGAGTATAAACAGTGTGTACAGGGATAAATTACGAAATTGTTCCTGTAACCAGTTTGAATAAATATTTACACTATGGTACAAGTGGAACTGAATTATATATATAGGTGCAAATAACGGCCAAAAAAACACTGCGACTACAGACTCCCTCTTTAAGTATTATTTACAAGATCATATATTATTTACGTCACTGGCTAGCTTCCTTCAATTCGTATCTTACCCACTTAACATACTTCCTTTTTAACTACTATACAATAGGCTCTTCTATTTACTTGACATCCTAGCTTTCTCCAACTCTCATTCACCACAGGTCAATTTCCTCAATTAATAGACTCTCTTTGAACTCTTTCTTCTGAGTGGTGTATCGGCCAAAAAACAGACGATTCGATGTTCAATTCCCGGCAAAGAAAAGACAGTTTGCTCTTCGCCATTGCGTCTAGGAGAAGCTGTGGAACCCACCCAGCCACATAACCAGTAAGTACCGGAGTCTCTTTACCCGGAACGTGATAATGACCATATACCTACATCTGGTATCGAGATTAAAAATGCGAGCAGTCGTGCTTCCCCCCCCAGTCATATACCCTTCCCCTCCAAGTGGCCTTTAAAGAAGCACACAGAAAACTAATTTTATTTTTCGCTTTCTCTGTCATTTCTCGCCTTCGTAATCTCTTTCATGCTGATCTCTATTTCCTTCCCTTGTCTTCTCCTACTGCCCGCATTCATTTACTTCTGTGTCCCTCTCTTTTTTAATCTTTATATTTACCCTATTTTCTCGCTATCTTCTATTCTTTTATATTTCTTTCACTCATCCTCTCTTTATTTCCGCTATTTCCTTTTGTCATTTTTTTCCACGTTCACCTTTAACTGCTATTAACTTCATTAGACTCTCCCTGGCCGGCACTCGAACCAAGTACATTCCGAATGCGAATCAGGTGTGTTACCACTGTTTGTGTACCAAATATGAGAAGCAATAATAATAATAATAATAATAATAACAACAGAATGGGTACCACCCGTGTTTCACAATCACAATTTTCCGGACTCGAAACTTGACAATTTATCCATACTGTGGCTATGTTTATTCCCCCAGTTCAAAGATCATTAGAATGTCTTAAATTAACCCACGACCTCTTCCTTAAGTGAACAATATTTCCAACAGATTACTCAATCATCATCCAATTATTCGAAGCTCTTCTAACCAACCGCCTCACAGAAAATGTAGCATACTCATCCCACAGAAAAGCCAAAGCTGAACACATATCGATTCTCGAAACCAGTGTCGTCCGTGACATAAGATTATCTTCTGGTGTCTAACGAGCTACCTTTAGATACGTTGCATATCTATCCCATTCTAGAACAAAGCTGACACATATCGATTCTCGAAACCAGTGTCGTCCGTGACATAAGATTATCTTCTGGTGTCTAACGAGCTACCTTTAGATACGTTGCATATCTATCCCATTCTAGAACCAAAGCTGACACATATCGATTCTCGAAACCGTTTCATACGTGACAGATGGCCATCTTCTGGACTAAAGCCAAGCGAAAAACATTCCACGACGTGTCTTCCGCGTCCCATTCCCGTGTACGTCTTCGCTCTATTTCCAAGACGCTTCCTATCTCTCATTATCACCTTCCTCATTTACTCGTTTACTAGCTGCTCTCTTTGCAGCAATAAGGCGACACGGCTTGATCTTGTTTGTTTCATTCAGTCTCTCTTCACTCACTAGATGTCTCTGCAGTTGTTCCGCTACTTCTAAACAAACAATATGGTGCCCAGTATCACGCCTAATGTCACCAAGAAGAGATCCCCTTCTCAACCTCTTTTGCTATGAACCAAAGCCGTGAACTGTACTTTTTAATTTGAATTTTACGCTTGAATAGTTTATGACACGCGTCAGTGCACTGGGCGCCATGTGCGTAGGCCGAAACATGCGGCATCAAATCTCATAACCGCGCCCGCATCATCAATCAACTATCCCAATAAAACGAAGTGGGAGAGAAGTTTGCTTCGATGTCACAAGAAGACGCCGGGTATTAATCTAGAAAATCTGAATAAATAACGCTACAGCTTCTGAGCTAAGGATGACCTCATTTACAAAAAAAAAAAAGTCAGGAACACAAGCGTAATTTTGTAGCATTCAAGGCATAGCGCCCCAAATCACACCCACACCCTTTTACCTTACGGCGTTCAACATTGCCACCTAATGTTTAATGGCCCAGAATGGGTCCCAGACATATAGGAGGTAATTTTTAAGTTATAGCTAATGTAGGAGGTAATTGTAGACAGGTGTTACCCCCAGTAAAGTTCACTTGTTGGTTTAAATGCTAGGACAATTATTGCCCTTGTTTAAGTGAGAATATTTTTGTCGTTCAAATGTCATGTTGTATATTACCCTCGTAGTATACTGAAGCAAAAACCGAACATGGAACTGGCGTATACAGGTATGGGCAGCATAACGACGTCTCGGTCAACGACGCACTGTATATACGACAGTGGTCTCATAAGATTATAATATTATATTATAATACCATTGTATTACAATCGCCTACAGTATTCTGTACAGTAACATGCTGTACAGGTTTGTACCCTGGGACCAATAGGCTATACCATATAGCCCAGGTCTGTAGTAGGCTATACTGTACTATCTAGGTTTGTGTAAGTAAACTTTTTGACTTTCGCACAACGACGAAATCGCCTAACGACGCATTTCTCAGAACGTATCCCCGTCGTTTTGTGATGCATATCTGTACGTATGTATAAAATCAGTTGATGTGGAGAACTAATCGTTAGTAGAGCCAGTGCCAACCGATCCGACTAAACTGGTATTTAAAGAAACACACGAAACCTCACGAAATGCAGTTACGTATGTATTCCAAATACGTGGATACACAAACGTGTTGCTGGTGTGGTGTTCGAATTATGCTGATACAAACCAAACTGATACAAAGTCAACACTGCATTCCCCTACTCAATTATGTGCCTTGCAGTGTTTTGTTGTCAGTGTGGAGGCCGCAGCTCTGACATCGACGATCTCCATTTATCAGCATAGAACATTTCTAATTATTCGTTCCCTTAAATAACCAGGTGAGGCAGATTCCTTCGTGAGAAGCTAACAGTGCCTGAGCTGGTTAAGAAAATTTCATTTTATGAAACCCCATGATCCATCAGCGTGTCCACATCTCTGCTGTATTGGTCCCTGTTCTGAGTCAGACAAATCCCAGCCCAAAAATTCAGCAGCATCCATCTACCTAACCAATCAAATAACTAAATTCATGTAGCAAAGTTCTTCTTAAACACTTAACTGTTCCTCTCCTAGTCAAAAGTTTGGGAACTTTAAGGAACCAGAAATTTCAATAAGGTTTTCAAAAGATTTTGCCACTTGTCCATATCTTGAGCCAGATCAATTCACTCAACGGCCCCATTTTATTTCTTTAAATCAATTATAATATTGTCTTTTCATCTACGCCTTGTTCTTCCAAGTAGCCTCATTCCCTCAGGTTTCCCCACCAAAACCCTGTGCGCAACTCTTCGCTCCCCGTTAAGTGACACACGCCCCACCCATCTCGTCTGTCCCGCAGCAATCCCCTTTTAATATTCATATTAATAATACAAACCCAGTTTATCCACATTTTGCAAGCTGCTTCTTCTATTCAGGTCTTCCGGCCAAATTTTCTATGCACTTCTGTCCTATCTCATTCGCGCAAAAGCCAAGCTCATACCATCCACTTCTATTCGATGATGAAAACAAACTATGCATGCCTTTATTATGCCAATTTCAAAATGATATTTTTCCAATCAGGTCTGTATTTATCGAACTGTACGCGGAGTTCGTGTCACACGTCTATTACCCTAGAGCTATCAACAAAACTTTCAATATCTATTATAACAACTATGAAAATCATAAACAAACGTAAAACTTTGTTCCGCTGTATTGAAAACACCCTGTATCACTACACGTAAAGATTTTGTGACCGGTATATAGACCCTACATATGGATGGGGAAGAGCGCAACTAGCCGGTATTAAGAAGTTCTATCGCTGAATTTTTGTGATTAAGAAAACGTAAGAAAAGTTTTTCGCTGAGAAGTGTGCGATGAAGCACACTGCAATATTTTATACCTTCAGATAGATTTTTTTTTACTAAGAGTCTTCCGAAAGGTGTACCTGTATAGATAAATCCTTATCTATCGAATTACACGGCGTCACATCACAGAACACTGACTGCTGTTAGAAACTCAAAACTCATTTCAATTTATTTCCCACCTTCTTTCTCCACCAAACCTCAACAGCCTCTCTGTGTCCGCATCTCAAGTACCTTACGCTACGGCTCTTAGGTTAGCTTACTTCTGTAAATACATTTCCCAACCGAATTACAACCAAAAAACGGAGACTTTAATTTAGACGTATTTTTCTACCGAAGCATTCGTCTCACTAAAAAAAAAACCTCATTCCGTGTGGTAGAGTCGTGTTTCAAGATCTAGTAGTTTCGCAGCTAGTCAGGGAATACCACGCATTTTATAGAACTCAATATCTGGTCACTAGACGCCATCGTCAACCAGTTAAGTACCTTGCATAAGCTCCCTGTCAAACTGTCAATGCCCGTTATTATACAGGATGTTACTGATTACGGCAGCTGTCATGTGATGTCACAGAAGATGCTGGCTTTTTTTCTGCGCTACAGCTTCGGTGCTCAGGAATGCAATAAAATTAATATCCTATAGAATCAGGTCTCACACATTTCGAATATCCAAGACATTTGAACGACCAACAAAATAAAGTAATCGTGTAAAGAAAGACCAACTTGATGCACAAATTATTCTTAGTATATTTCGTCAACCTCTACATGTTTCGAGCGTATCTATGCCCATCATCAGGAGGTACAACCGTATGTATACAACATTTGGTACTTATTATTCCGAAAAGAGGATAGTTTAAACTTACTTGAGCGTATATACATATCATAAAATGTGTAAAATACAGCATAATACTGTTGTTTACAGACTTTTGCTGTGGATCCCAATAATTTGTTCCGCAATTAATTTATAAAATAACAGGTGGTACTTCTAAAAAGACAATTGTTTTAAATTACTTGAGTGTGTCCACATATCATAATAATGTGAAAAGCCTAATGGTGTTGTTTACAAATTTGTTACTCGTAAAATCTTACGTACGTAAGAACTTACTGAGACCCTCAACACCAGTCTGTAAGCAACATCATTATGCTGTATTTTACACGTTTTATGATATGTATATACGCTCAAGTAAGTTTAAACTATCCTCTTTTCAGAATAATAAGTACCAAATGTTGTATACATACGGTTGTACCTCCTGATGATGGGCCTAGATACGCCTGAAACATGTAGACGTTGACGAACTATACTAAGAATAAATTGTGCATCACGATTGTCTTTCTTTTCACGATTATATCGAGATACACGGTCAACAAAACTTAAAACAAAATGTAATAACTTTAGGACCACGGATAGCGGTATCAAAAGCTTAGTGGATCAAATAATTTCAGTGGAATTAAGGGCTAATTCTTTAGCGACGCTTTAATGCGGCCTATTGTTTAGACGTCTCGGTGCGATCCAGTAGCCTTCGCTGCATCAGCTTGCATATTACATTCTGCAGCTTTGCAGAATAAATACTATGGCGACAGCACAGCCAAGAATTTAATTATTTGGTGACATCCAGCAGCCAAATCCCTCCCCCACTACCATTACAGGCGGCTTCAGAATCGACGTGAACAAAATCGCGTGTTACCGTCTTCTGGGACATGACGCCGTGAAATCTGGTTGATGTTTACCTACGTTTCGGAGGAAAGTGCAGTCACCTTCACCAGTAAGTCATTTTGAAAGTTCATTGCATTTCTACCAGACCACACAGATCACATCTCGTAAGACAGTAATATTCATAAACAATGCCACGAGAACCTCACGTCGCAAAGATAAAATTATCCCTGTCTACGTCATGAATGATTATGGGGACGAGTAGAGATACAACTCCATTCGTTCTCAACTAGATGGCGATGAATAATAAACTTTACGAAATGGCTACCTCGGTACCAATTGAACAAGAGGCTAGGCAGACCCTAGAGCCGGTCTGAATATCTAAAACAGAAAAATCTCTTGTTCCTACCGAGATTCGAACCCTGGCTCGTCCAGGCCGTAGCCTAGTCGCTGTACCGACTGAGCTCTCCCAGCTCCATCACAAATCTCACAAAACAATAAGTATTCTATTTCACCTGCGTTTACAAGTGTGTACACAAGAGACATTTTTAAGTTCCCGAAAAACTGTCGCGATACTTGAGCGATAGAATTAATGTTTTATAAAATAAAGTGTAGCTTTTCCGACTTCAGTCTGTGGGCACAAGAGGCTTCCTGTGAATTCTAGGCAAGACATATTGGTCCAATACCAACAGCACCATACAGAGTGTGTGGCTATATTCACAATGTACTACACCATCAGCTAACAGAAACTTAGTCCATATATCGTGCAATTTCGTGTGTACAGAACGTACTGATAATTATCATACAGAATAAAAGTAAACTAATATTATTTTATTTTTTTTATTTTAGTACCTGTACCGTGCATCTTTCATTATTTCGTACTATGACCAACAAATACACAATTATTTCACAAATTATCACACTCCTACATATTTCGACTCTATCGTGTCATCCTCAGGGAGCTTGAAATCAATACCTTGCCAAGTTACACAAGTACTGTATTTCAAATGCAGCTGTTGGTAATAAATATACAATTAAGATGCTTCACATAGGTTTTATGCAAGTTCTCACGATAGTTGTTGAAGTCTCAGTGTTTAAAGTCTTTAAAATATTAAAATTTTCGTACTGTCGCCCTGGCCTGGCACACACACACACACACACACACACCAGACACCACACACACACACACACACACACCAGACAC